>OHQQ01000136.1_pt1 | contig 61584 bp, 36 predicted proteins | sample 1578211 | NCBI WGS metagenome assembly OHQQ01 (sample SAMEA3879539, study PRJEB24766) | human gut metagenome | biome: human-associated habitat; feature: feces | place: USA | collected 1985/1987
CTATGCTGTTAAGACGGCAGAAAAAAAAGGATTAGAGAAGGGAATAGCAATTGGTGAGGAGAGAGGTCGGGCAGAAGGTATATTAATAACCGCCCGTCAGATGAAGCAGAATGGAGCTTCCGTTGAATTCATTAAGCAATGTACGGGCTTATCTGACGAGGAAATCGAGAGTTTATAAAGAGATGTAAGTAGAGGCGTAGTGTGTGGGCCTCCAATGAGATATGTTCTTTATCGGTCGATAGAGATCATCGATAGAGGTTGTCTCTATAGTTCAATAGAGATTACCGCTATAGAGGCTTATCCAAGAAAATGGGGATTACATACATGAAACAACATTGTTTCGTCCTATAATCCATATGTTTGGAAAAATAATACAAGTTTTTTCTTGTTGATTCAGAAAACCTCCTTATCTTTGCAGTGATTCCGTAGCGAACAGCGGTTCGCGTGAAGAGGAATCGATGATATATTGCAAGCATTTTACGAAGATTATTCCTAATTGAAAATCTGGTAAATTTTTAGTATGGTGGAATAATGGACAGTAAATGCTTGCGCTGACTACGTATAAATGTATCTACCATTTTAATGGGAGGATTGTATTATATCGTATAAGCGCGGGCTTTTCGTTCTATTATTACCATACGGGCTTACCAGAGCCTTCAATTAAGTAATAGACGACGAGCCCGTGCTTTTTTATGTCCGTTTCTTAACGGAATAACCAAAGCCGGGTTTGTTCTCCCCCTTCGTAAAATTAGTTGTTGAATTTTTATAACTCATTTATTAACAATTAATTTTATTCATTATGAACAAAAAAGTACTTACGCTTTGTGCAGGCTTCTTGCTGGCAGGTGGAATGTTCAGTATGGCGAATGCTAGTAACTGGACTACTGATACTCGTTATGTGCAGGATTCAAAAAAGTTTCATTTGATTGAACAAGTTGGTAATTTTACTGACCCAACTTGGTCTCTGAACACTGATGGCTACTTTATTACTTTAGACGATCAGAATGTGCCGGTGTTTGCTCGCAACATTCAATTAGGTGATACTAAAGCCTATTGGAAAGTAGAAACAAGAACTAACAGTGGGCAAAAAGAATATCGTTTAGTTAATGCAGACGGAAATCCTTTTGTGTATAAATATACTAATGGCGGAGTTACATATTCGGTTGAATGGTTTCTTTTAGGTGATAATTCAACTAATATGACAGGCTTAGGAATTGGCTTTTCTTGTAATTGGTTATATTTCTATGATAACGCAGGTAACTTGCAATATTTGATGGCGGGTGCACAAAGAGGTACTACTGATGTTTGGGATTTTACAACTAGTACTACAGAAACACGTGGTTTCAATAACATTGAAATTGCAGAAGAAGCTATTACTGCTGCTGATTTGAATGCTGAGTTGAACGGTGCATTCCAATTGAATTTCAAAGATTACACAAGCTTAGAAGGCAATGTGTTTACAGGTAATTTGAAAGCTGTATCAACAACTAGTAGTAGTTTTGCTACAACTTATTATTTGACTAATGGTAATGGTGATTACATTGTGTTGGATAACGAAGATGTATGGTCAACCAATACTGCTAATTTGGATGGTAGAACACGTTCTGCATATAGTGGTTATAAATTTAAAACGGTTTCTAAGCATGCATTTGCTCAACTGAGCAATCAGGAGAAAGCTAACGCTGTATTTACTTTCTACAAGTCATACGATTTCAATGATACAGATTCATTAATCGTTACTTTGCCTCAGGCTTATGTTGGAGATGGTCCAAGTGCTACAACAAAGACTCAATTAACATCTAATACAGATAAAGGTCTTCGTTTGTATATAGCAACTGTTAGCAATGTAAATTATTTGACAGCTATCGAATATGATAAAGCTAATGATATGCTGGCTGATGTTCAAGACAATGCTTATCCAGCTACAACTACTGGTGAGGCATATGAGGTTGGTGCATTAGCTCCTTATATCGAATTGGGTGCTAACAACATGATTGACTGGACTGCTTTTGCAGGTAAAATTTGGAACATCACAGATAAAGACGGAAATGTATTAACTCCGGATTTATATATGGCAGATATTGATTCGTATGAAGAAATGTTTGCTCCTGCTAAACAAGTGGATTTGACTAAGCCGGAAGGACAGTGGTTGTTATATAAGAATAACCAAACTTATTATTTCGTAAACCGTGAGTCAGGTGATCAAGCTAATTTCAATTATAATAATTGGACTATTCGCAAAACTGATACTCAAGATATGTATAAACTTTACTGGTCAAAATACAATACGGGTGAAGAATATACAATCTACATCAGAGAGGCTAAAGATGCGGAATTAGGTAAGACTGAAAATGGTTATGTAAACTTCGACATGGCTCAAGAAGATAACAATGGTAAATATTTATCATTTGAAACTTCTTTAGGTGTAACTGCTTATATCGGTAAAGATGCAGACGATAATGTAATCTTGACAGACGATGCTAGCAAGGCGATCGAATTCCGTGTTAAACAGTTGAGTCATGACTTCAGTGATCATGATGGTATTGCAGCTCCTGATACTTTACATCACTATACTTCTTATTTGAATAAAGATTTGAAACAGGCAGTAGATACATTGCAGTTCTTCCACTATGCATTGTATGAAAACTTCTCAGAAAAGTATTTGATGTATGATAGAACAACTAAGAAGTTCAAATTGTCTGATGAAAGTTATACAGGTAATGCTCACGAACGTTTCGATCAAGAAAAAGCTGACTACGCATTTGTAGTAAAAGAAAAAGAAGATGGCACTTATATCTTAGTTCGTGAATATGCTATCGATTATGATTATTGTAATAAAGATAACAATCATCTTATTTACAATGATTGGGATGGTAGCAAGTACACATTCGATAACACATTCGAAGTAAACTTGGGTCAGAATGCTTATGATTCTAACAAAGACTATGATGTAACTGGTCGTATGAGTACAACTACTGACGGCGGTTATACATACTACTCTTATGCTGATGGTCAAGCTCATAAGGCTTATTTAGCTTCTCAACCTGGTACATTAGCTGATATGGCTAGCTTGTATAACTACAACGATAACGACCGTATCACAATGGAGGCTACTAATAAAGTTGAATACATGACTATCACTGGCTCACAAGATACAGTTAAGATCTCAGCAAAAGACTTCACTAACTTCTTCTTGTATGAACAGAATCAGAATGGAACCAACTTCTTAGGCATGAATCATGTAGCAGACGTTGAAGATATGAAGGCTGCCATCTTGGCTGACACAGCTTATGTTCGCTACAACACTTATCGTCCTCAGTACTTATTGGCTGTTGGAACAGATATCAAACCTGAAATTCCTTGTGAAATTCCTGGACATCCGACATTGCATCCGGATACTGTTTACGGTCGTTTCTTAGTAAATATGGTTGATTCAGCTAAGGCTTGGACAGGTTCAGACAAGACGAACCCGTATATTTGGAATAAGAGCTCTTACTATCGTTTGGCATTCATCGATGGTTATCATACAGGAGACAAGTTATTCTTGAATACAGCTAATGCCAAGACAACAATTGACTTGAGTAACAATAACGACAAGAAATGCACATTCGCATTCCGTTATGTTGATGAAGAACGTAAGGGTGTGAAGATCGAAACTTCTTATGATGGTAAGAATCGTGGTTGGTTGAAGTATCAGAATCATTTCGCAGTAGTAACAAATGACTATGATGATGCTGATGTATTCTATGTTGACAACACAACAACTGACGCTCCTACCGCTAACGAAACAATCGCTGCTGGTAACGTAGTAGTAGCAGGCGTTGACGGTGCCGTAGTAGTTAAGGGTGCTGAAGGTAAGAACGTAATCGTATCTACAATCCTTGGTAAGGTAGTAGCTAACGAAGTAGTTTCTTCAGACAACGTAACAATCGTAGCTCCGGCTGGTATCGTAGTAGTATCAGTTGACGGCGAAAGCTTCAAGGTTGTCGTTAAGTAATTGATAATTGACAATTCATAAAATTGCGGCGGGATTTATCCCGCTGCAATGAAAAGAAATAATCATAAAAATTAATTGTTCCACCGCCGGTTTTGCCGGATGAATGAGTACCCTGTGAAGGAGAAAGTGGGAAATAAATAGATTAATAGAAAAAAGTTAATAGTCCACGCAAGCCATCCAAAACTTCGTCCTTTAGGGCGAAGAATCAAAGGAAAAGGCCAAGTACCCTGCGAAGGCGAACAGGTGGCGTTAGTATTAATAATAGTGTAATATAAAGTTTATGTTCTACCAGTAACCTTGCGAAAGGTAAACGTAGAATCTCAAAAGATGAAATCCCTGCTGTTCTATTTCGGATAGCAGGGATTTTTTATATACCTTTGTCGATATAAATCATATTTACCGCTCATATCATGAAAAAGTATTTGATCCTTTTTATTTTGCTTATATCTGGTTGGAATATTGCCGTAAGGGCTGAATCAACTGGAGAAGTTATCCGTATATCAACCGACGAAACGGATTTGATTTATCGTCAGGCTCCGAATGGACGCTTGTATCAGGTCTATTTGGGACCTAAGTTAATGCATCAGACAGATTTGGAACATTTTTCTCCTTTTGCCAAAGGTGGATCGGATGGAAGTGCCGGACAACGGGGATGGGAGATTTATATGACTTCGGGTGCAGAGGATTTCTTTGAACCGGCCCTAGGTATCACGCATGCGGATGGGAACATGAGTACAATCCTCACGTATGTCTCTTCTGAACAGAAAGCAATTGACAGTAATGCGACGGAAACGATCATCCGTTTGAAAGATAATCAGTATCCCCTGCAGGTGGTAATTCATTATGTTGCTTACAAGAAAGAAAATGTGATCAAGACCTGGACGGAAATTAGTCATCAGGAAAAGAAACCGATCCGGTTGAATCGCTATGCGTCGTCGATCATTTATTTTGAGCGTCCGTCTTATTATCTGACGGAGTTCAATGGCGATTGGGCTAAGGAAATGAATATGACAACCCAGCAGTTGCAGTATGGCAAGAAGATTCTGGATACCAAGTTGGGTACACGGGCTGCCATGCATGTGTATCCGTTCTTTGAACTGGGTTTCGGACAGCCGGCAGAAGAACATCGGGGAGAAGTGGTACTGGGAACAATCGGGTGGACCGGTAATTTCCGCTTTACTTTCGAAGTGGATAATGTTGGTAATCTTCGGGTTATTTCAGGAATCAATCCATACGCTTCGCATTATGAACTGAAGGCGGGAGAGACATTTACCACTCCTGAGTTTATCTTTACACGTAGTGATGAAGGAAAAGGAGATGCCAGCCGTAGTTTTCATCAGTGGGCCAGAAATTATCAGTTATATGATGGTAAAGGCGATCGGTTAACACTGTTGAATAACTGGGAGAATACGTATTTTAATTTTGACCAGGATAAACTCAGTACGCTGATGGTTGAGGCAAAATCATTGGGCGTCAATCTATTCCTTTTGGATGACGGTTGGTTTGGAAATGAGTTCCCTCGTAACGATGATCATGCCGGTTTGGGAGATTGGCAGGTAATGAAGAGCAAATTGCCGGATGGAATTCCTTTTCTGGTAAAAGAAGCTAAAAAAGCGGGGGTTAAGTTTGGTATCTGGATTGAACCGGAGATGGTAAATCCGAAGAGTAACCTGGCGCAGAAACATCCGGACTGGATAATCCGTCTGCCGAATCGTGAGACTTATTATTATCGGAATCAGCTGGTACTCGACCTTACGAATCCGGAGGTTCAGGATTTTGTATTCGATGTAGTGGACAATTTGTTGACAGAGAATCCGGAAATTGCTTTCTTCAAATGGGATTGCAACAGTCCGATTACCAATATTTATTCTCCGTATTTGAAAGATAAGCAGGAACAACTGTATGTAGATTATGTACGGGGATTATATAAGGTGTTGGACCGTATCCGTGCCAAATATCCGGCTGTGCCGATGATGCTCTGCTCGGGTGGTGGAGCCCGCTGTGATTATGGAGCTCTGAAATATTTTACTGAGTTTTGGGCAAGTGATAATACCGATCCGGTTGAACGTTTGTTTATTCAGTGGGGCTTTTCACAATTCTTCCCATCGAAAGCTATTTGTGCACATGTAACCAGCTGGAATAAGAATACTTCTGTGAAGTTTCGTGTCGATGTAGCCATGATGTGTAAAATGGGCTTTGATATTGGTCTGAAAGATCTGAACGCAGATGAATTGACTTTCTGCCAGGAAGCAGTTGCTAATTATCACCGGTTGAAACCGATTATCCTCAATGGAGATTTCTATCGTCTGGTATCTCCGTATGATACAGAACACATGGCTGTAATGCACGTAGGTGATAACCAGAATAAAGCCATTCTGTATGCGTATGATATTCATCCCCGTTATGCAGAAAGTACCTATCCGGTTCTGTTGCAAGGATTAGATCCTGCCAAGATGTATAAGGTGGAGGAAATCAATCTGATGCCGGATACGGAATCGGGGGCTGCCATTAACGGACAGACTTACTCGGGTGATTACCTGATGAAAGTAGGTGTACGGGTATTCTCTGCCCGACAGACAACCAGCCATATCTTTGAAATTACAGCTGTTAATTGATAAAACTCTTGCTGCTCATTGAGGCGTACCAACTCAGGTACGCCTCAATGAGCTGTTCAGGTACGCCATCCGTACCCGACCGGGTACGTCATAGGTACCAGTGCTGCTTCCTTTACATATTCTTCTATGTTATAGCCAAAAACTCTTCTGTATATTTTGTTTGTAATCATTTTGTAATATCTGTGACATCTTATTGAAACAGACAATTAGGAATTTTGCAACCAGAATAATATACATTTAACACTTTATGGAAACATTCTATTTGTTTTTGGTCCTTTTCCTGGCAGTACTGGCGATTTTTGACTTGTCGGTCGGTGTCAGTAATGATGCGGTGAACTTCCTAAACGCTTCGATTGGTTCTAAGGCTGCATCTTTTCGTGTGATAATGATTGTAGCGGCTGTCGGTATTTTGGTCGGAGCAGCTCTGTCGAATGGTATGATGGATATTGCGCGGCATGGTATTTATCAGCCCCAGTATTTCTATTTCTCAGAGATTATGTGTATCCTGGTAGCGGTGATGTTGACTGATGTGGTGATTTTGGATATTTTCAACTCTTTGGGAATGCCTACTTCTACAACTGTTTCATTGGTATTTGAATTGTTGGGAGGTACGGTTGCGTATTCTCTGATTAAAATCGCTAATGATACGGAAGGTATCCTTCAGATTGGTAATTTGATGAATACCGATAAAGCTTTGACCGTAATTTTGGGTATTTTTACTTCAGTAGCTATCGCTTTTATTTTCGGAGCACTGGTTCAATATATCTCTCGTCTGATTTTTACATTTAACTATCGTAAGACAGCTAAATATTTCATTGGATTGTTTGGTGGCTTGGCTGCTACTTCCATTGTCTATTTCATGTTGTTCAAAGGCTTGAAATCAAGTCCGTTTTTGGCTGGTCCGGTAGCTGATTATATCTTTAGCCATACGGCTGATCTGGTATTGTATTGCTTTATCGGTTTTACTATCCTGATGCAGGTATTGCATTGGCTGAAGGTAAATGTGTTCAAAGTAATTGTACTGATGGGTACTTTTGCGTTGGCATTGGCTTTTGCTGGTAATGACTTGGTAAACTTTATCGGTGTACCATTGGCCGGTTATTCAGCTTATACTGATTTCTTGGCACAGAATGGAACAACCACTCCAGATACCTTCCTGATGACTTCTTTGCAGGGTTCAGCCAAGACTCCTTGGTATTTCTTGGTTGGTTCTGGTATCATCATGGTGATTGCTTTGTTGACATCCAAGAAAGCTCATAATGTGGTTAAGACTTCTGTGGATTTGGCTCGTCAGTCGGATGGCGATGAGAATTTTGGAACCTCACCGGTTGCCCGTGTCTTGGTGCGTGTCTGCAGTAATGCTTCGGCAACAATCATGAATGTGGTTCCAGTCCCGGTTAAGAATTGGATTGACCGTCGTTTTAATAATCAGGAGATAATTTTGGAAGATCAGGCAAGTTTTGATTTGGTCAGAGCTTCCGTTAATGTGGTTCTTTCCGGTTTGTTGATAGCCGTTGGTACTTCCTTGAAATTACCTTTGTCAACAACCTATGTTGCTTTCATGGTGGCAATGGGTTCATCTTTGGCCGACCGTGCCTGGGGACGTGAAAGTGCGGTATTCCGTATCACCGGTGTGTTGTCTGTAATTGGTGGTTGGTTCATCACGGCAGGAGCTGCTTTCTCTATCTGTTTCATTGTTACGATGATTATTTATTTCGGTGGTGTTCCTGCAATCTTGGCCATGATTGCTTTGGCTGTTTACTCTTTGGTAAGAAGTCAGATCATTTATAAGAAGAAAAAGCACAAGGAAGCTATGCAGAGCGAGGTGAATACAACAGTAGCCAAATTACGTACGGCTACTAATCCTATCGAAGCTTTGAATTTGTTCCGTCAGCATAGCCGTGAAGAATTGAAGGGTGATCTGCAATTCGCTGCTGAAGCATTGAATGCCGCTGTAGAGGGATTCACGCACGAAAACTTGAAGGAACTGCGGCATGTGATGGCGGCCATCGAGGAGAAAAAAGAACACTTGAAGCAGGTTAAGCGTGTGGGTACATTGGGTGTGACTCAGCTGGATCGTGATATTGCTATCGATAAGGGATTGTATTACTATCAGAGTAATGACTTTGCCAGTGAGATCGTATATAGTATCCGTCGTTTGGTTGAACCTTGCAAACAGCATATTGACAACAACTTCAATCCGTTGAATGATATTCAGAAAAATGACTTTACCGGTATGGATAATCGGGTAATCAGTTATCTGAATCGTTGTGCGGAAATGATCGACAAGAATAACTACGATATCATGCCTTCACTGGTAGATGAATCTAATCAGTTGGTTGTAGGCCTGACACAATTGAAGAAAGAAGAATTGAAACGTATTCAAGGGCAGTCAGGTAGTACAAAGGTCAGCATGGTTTATCTGAATATGTTACATGAAACGATTAACGTTGTCAACTTCTCTTGTAATTTGATAAAGGTAAGCAAGAAGTTCCAGATGGAATAAGGGGTAACATCTTGTATCGTATTTTGGAATAAAAGGCAAGAGTCACGAAAGGGAACAGATTAAATGTTCATTTCGTGACTCTTTTGTTTATCTTGTAAAAAGTCTCTACAAGCTTTCTGCTTTTCTTTTCAGTTATATTTTAGCCGTGAAGAACCTTTTCCATATCGATTACGGGCCATGGCTGATAATCTTTCCAGGCACCACGGGTAAAATCCGGAATCGCAACCGAACGGCTTTTGTTTAATACCGAACGTTCACTTAATTCCACAATCGACGACCAGGCAGCAGCATCATATACGGATTGATCTAATGGATAGCCATTACGTAAGCAGTAAATCAATCGCCAGTCCATGATAAAGTCCATTCCTCCGTGTCCACCGATTTTCTTGGCTTTTTCGCCAATGTATTTGCTCAACGGATGTTCGAACTTTTTCAGGTATTCTTTCTGTTGTTCTTCTGTCATGAATTCATGCGATTGAATTGCAATCTTTTCTTCCGGATATTTTACGGCTACTCCCTTTGTCCCCTGTACCAAGTGGATACGAGAGTATGGTTGTGGAGTTGTTGTGTCGTGTTGGATAAGGATCGTTTTACCATTGGCTGTATGGATGAGGGTAGTGTTCATATCTCCCAGCATATAGCGTTCGGACAGTGTGATGCGTTCATCATCTTTCAGATTTTCTTTGGCCCACAAAGTCAATCCATACTGATTGGTGGACATGGAAGTCAGGTATTCCATCCGGTCACCTTGATTAATACCCATGATTTGGGCAATCGGGCCTAATCCGTGGGTTGGATAAGGATTTCCAGTATGATATTTGCTGTATTCCAATCGCCAGTGTTTATAATATCCATTGTATTTTTCGCCTGTCAGGGTATGGATATAAGCCCCTTCAGTATGGATTATTTCGCCCAATTCTCCTTGACGGGCCATATTTAACGTTGCTAATTCGAAGAAGTCATAGCAACAGTTTTCCAGCATCATACAGTGCAGTTGTTTTTCTTCAGCTTTATCTACCAAGGCCCAGCAGTCTTTTACGGTTAAAGCGGCAGGAACCTCGATAACGACATGTTTTCCATGGTCCATGGCATATAAAGCTATAGGTACGTGCAATGTCCAGGGAGTCGCATTATAGATGAGGTCTATATCATCCCGTTCACACATTTTTTTCCAGTCTTCTTCACCGGTATAAATAGCCGGATCTTTTCTTCCGTTTTTCTTTAAGATCTGTCGGCAATTTTCAATTCTGTCTTTATTCAAATCACATAAAGCAACAATTTCTGTACCTTCAATATGACTCATACGTTCTACGGCTCCGGCTCCTCGACCTAATCCTACAATACCTAACCGGACTGTGGGGATAGGCTGACATCGTAAGCCCAAAACAGATTTACCTTTTCGTTCAGGTACGGCATCAGTCATTAAATCAGGCGCGGGACTTGTGGTTGGAGTTGCTTGTACTGGGATCTGATTCAAGGCAGTTACCGCTCCTCCAGCCAAGGATGCTTTTAGGAAATTTCTTCTGTTCATCATGTGAAATATAGATTATAAGTTAATAAAATGATTGACTAGATCTGCTTTTTCAAAGGTAAGTAAAAACGGAGTATGTATGGCAAAAAGATTTTAAAACCATCATATATTAACCTTTTTTATAGTCAAAACTATTGACAACTCTATTGACAATCTCTACTTTTGCACTGTGGTTTTTTCATAATAGTATTAGATTTAAGGTTAACAAAGTTGATTAGGGGTTGTCGTGAGACAGCCTTTAATTTTTTATATCAGTCCCATTCTTCAGGTTCCCCTTATATTCTTTCTATAATTCTCGTTGGTTTTAATGTTGATTCCCGTTACTTTTGTTTTCGAATCTCGTTTCTTTTGTTGACTTAGATGTTCAAATATCTTTTTGTATGGATTTTTGTAGAAGAAGAAGGCTTTCCGGCCCCATGTTGAAAAGTAAATCTACGATACTGAGATTCGGAAGGAAACCCTGTTTTTCCTGGAAAACCTGGTAATAGGGAACAGGCTGGAATGAGGGATCGTTTCCTTCGTGTTTAGGGCGTATAATTTCTCTGAAGTCTGCTGTCACATCTGCTTGGTAGTCGGTTGTATAACGGATTTGGGGCTGGATGTCGATCAATTGGCAGACAACTTCGCGCAGAGCCTCGTTGAAATCAAGCAGAAACTCATATTTCTTTTCGTAGAAAGGAGCAAAATCTTCTTCGTAATATTCGAAAAAAGGACTCATCCGATAGGCTGAGACCAAGGCATTCCAATGTAGATGACGCCAGTTTCCGTGATCGGATATGCGGATATCTTTAGTCAGGCATTTCAGTGTATCCGGCTTGACAATCGGAACCGTAAGCGCCTGAGGTCCATTTGCCGCAGCAATGATACATCGGTTGCGATAGGTCTGTTTCAGGTAATTCTCTTGCGTTTCCAGACAGATCTGGTCATAGGCAAGTAATTTAGTATATAGTTGGATAGGACCTAGATAGGCCGTTGAAATATAGGCTGTATTCATATTTATTTGTTTTATCAAGTTTGTACCGGATTATCTGATTATTTGACGCGGGTAAACCGGTTGTTTTTATCGGAACTGTACCAGCAAAAGAAAATATGTCCCAGAATATGGTCTTCCGGAATGATTCCCAAATGTCGGGAATCGATGGCTACATCTCTATAGTCTGATAAGAACCAATAATAATTCTGTCGGAAAAAGAAGAAATTGGTCTGCTTGCCATCCAGGAATAATTTCCCGTCTTTGAAGACAGCTTTTCCCTCCGTTTCATTTAATATGGCTTCACGACATGCCAAAAGCGAGAGGCTGTCTAACGCATACGCCCTGTCTTTTTGGGGAACAATAAACTGATAGTCCGGTGAGGAATACATCCGAAAATAAGACCGGAGATAAGCCGGAAGTTCCTCTTTGATCTGATAGGCCTCAAACGATGTCAGAACGCAGGTAATACCTCCATCAACCGCTTTCCACTCTCTTGATCGCTCTGGCAATTTCTTTAACAGACGGATGAATGCCTCTTTCCCGTGATTGGCCATGAAATAAGAAGTCTGGGAGTGTGGAGAATGCGGATATTCTTTTCCGTTGATACGATAACCTGTATGAGTTACCCGTATCGTATCACCCGGTAAGGCAATACAACGGCTGACAAACACAGGTGGATGAACGGTGTCTTTTCGCAGCGGACTATAGAACATCATCGTCGCATTCCGTTTGGGTTGTTTCCCGAAAGGCGTTTTGTCGAGCAATACAAAATCTCCCTGATGTAATGATGTCTCCATGGAGTCGGTCGACAGATGGAGCGACTCAACCAGGAACAGACGGATTCCCATAACAAGAGCGGCCAGCAGTAACACTCCTGCCAGCCACTTCAGATAGTATGTCCTGTTTTTCTTTTTGCGTTGCATACCGACATTCTATGATCCTGTCTTATTTCATGCTGTCAACCCAGCGGAACAGGCGGTTCCAACGAATACCTCCGTCGAACAGGCTGCGGTCTTTATCCAATGACAACCAGATCATGATTGGTTTTCCAACGATATGATCTTCCGGAACAAATCCCCACGAACGACTGTCGGCACTGTTATGGCGGTTATCACCCATCATCCAGTAATAATCGTATTGGAAGGTATACGTAGTAGCCTTTTCACCATTAATATAAACTACACCATCTTTTTCTTCCAGTTCATTATGCTCGTAGTTCTTGATACAACGGCGATAGAGTGCCAGATTTTCCGGTGTCAGTTCGATGGTAGCTCCTCGTTTAGGAATCCAAATCGGACCGTAATTATCGCGTGTCCATCCGTTATCGTAGTCAACCGGATAATACATGGTTCCTCCAATAATTTCAGGCTCGACGATCACCTTCTTGACAGATGGTAACTTCTTTACCTGTGCCACCATGGCTTCTGTCATGGGGAAACGGTAAACCAAGTTATAAGCTCCATTCGCATTCGGCTGGAAGCCGAGGAAAGAAAGGGTTTCCGGATCTGTTACCGTACAAGGTTGCCCGTAAGGCATATAATCGTCACGACTGACTCCCCAGTTGCGGAACATGGTTTCAGTAAGCGGTGTTTCCGTTTCCACGAAATAGTTCAGCTGCATATTCTTCGGGTTCTGAGCAGCCTTACCATTGATATAAACCTGATTATTACGGATACTCAGACTGTCACCCGGAAGACCTACGCAACGCTTTACGTAATTTTCCCGTTTGTCAACCGGCCGGTAAATGATCTCGCCGAACGATTGTTTGTTCATGCGTACCGCTTCACGTCCGTACATCTGAACCAATGTATAGTAATCCGGATTCTGTTGAAGAGTAGCTACCGTATCCCCAGCCGGGAAGTTAAATACGACAATATCGTTTCGCTGTATCTGTCCTAAACCAGCCACACGTTTGTAATCCCACGAAGGCCAGTCGAGATATGATTTGCAGTTAAGTATCGGCAAGGTATTCTGCACCAACGGAAAAGATAAAGGCGTATTCGGAACGCGAGGTCCGTAACTGACTTTGCTGACAAACAGATAATCACCTACCAACAAAGACTTTTCCAAGGATGAACTGGGAATCTGATAATTCTGGAAAATGAACAGATTGATGAAATAGACAGCCACTAATGCGAAGATAATGTCGTCAATCCAGTCATAAATACTTTTAAGAGTCGGATTGTTTGTCTTCTTCCAGGCACCCCACGGAATGTATTTTGTCAGATAAATATCTGCCAGCAAAATATATCCCAATGCCAGCCATCCGTTTTGCATCCATAGGATAAACAATCCGTACAGGACGGCAGCAATGGCAAATTTGATATATTGTTTTTTCTCTATTTTCTTCATACTTCTGATGATATTATGCTTTCAAAATCTCAGAAATGGAATAAATCATTCATTCCTAAAAAGCCTTTCTTCCCGGCAGTAAACTCGGCAGCCACGACAGCTCCCAACGCAAAACCAGCACGGCTCTTGGCATCATGTTTGATGCTGATCGTATCCACGTCTGATTCATAGATGATTTCATGAATACCCGGCACTTCTCCTTCACGGATAGCATGGATGGGCAGGTCGGTCGGCTTTTCGGCTGTTTCCAGCGTCCAACGTTCTTTCCGGTCCAGATTCTCAATGATGCCTTCTGCTAGCGTAATGGCCGTTCCACTGGGGGCATCCAGTTTGTGAATATGATGTACTTCTGTCATGCGGGCATCATAGTTCGGGAAATTATTCATGATCTTGGCCAGATATTTATTCAGGGCAAAGAAAATATTCACACCAATACTGAAGTTAGAAGCATAGAAGAATGTTTTTCCCTCGTTTTCGCACATCTGCTTAACTTCGTCCAAGCGGTCTAACCAGCCGGTTGTACCTGAAACGACCGGAACACCCGCTTCAAAACATTTCATGTAGTTGTTGAAGGCCGTTGCCGGAGTAGTAAATTCGATGGCTACATCGGCACTTTTGAATGCATCCGACTGGAAATCTTCCGGGTTATTTATATCAATGATTGATACAATTTCATGACCTCTGCTCAAGGCAATCTGTTCGATGGTCTTACCCATCTTTCCATAACCGACAAGTGCTATTTTCATATTTTTATTGTTTTATGTTGCAAATCTCCATTATAATCTGTTGGAATCTTGGCACAAAAATACAAAAATAGCTGGAATATGCGAATAAAAAAGATGGTGTCAGATTATTTCCTATCTTTGCAAGGAGTTAGGTCGGTCTCATCATGGGACTGACGAACCTTGGTGTACCCTGTACTTTGGGTAGAAGGAGGTGCCTAAGGTGAAGATAATCAGTAAACAGAAAGAATATGAAAATAGCAATTGTCGGAACCGGATATGTCGGTTTGGTCAGTGGTACTTGTTTTGCCGAAATGGGTACAGAAGTCTTTTGTGTGGATGTAAATGAGAAGAAGATAGCTGATTTGAATCAGGGTGTTCTTCCTATTTACGAACCCGGGCTGGAAGAGATGGTGAGCCGTAATCAGAAAGCGGGTCGGCTACATTTCGTTACGGACCTGGCTTCTTGCTTGAATGAGGTGGAAGTGGTATTCAGTGCCGTAGGAACTCCTCCGGATGAGGATGGAAGTGCTGATTTGAAATATGTATTGGAAGTGGCCCATACGGTAGGCCGTTATATGAATAAATACCTGACGGTAGTAACGAAGAGTACCGTACCCGTCGGAACAGCCAAGAAAGTACGGCGGGCTATTCAAGAAGAATTGGATAAGCGAGGATCTGACTTGACTTTTGATGTCGCTTCTAATCCGGAATTTCTGAAGGAAGGAGCTGCCGTGAAAGATTTCTTAAGTCCGGACCGTATTGTCGTAGGAGTGGAATCAGAGCGCTCAAAGGAACTGATGACTCGTTTGTACCGCCCGTTCCTGTTAAATAATTTCCGGGTTATCTTCATGGATGTCCCTTCGGCAGAAATGACTAAATATGCGGCCAATGCGATGTTGGCAACCCGTATCAGTTTTATGAATGATATTGCCAATCTGTGCGAGATTGTTGGAGCAGATGTGAATATGGTACGTAAAGGTATCGGAACGGATGTTCGGATTGGTCACCGTTTCCTGTATCCCGGTTGTGGTTACGGAGGTTCCTGTTTCCCGAAAGATGTGAAAGCTTTGGTGAAGACGGCAGCTGATCATGGCTATCCGATGCGGATCCTGCAAGCTGTTGAGGAAGTCAATGAACAACAGAAATCTATTCTCTTCCGGAAGGTAGATAAATACTTCAAAGGCGATTTGAAAGGGAAGCGAGTAGCTATCTGGGGACTGGCTTTTAAACCGGAGACGGATGACATGCGTGAAGCTCCTTCTTTAGTCGTTATCCAGAAATTATTGGAAGCCGGCTGTGTAGTATCTGCCTATGACCCGGTAGCCATGGACGAGTCTCGTCGTCGGATAGGAGATACAATCCGTTACGCTAAAGATATTTATGATGCAGTGATGGATGCTGACGTGCTTCTGTTGATTACCGAATGGAAGGAATTTCGTATGCCGTCCTGGCAGGTAGTCAAGAAACTGATGGCAAATCCGTTGGTTATTGACGGACGAAACATCTATGATCCGGCAGAAATGGCTGAATATGGGTTCGATTACCATTGTATCGGACGATAATGAGGTACTAAGGAAAATACATGGCAGAAGAAACATTAAAGCAGAAAACGGCAAAAGGTCTGTTTTGGGGATTCATTAATAACGGAACCCAGCAATTGCTGAATCTCTTTTTCGGTATATTCCTGGCCCGATTGTTGACTCCGGCCGACTATGGAATGGTTGGTATGCTGACCATCTTTTCTCTGATAGCCGGTTCTCTGCAAGAAAGTGGTTTTATTGCAGCTTTGGCCAACAAAAAAGAAATCACCCACGATGATTATAATGCTGTGTTCTGGTTTTCAATCACCGTCAGTTTCTGTCTGTATTGGATACTGTTCTTCTGTGCTCCGCTGATCGCCGATTTTTATAACCAGCCCGAATTGATCCCACTGGCACGTTATTCCTTTTTGGGTTTCTTTATTGCCAGTTTAGGAGTAATTCCCGGAGCCTATGTTTTCCGAAACCTGATGGTAAAACAAAAGGCCTTGGCAACTGTTTTAGCCTTGATCTTTTCCGGTACGACCGGTGTCCTGCTGGCCTATAACGGATTTTCGTATTGGGGCATAGCTACGCAGAGCATTGTCTATATCAGCGTTTTAAATATCTATCTTTGGTATAAATGTCCGTGGCGTCCGACATTGAAATGGAACTTTACTCCGGTGCGCGAAATGTTGGGATTCAGCAGTAAGCTGTTATTTACGAACATATTCAATCATGTTAATAATAATATCTTCTCGATTATTTTAGGACGCTATTATTCCGAAAAAGAAGTCGGACAATACAACCAGGCCAATAAATGGAATTACATGGGATTCTCGTTGATATCCGGGATGGTAGGAAGTGTGGCACAACCTATTTTCGCACAAATGACTGATGATTCCGAACGACAAGTAAGAGCCTTCCGCAAGATGCTCCGGTTTACTGCCTTCATCTCTTTCCCCTGCATGTTGGGATTGTCGCTAGTAGCTCCCGAATTAATTACAATCGCTATTACCGACAAATGGATAGACAGTGCTCGGATCTTACAGCTGTTAGCCATTTGGGGGGCTTTCTTTCCGATCGCCAATCTGTATTCCAACCTGTTGATTAGTTGCGGAAAATCTGACATATATCTTCGCAATACGGTTACTTTGGGAATTCTACAACTGATAGTCATCTATCTTTTGCGTTCCCACGGAATATTTTTCATGGTTTCGGTTTACGTCGGCATTAACATCTGTTGGTTACTGATCTGGCATTATTTTGTACAGAAAGAGATCGGCTTGCCTTTATCTTCAGCCTTAAAAGATGTTCTCCCCTATTTGGGAATAGCAGGCGGGGTGATGTGTTTCACTTATTATGTGACTGCCATTATCACTACGAATCTATATGGGGCGTTCGCCTTAAAAATAGTCATTGCTGCAGTCACCTTTGTACTTATTATGTGGCTTAGCGGCTCCGTTACATTTAAGGAAAGTATAGGGTATATATTTAGGAAGAGATGAAAAATTGTTCTATTCCTTTTTTATGATTTCTAAAGGGATATTCCCTATTTGTGCGGCTAATTCAGAAAAGGAACTTTGAAATGAACCATATATTTTCTGAGTTTGAGCCAGTGCATACATATCTACAATACCTCCTTGGATGCCAGTAATTGAACTACGATCCGCTTTGTCTTTCGCAAATATCAAGCGCTTTCCATAACGCTTTTGTAACATTTGCTTTACAGATTCATCATCTGTAGCTAAATAAATGGAAACATCCACATTTAAATTGATTTCTTTATCGATGGCTGAAAAGAATAATTCTATAGGACTCTGTTCTATAGACGCTGTATTATCTGTTCTTCGGATATGTACACCGAGGGTATAGGGCGAAAATTGTTGACATAGATGATCTATACGAGCTTGAATCGGCGGTAGAGGTATGAACAATTGGTGAAGCAGATCATAGGAATAGTCTAAAAAATTGGTGTAAGAGGCCATATAAGCATTTCCTTGTTGTATCCAATACTCAAAATTAAACTGCTGCTTGCATAAAGGAGTAATAGATTTCTCATAAAGACAAGTTTTGAATAATATCTTTTGAAAAAACAAGGGGATGTTCATGTTTCGTTTTCTTGGTCGGTCGTACAAAATATGATCAGTAAAAGTAGCTTCACGCAGATGACCATTTTGTATATTTATGGGGCAGAACAAGGTTCTGAAAGGAGCATGTAATGCCCAATCTTGAAACCAGACAATATCAATAATCGTATTTGTCTTTTGAGCTAACGTGACTGCAGATGAAACAGCTCTCATACGATTGGCTAGTCCGCCAACGGGTATAAACATAAGTTTATGCATACAATTGTGTTTTAGAATGCAAATTTAAAGAACTTCCTAAACCTTTTTGTCTTTTTGTATAAAGAAATAATATATAAAGATAAGTATGTCTATTATTAATAAGGAATTAAATCAAAAATTACGGGAACGCTTTAATCCTGATGGATCTCTTCTTCGTCGCCAACAACTTCGAATGTTGGAACTGTTGGAGGCTGTTGATTTGGTATGCAAGAAATATGATATTCCATATTGGTTAAGTTCTGGAACATTAATTGGGGCTGTACGGCATCAGGGTTTTATTCCTTGGGATGATGATTTGGATATTGAAATGCTTCGTGAGGATTATCTCCGTCTTATGAAAGTGTTGCCAGAAGAACTTCCTGACAAGTTTGTTTTGCAAACTCACGAAACTGATCCGAATTATATTTCTAATTATGCTAAGGTTCGTGATATGAATTCTTATTTGGAAGAAACCAATGCCTATGATCGCATTTGGAAGTATCAGGGAGTTTATATTGATATCTTTTTTCTGGAAAGGATTCCTTTTTCGTTAGCCTGGATTGCCGGACATATGCAAGGTCAAATATATAATCAGTTGAATAACCAATCTCTTAAACAGGAAACGATGTTGCGTAGGATTCGGTTGATATATCGATTTAATTCAAAGATCGGTTTCCCTATTTTAAGATTCTTGGCAAAATTTATCCCAGGAAAGAAATTACGGCATTCTTTTGGAACGGCTTATTTTAAACCACGTTACTTGGAAGATATATTTCCTTTGTCGGAAATGGAATTTGAAGGGAAAAAGTTTCCTGTTCCACATAATACGGATGCTTTGTTACGAAAAATTTATGGTGATTATATGAAATTACCAGATTTGGATTCTATTCATCCACATTATTCTAAATTAGAAATCTATAAATAGAAGGATATACAATGAAACCTGCATTAGTAGATGTTGCCGTACTGATTTTGTTCTTCAACCGGCCAGAGCCGTTGAAAGCTGTATTCAGTCAGGTGAAAAAAGCGCGTCCGTCAAAGTTGTTTTTATATCAGGATGGACCAAGAAACGAGAAAGATATACCCGGAATTTTAACTTGCCAGGAAGTTGTGAAGGATATAGATTGGGAATGTGAAGTACAACTAAATTATCAATCTCAAAATGCGGGTTGTGATCCTTCTAATTATAATGCACAGCGCTGGGCTTTTTCATACGTAGATAAATGTATTGTATTTGAAGATGATAGCATCCCGTCTGTTTCTTTCTTTTTATTTTGTAAAGAGTTACTAGATAGATATGAACATGATTCTCGTATTTATATGATTGCCGGATTTAATCCAGAAGAAGTCACTTCAAATGTCTCATCTGATTATTTCTTTTCAACAACATTTTCCATATGGGGATGGGCTAGTTGGAAACGGGTAATTGATCAGTGGGATGAGCAATATTCTTTTTTGGATGATGCTGAGAATATGAATTTGCTGAAAAATGTGATAAAAACTCGGAAGTATCGGACTGACTTTGTACCAATGTGTCTTCGGCATCGAGAATTGGGTAAAGCTTACTACGAGACGATCTTCCATGCATCGATTCTCTTTAATTCAGGCTTAAGCATTGTTCCGACACGGAACATGATTAATAACTTGGGTGCTACTGCTGGTTCTACACATTATGGTAATTCGAATCAGCTTTTACCCAAAGCTTTTCGGCGGATATTTACTATGAAAAGGTATGAAGTAGATTATCCGTTAAAACATCCGCGTTACGTTATTGAGAATACGGAATATAAAGAACATGTCTATCGTATTATGGCCTGGGGGCATCCTTGGATTAAAATAGGACGTTCGTTTGAAGAGCTTTATTTGAATTTGCGTCATGGAAACTTCCGGTTTATTTTTAAGTCAATTCGCAATAGAATTGATAAATGGTTAGGAAGGAAGAAATATAACTGATTCTAGTACTTTGTATATTGGTTGTTATTTTAGTTGTGAGTAGTACTTTACAGCTTTATTGAGAATAAAAATGGAGAAGAAAGTATCAGTAGTCATGTGTACCTATAATGGTGCCAAATATATACGTGAACAATTAGATTCGATTATAAATCAGACTTATCCAATCTTTGAAGTTATTATACAGGATGATTGTTCTACGGATGACACGGTGGATATTATTAGAGAGTATGCAGAGAGTAATGAGGCTATTAAGCTGTTTGTGAATGAGAAACAAAAAGGGGTAACTTTAAATTTTATAACAGCTTTACAAAGGGCAAGTGGGGATTTAATAGCCATATCGGATCAAGATGATATTTGGAATTTGGAGAAGATCGAAAAACAGGTTTCTTATTTGGTGCAACAGAATGCTTTATTATGTTTCTCTTTGAGCAAACCGTTTACGCTTGATTCCATTCCTTTAAATATCGACTTACGTGTTCCGAATTATGGACTTGAACGATTGATTTTTTATCCTGTTATTCCTGGTCATGCCATGCTTTTAGAGCGGGAAGTAATAGATTTATTGCCTAAAGATTTTTTGCATAAACGCTCTTATGATGGTCAGATTGCAATTACTGCAAATGCTTATGGGAAAGTTGTTGTTCTAAATGAAACTTTAACAGCTCATCGTCGGCATTTAAATGCTGTATCTTATATTAAGCCAGAGAGTAATGAACGTTCCATAAATAATATAATACGATATCTTACATCTGCATTTAAAGGATATAAAAACAATGTGAAACGGCGTTGCGATTATATGAGAGACGTACATTTATATTTGCAGGAATTTCCTCAGCGGTCATCAAGTTTACAGGATGCTTTGCATTTGTCGGGGTTATTGTCAGACAAATCGTTTATGAAGATGATAAAAGCTTCCTGCTTGTGTATAAAATTGAGAAATAAGATTTTTTATGCGAAAGAAAACAATGGATTGGTTGCTGTGGTAAGAGCTGCTTTATGGCCGATTTTGTGTTGTAAATATTATTCTAAGTAATGAAAATCCTTCTACTAAATACTTCTGCCCGGACTGGTGGGGCGGCGGTGGCTGCCAATCGTCTGAGAAAGGCTTTACAGAAGAAAGGAATAGACGTTTCGATGTTGGTACGCGACAAAGAAATAGCGGATGCTTCCATTTCTTCGGTGAGTTCTACTGGATGGAAGCGGAAAATGAACTTATTCCGTTTTTATTGGGAACGGCTGATTATCTTTTTGTGTAATCATCTGGATAAAAAAGAACTGTTTCGGGTGTCGATTGCCAATACAGGTACGGATATCAGTCATCATCCGCTGATAAGACAGGCTGATATTATTCATTTGCATTGGATTAATCAAGGATTTTTGTCGCTATCAGATCTTCAGAAATTATTCCAGTTAGGTAAACCGATCGTGTGGACGATGCATGATATGTGGCCTTGTACGGGGATTTGCCATCATGCGCGAGAATGTTCTGCTTATCATGAGCGGTGTGGGGCTTGTTTTTATTTGCATAGTACGCAGCATACAGATTTGTCTACTCGTGTATTTTTACAGAAAAACAAAGTTTATAACTCTGTTCCCATCACATTTGTAGGATGTAGCCGATGGCTGACAGAACGAGCCTTTCAAAGTGCTTTGTTGAAAGACAAACAAGTTATAAACATTCCTAATCCTCTGGATCTTTCTCTTTTTACTCCTAAGGACATATCTGTTAGTAGAAAGTTGTTACATTTACCAGAAGATAAACATTTGATTTTATTCGGAGCCTTGAATGTAACAGATACGCGTAAGGGGGTAGATTATCTGATTCAGGCATTGAGATTATTGTCTCAGAATGATATGGAATTGGTGGTATTCGGTCAGGTCAAACGGGAAATAAAGGATTTGGTTCCTGTTCCTATTCATTCGCTGGGATATTTGTCTGATGACAATCAGATTGTAGCATTATATAATGCCGTTGATTTGTTCGTGACTTCTTCATTGGACGAGAATCTCCCCAACACCATCATGGAGGCAATGGCTTGTGGAACTCCCTGCGTCGGGTTTCAGACAGGAGGAATACCGGAGATGATTGATCATCTGAAGAACGGGTATGTGGCCCGTTATCAAGATGCGGAAGATTTGGCACAAGGGATTACGTGGGTTTTGGATCATCCTTATCCGCAACAGTTGGCTGAGGCCTGTGTGGAGAAAGTAAAAACTCATTATTCGGAAGAGGTTATTGCCGGAAAATATATAGCTTTGTATCAGAAGCTGATGGAGAAAAGCAAATAACTAGGATTCATATAATTTATGGAAAAGAATTTGATTATGAATAAGGAGAATGTTTCCACTGAAACGCTTAAGCTTAGCCTTATGCAAATGATCTTACAGATGGATAATAGAGTGACGTTAGGGCAAATATATGATTATTTAAATGTTCTTACACATGAAGCATCTTCCTACGAATTACCGGAAGAACTTGTTGAAAAATGTGTGGAATATCATAAAGAGTGTCTTCACGCAGGAAATAACTATACAACTGAAGAAACTTTTGATATTATAAGAGACCGTTTAGGATGGAAGTAGTTTGGAGTGAATTCATGTTGTATAAAATTTTAAGTTCATTTCATTAATTCATGAATCAGTCTGTCAAATTCACGATTATAACAATCACTTATAATGCGGCGCAATGGCTGGAACGAACCATCTTGAGTATCTTGAGCCAGTCGTATGGGAATATTGAATATGTGATTATCGACGGGGCTTCAACCGACGGAACTGTGGATATAATCCGTCAATATGCACCCGGTGTTTCTTTTTGGCTTAGTGAACCAGACAAAGGTTTGTATGATGCCATGAATAAGGGGCTGCAACATGCTACCGGCGATTATGTTTGGTTTATCAATGCCGGCGATACGCTGCCCCATGCTGATATCATACAGCGGATTGTTCAGAAGATTGAGAAGCGGAAACATTTGCCGGATGTTATCTATGGAGAGACGGCTATTGTTGATGCGCAGGGGAAAATGTTGGGCATGCGTCGCCTGCGTCCACCCAAGAAACTGTCCTGGAAGAGTTTTCGTATGGGAATGCTGGTTTGCCACCAGTCTTTTATTGTCCGGCGGGAAATTGCTCCTTTGTATGATTTGAATTATCGGTTGAGTGCAGATTACGACTGGTGTATCCGTTGTTTGAAACAGGCAAAGTATGTATGTAATACGAATCAAATTCTCTCCAACTTTTTGGAAGCTGGGATGAGTACACAACAAAGAAAAGCTTCTTTGAAGGAACGTTATGCCATCATGTGCAAATATTATGGTAAATTTGCCACCACGGTTTTACATGGATGGTTTGCTGTCCGTTTTTATACGGCCAAGCTGTTCAAAGGAAGGGTATAGAAGTTTGATGTTCTGAATTAATGAGAATTGAAAAGAATCCTCGTTGGAATCGAAAACGAAACTCTTGGGTTTTGAAATAGGAATTAATAACGAATGACGATATGCAGAAACTATTAAAAAATTGGGTTAAGCACATCGTGGCTATTCTGATCTTGCTGGTGGCTACGGTGGTTTATTTTTCTCCATCGGTAATTGATGGAAAGGTACTTCGGCAAGGAGATAATATCAAGGCTACAGGTATGGGTGCTAGCCAGATGAAACAATATGAAGAAACAGCACAGCTGGGAGAATTCAGTGCCTGGTCGGATGCCATGTTCGGTGGTATGCCTTATGTGGCTACGTATGGAAATCCGGCTCCCGATCTGCCTCAATACAGATTTGTCGATAAACTTTTTAAATCCTTGAGCTATGAAGATGCCTCCATGGTTTTTGTGGGATTGGTTTGTTTCTATTTGCTGATGTGTGTGATGGGCGCCAGTTGGTGGTTGGCCTTGGCGGGTGCGTTTGCCTTTGCTTTGGCTTCCTATAATCTGATTATTATTGAAGCCGGACATATCGTAAAGGGGTATGTAATTGGTTACATGCCGGTAACGTTGGCTGGTATGGCGCTTCTCTTCAAACGGAAACATTTGTGGGGAGCGATTCTCTTCCTCTTGGGCGTTGCCTTATCAATCAGTAACAACCATATTCAGATTACGTATTATTTATTTATCCTCTGTCTGTTTATCTACATCGGATATCTAGTTTGGAAAATCAAGGAAAAAGACTGGACAGAGTTAGGAAAGGTAACCGGAATTATGATAGTATGTGCGGTACTGGCTGTACTTCCGGGTGCAAAGGGTTTGTATAGTAACTGGGAACTCGGACAACAGTCTATTCGTGGAGCTTCAGAACTGACTCCTAAGCCTAATGCCGATGGTACAGTCGAGAAGAAATCTACTGGATTGGATAAGGATTATGCGTTTGCCTGGAGCTATGGTAAGATGGAATTGCTGACAACCCTGATTCCGAATGCCTACGGTGGCGGTTCAGGTGGTATGTTAGGACAGGATTCTGAGTTTTACAAGATGGCGAAAGCCGGTGGCATGAAGGTTGGAAAAGAGATACAGGCGCCTACGTATTGGGGTGATAAGAGTTTTACTTCAGGCCCGGTTTATTTCGGAGCTGTTGTCTGCTTCCTCTTTGTCCTGGGTATGTTCGTGGTTCGGAATCCGATGAAATGGTGGTTGTTTGCCGGAGGAGCTTTTATGACCTTACTGGCACTTGGACGGAATCTGGACTGGTTTAACGACTTCATGTTCCATTATCTGCCTATGTATAATAAGTTCCGTACGGTGGAAATGGCCTTGGTTATTCCGGGATTGGTTGCTCCAATTATCGGAATCTGGGGACTGAAAGAAATTCTGCAGGAAAAGGTTGCTTATGAACAAGTGAAGAAAGGGCTGATCGGAGCCCTGGTTATTACCGGCGGTCTTTCTTTGATTGTCTGGTTGATGCCGTCGTTGTTGCTTGATTTCCGTTCGGCTTACGATGCCCAGTATCAATTACCAGAACAATTCTACAATGCCCTCTTGATGGACCGTGCGACGTTGGCTTCTGATGATGCGTTGCGTTCTTTGCTGTTTGTTCTGCTGAGTGCCGCTCTGGTAGCTTGGTTTATGGTGGCCAAGAACAAGAAAACAGTCGCTACGTGGGTGGGTATCGGTATGACCGTTCTGATCTTCGTAGATTTATGGACAGTCGACAAGCGGTATTTGAATGACAAGAATTTCTTCTCGAAGAAAGATATTCAGGCTACTTATCAGGAATCGGTATCCGATCAGGAAATCTTGAAAGATAAAGATAATTTCCGGGTATTGAATCTGAACAATACTTTCCTCGAGACCAATACTTCGTATTACCATCATTCGATTGGTGGATATCATGCTGCCAAGTTGAGAAGATACCAGGAATTGATCGACTATCGTTTGCAGAAGGAAATCAACTCCATCATCGCTTCATTCCAGACAGCCAAGAGTGAGGCTGATTTTTGGACTGTCTTCCAGGCTTGTCCGACTTTGAATATGCTGAATACGCGCTATGTCGTTTACAATCCGGGACAGCCACCTTTGGTGAATCCTTCGGCAGATGGAAACGCCTGGTTTGTAAAGGATATCAAAATAGTAGCCAATGCGGATGAGGAAATGGCTGCTTTGGATGTGATTGATCCGAAACAGACGGCTGTGGTAGATCAGCGTTTCGCCGCTCAGGTGGATGGATTTACTCCGCAGGCCGATTCGACAGCAACCATTCAGTTACAATCCTACCGGCCGAACAAGCTGGCTTATCAGTCGAAATCCGCTACTGATCAGTTGGCTGTCTTCTCAGAAATCTATTACCAGCCGGGATGGAAGGCTACGGTCGACGGAAAACCGGTTGAGCATTTACGTGCCGACTGGATCTTACGTGCGATGCGTGTACCGGCAGGAGAGCATGAAATCGTATTCGAATTCAAGCCTGAAGGGTATATAATCGCAGCCAATGTAGAAGCCTACAGCAGCTTCCTGATTTTAGTATTGCTGATCGTTGCTGTGGGTTATTCGTTATATACTTCTTATAAGAAGACGAAGGAAGAATGATGAATCAGATCCGATAGGAACAACTCTGTCATCAAGAGTCGAGGGCGATACTTTCTATCTCTATTCAGGTAAAAAGTACCGCCCTTTTTATTTGTAAGATTTCTAACAAAATATCTTTTTTTGAACGCTTTATTTAATAAAATCTCCTTATATTTGCCTATTCAATTACTAAAACACATGTATAACGCCCGATTTACATATTTGATCATTTTTCTTTCCGTAATTTTTATCGGTTTATCTCCAGAGGCGTTAGAGGCACAAAACCGCAAGACGAGCGATCTTCCATTTAAAGAATTAATGCAACAGGCCCAGCAGAAGGATACACCTGCAGATTGGCAACGGGTGATTGAAAATGCCCGTAACCGCAGGGATACAGCTGATTTGGGTTTGGCTTATATATCCTATTATCAGTCGTATGCCAATCGGATTCCTTCGGGAAACTTGGTGAAGGAGACGGATTCGATCTTTTCTTTTTTCTCAAAGGCCAGGCAATATGACTACTATTTCATTTTGTACAATCTTTGTATCACACGCTGGTTTTCCAATCGGGAATATGATCAGGTAGAAAAGGCCATTACACGTATGTTCGAGAAAGCGCGTGAGTTTGGCCAGCCGATCGGTATGGCGATGGCTTTTCGGGTGCAGGGGCAAACCTATTATAAACTCCGGTTTTACGATAGAGCCTTTACTGCCTTTGAAAAAGGATTGCAGACCTGTCCTTCGTATAAAGAAAGTCTGAATGCTTTTTCGACAGTACAGAGTTTATGTGAGTGGCAGATGATGACTTGCCTGAAACAGGAAGCTTGGCAAGCACTGGAGGAACTCTCAGACTATTATGCAGAGATGGTCGATTATTGGTCAGCGCAAGGATGGAAAGACAACAGTGGTCATTTTATGGCAACCCGTTATGCCTTTCAGGCTATTTCCCGGCTGAAAGCAGGAGATATGAGTACTGCACAAACTTATTTACAACTGGCGGAAGCTTGTATTTTGCCTCATTTCCCAGCCCGTGCGTATGAGCATTTTTATGAAGCCCGTATTTTATATAACAAGCAGACAGGAGAATATGGGAAAGCTCTTTCGGATGTCAATATTCTGCTGGATGCCCATCAGGGTTATTTTCCTTTTTATCTGGATGATATATTGGCAAAAGCCGAAATTTTAGCATTAGGAGGACATGAGGAAGAAAGTGTATCATTTTATGAAAAATATATAGCCGCAGCAGATTCGATTGCTCATGAAGAAATTTCCTACCAGCTGGAAGAATTAAAAGTCCGTTATGAGGTTGAAAAGGGCCAGTTGGAGAACCAACAAAAGACTCGTTTGCTGGGACTTTCCTGGGTAATTCTTTTCTTGATAACTCTTGCTTTGATTATTTATATCACTTACGCTTATAAGTTAAGAGCCAATAAACGCCTGTTGGTTGCCCGTTTGCAGGAATATGATAAATGGGCCAAGACTCCTCAGTTATGGTTCTTAGCAGCGAATAAAGAAGTTCAAGAGAAGCGGGAAGAGAAAAATTCGGCCATTTCCAAAGATTCTGATTCGGATGTGATTGAACGGTTGAAGAAATACATGATGGACGAGCGTCCTTTCTTGAATCCGGCTCTACAGCGGAAAGATATAGCACAGTATTTACAAATAAATGAAAGAGTATTGGCTTCTCTCATCCGGGAAACATTTGATCAAAGTGTGTTGGAATACATCACTTCTTACCGGTTGGAATATGCTTGTCATTTATTGTCTGCAAATGAATCCGCCCCTCTTAAAGATATTGCCCAACAGTGTGGATTCGGTACACTACGTACCTTCCAGCGTTTGTTTCATGATCGCTACGGAATGCCTCCATCCCAATACCGGGAATTTATCCGTGATAGGAAATAATCGTTTTGTTTTATAGCTATTTATTTGATAATAGCTGAAATTGTCGCCTGCCAGGACCAAAATTGTCGCTATTAATTTAAATTTGTTTATCAATAACCAACCTAATTTTGCATCCCGATAAAAACAACAAAACTAATTAGGGATGAATAAACATTTTACTTGGTTCATTTTTTACGTATGCTGCATTTGTGGATTATTGTTGACAGGATGTAGTGATGATGAAAGTGGTGGAGGTACGCTTGTACCTTCAGGAGACGATTCTTTTGTAGGAGATAGTCGGATTGTCCGGCTGACAGACGAGACAGAAGATTTCCGTAGTAATGCGTTTAAGTGTGATATTTTGGCAGAGAACGGAACGATTATCACACGTAGAGGTGATCATGTCCGTTTAGGACAAGAGTCTACTTTGACATTTGAAACCGGACTGAAGCCGGGTATTTACCGTTTACTGTGTTTAAAGACGCCGGAAGTGGTAGACGGCGATACAACTTGGGTGGAATTTGGTTTGGGTTGCCGGGTTGAAATAACAGCTGCCGATTCAGCCAGAATACTGGATGTATATAGTAAGGCTATGAAGCTGTGTGGAAGCGGTACGGAAGAGGATCCGTTTATCATTTGCAGCTATGATCATTTCAAACGGCTTCGCGATGTGGCAAACGACCAGGTAAAAAATAATCTGCTTTTCTCGAATACACATTTCTTGCAGACGAACGACATTGATATGGATAGAGCTTCCTGGGACAGCGACCATGAAGCCGGTTGGTTACCGATTGGTAGTTTGAGCAACAACCCTTTCCGGGGTATTTATGATGGTGACGGGCATAAAGTGAAAAACTTATGGTCGTTTCGTGGCAATTCGGCCGGTGTCGGTCTTTTTGGGTTCGTAGAAAACTCCGTTTTCAAGAATGTCAAGATGGAGAACGCCCGGGTAGAAGGGAACTATGCTGTGGGTTCGTTGATTGGTGGATCTGTAACAGCAGGAGATAAGCGAGGAAAAACAGGTTTGTTTAATTGTATAACAACAGATGGATACATTAAAGCCAGTGATGGAAGTGTTGGTGTCGGAGGTCTTGTTGGAGTAGTAGATATGTATGGCTTGCTTAATCTTTATGCATGTGTAAACGAGAGCACATCCGTATCGGGTTCTTATGCGATTGGCGGACTTTTAGGTGCTGGTTCTTTATATTCAACTACAATGATAGAAGAATGTGAAAACGGCGGTGATGTGACTTCCGAATATACAGGAGCTGGAGGTTTGACCGGTTCGGTAGATACGCTGATTATCGCTTCATGTGAAAATAGAGGGCATATAAAAGGCTCGATCTCTTATGAGGAAGGAGATGAAAATAATGGAGGATATGGAACGGGTGGAATTGTTGGTGGATCTGGTATCTCTTACATCTATACTTGTTTTAATACTGGTGACGTAGAAGGATCTATTGGAGTTGGTGGAATAATTGGTAGTACCCGTTTGGGAACTGAAGAATTGACATTCAATAATACGCTCCTCAAGGTTTGTTCAAATGCAGGGAAGATATCGGGTAAATTGTCTGTTGGAGGACTTTGTGGGGAAGCTCAATTTGGAGGTGTTTCCGTTTATAATACGGGTGATGCAGCCTGTGTTGGAGGTATTGCTGGAAATACGTCTATTGCGGTTGTTCATGATGCGTTAAACACGGGTAAAATCAGCTCTTATAGTATGGGACATGCAGGTGGTGTACTAGGAAAGACTGCATGGGGAGCCATTTTTTCATGCCAGAATTTTGGAGACTTAGATGTAAAAGCTGAACATGCTGGAGGCGTTATCGGATTGGCTGGAAATTATACGATGGTCAACTATTGTGCTAATATGGGATTCGTTAAGAATCAAGGTTCAGGAGTTACTGGTGGCGTATTAGGAGAAGTAGGAGATCCTAGAGAATGGTCGGCAACGGATATTGTGGGCGTAGTCATTGGTTCAGCCGAGATAGCTCTGCTTTTTGGAGGTCCTGTAATTGGAGTCGTAGGAAAAGCTTTGGGAGAAACTGTTGAGACTGTATTGCATGTAGGAGAAGTTCTACTTGATGCCCTTTTCTTATTGACAGACAGTGGTCTTTTGACATATGGTATTTATGGTATGCTAACTGAAGAGGAAGCCAGTCTGATGCGTACGTCTATAAATTCTAGTATAACAGATAAGGGAAATTCTGTTAAGCAAGAAATGGCGGATATCCGAAATGGATATAGTTTGGCTTCCGGTATATTGTATGATCAATTGAATCCGCAGGTGGTAATAGATTATAATACTAATTTATCAAAACTGTTAGCATATTATGAATCATCCAATGAAAATGCAGAACAGATTAGTTTGAATATTAATCTCAAACGAGAAGAACGTTACGAAGAAATAGAACATTGGAATCATGTGAAAGAAATTACACAAAAAGTAATTGCGGGTGCTTGTATTACCGCAGGGACAATAGCTTGGATAGGAAGTATGGTTGCTACTGCGGGATCAACAGCTGCAGCCGGTTTAGCCTTAGTCGGATTTAGCGCAACCCTTATAGGAGGTACAAATGCCATTATAGAATCGTGTACGAATTTTCAGAATAATGTGGTCGTTGTTTCTCAATGTGTCAATATGGGGAAATTAGAAGCCGATGATGGAACGTACGCAGGAGGTATCGTTGGTTATTTGCAGCAAAGATGTATTGTAGAGGACTGTCTGAATTTAGGGGTTGGAGATACAGGAGCTTTGAGTGGTGGTATAGCCGGTAAAGAAAGCGCGGAAGCTTACGTGCGTAGATGTCTGCATGTTGGGAAGTCTTGGTTTAGAGCTGTTTTAGGATCTCCATATGACGTGGATGGGGCTGAAAACTGTTATTATTTCGAAGTACTGGGAAACTATGATGGTACTGGAATCCCTTTGTCTCTAGATAAACTGAAAAAAGCTTCTTATTATCACACTTGGGATATTAATGGAACAAATTCCGTTTGGCAATTAACAGAAAAAGATGGCTTTTTCCCAATACCATTCCATTCAGAAATGGAATAACTAAAAGAATGAATAAAATGTAATTACGAATGAAAAACTAGATTTAATGAATATGAGGAAAAGAATTTATATTTTTAGCTTGTTGCTGGCATGGGCTACTTTCTCATGGACGGGTTGTAATGATGACGATATTTACAATTCGAATGAGATGGGTTCAACCCTCGAAGAAGTTGGCGAATATAAACTGAGTACGTTCTTCTTGGAGAAAGGTATTTGGGAAATTCCTGATTCCGTTACTCAGATTCGTGTCCAACTCCAGTCGCATACGGATGATACGCTGTTTGAATTCGATGCTTCTGTTCAGCACGATTCTCCGTCTTACAGCCTGTTTATACCGAAAGGTGAGTTACTCCCGGATAGTGACTATGACTTGACGGCCTATTTCCTGAATGGAAAACAGTTGGGCACGAAGTTGAAAGTAACCGTGCGTGATGAGATGCTTTATGCCATTATTGCTTCCTCAGTTGTTTTCAGCCTGGAAGGAGATGGAACGGAAGAGAATCCGTACCAGATTGGTTCGCAAGATGATTTCTCTATGTTTGAATATGGGCTTTATCGTGATTCTATCAGTCATGGTGCCGGATTATATTTTATCCAAACGGCTGATTTTACCGCACCGCCCCGGAGTGAAGTTTATGAGGGGCGTTTGTATGCCGGAGAAGTCTTTGCCGGTAATTATGACGGGCAGGGACACACGGTCAAAATCTCTTTTATTGGTTCTGGAAATACAGAAAAGGATGTTGAAATCGGTCTGTTCAAGCAACTGACAAATGGAGCAACGATACAGAATCTGTCATTGGATGTAGATCTGCAGAATGTCGCTAATTACGGAGGCGCGTTAGCCGGAAAAACTTCAGGAACAGTTTCTATCTCTAATATCGAAGTTAGCGGTACGATCAAAGCTACGGGTTCTTACATTGGTGGATTTATTGGTCATGCTGAAGGAACCTTGATTGCCAATTCCTGTTGTTTCCATGCGAATGTAAGTGGAAGTGACTATGTAGGTGGATTGTTAGGTCGTTTGGAGACTAACGGAGAGCTGAAGGTAAACGGTTTTACCAACTTTGAAACAGGGAATACGAATCCTTCTTTGTTTACGGTAAGTGGCGAGAATAAAGTGGGAGGTATGGTTGGTAGTATCTCTGAAGCTAAATGCGACATACAGAACGTTACTTTGCAACATCAGATTTCTGAGGAAGAGAAAGATTTGAATATCATCCATTCGAATGTGACTTGTGGCGGATTGGCCGGTGAAGCGGCTTTTAAGTCATCTACGGTCAGCAACATCTCCATTATGGCTCCGGTTAAAGGAGAAGGAAGTTCGATCGGCGGATTGTTTGGTTATTGTAAGGGAATGGAAGGAATGTCTACGTTTTCTTCTATAAAAGTTACTTCCTATGTGAGCGGTGCTCAACGTGTTGGTGGATTTATCGGAAGATTTGATCCAAATGGTCTCATTAAATTCACTGGTATGCCACGTGCTAACCGAATTGCCCAGGTTGATAATGGATACCTGGAGGTGGAAGGGAGTGAACGAGTTGGTGGCTTGTTCGGCGAAGTAACCGGTGATTTTCTTACGGATGCTGTTTTTCTGGTAAATGTAAATGTCAACTGTTCTTCCAATTATGCTGGTGGAGTAGTCGGACTGCTGGTTAAAGGAACGGTTGATTGTACGGACTTTTATCTGGATCCGAATATGCGTGTTACTGGTCCGGATGCTGTGGGCGGTATCGTTGGTTATGCTTCTGAGGCTACCGTTCGTGGTCCCATAACGGAAGATATTGATTTTTCTTCTATTCCGGAACCGAATGATGATCTGAGCTGTTATGCCGGAATCATTTCTTCAGGTGGAACAAGTGGTAATACCGGAACGTCAATGGGTGGTATTGTGGGTTATGCTGAGAATTCTACGTTGGAAGGACTGTATATGACCGGTCAGGTATTTGGAAATGCACGTGTCGGTGGAATCGTAGGACACATGCGCCTGTCAGAGAAGGGTGGAATTAAGAATTGTATGAATAACTCAACGGCTATAATAGGGGCTGGTGAAGAAACCGGTGGTATTGCCGGACGGATTGAACTGTGTGAAGGTACATTTGGCCGCTTAATCAATTATGCGGTGGTCAGCGGAGAAAATAATACCGGAGGTATTTTCGGGCGGGTTGAATACCAAACTTCCGATGCGGTAACTTTGGAATATCTGGTCAATACGGATTCCATAACGGGTGGTAAAAGTACGGCAGGTGGTTGTATCGGACTTATCTATGATTCAGAACGTCGGGGAGATCACCGGGTTCGTTATTCGGCTAACTATGGTCCGGTTACAGCCAGCAGTGGTGAAGTCGGAGGTATTGTTGGGAATGGTAAATCGTCTCGTATGATTATCGAACGTTCTGCCAACCACGGGGAAATTACCGGTGGAGCAGATGTGAGCCGTGTCGGTGGTATTGCCGGAAGTATGGGTCAGGATCCCGGAGGAATTACGTTGGGTGAGAATATGGAACTGGCTTATTGCTGTAATCGGGGAGCGATTTCTTCGAGTAATACAAAGTCTTTTGTAGGCGGATTATTAGGCTATCAGGAAGAAGGTAATCAGAGTGATGCCACCCATTGGATGACGCATGATTGCTATAATAGTGGGAATGTTACAAGCCATCAGGATGAAGATAACGGTGGTATCATTGGCTGTGTCGATCATTATGCGGAGATCCGGTATTGTATTAATGTGGGGGAAGTGGCATATGGCAATGCCATTGTCGGCACACATAAAGATGCCTGTATCTGGTATCACCATGATTTGTATTATCGGGAAGGCAGTGGAAAAGGCTGGAATGCTGATTCCTTTACAGATGATGGGGCTAAAAAGGAATCCACCTTCAATAACTTTGATTTCGATAATATATGGGTGATTGATTCAGATGGAAGTAAAAACGAAGGTTATCCATATCTGAAAGATTGTCCGTTCCAGTTTATCTACTGGGATAAATAAAAGAGGATTATAGCCACTCAATGAATAAACGGGCTGAAGAGGTATTCTTTTACCTTCATCAGCCCGTTTTTATTATCTATTGTCAAATAGGATTAGAGTTTTACACGGAAAGGTCCGCTGACAGAGTTGAAGAGCAAATCTCCATTTTCCATGTATTGGATGATGGCGTAAGCTCCGTTTCCACGATTGTTTTTCCCGAATACAACGCGATGCTGGGTAGCTCCGCTATTCCAGTCAAGGCCTTTAACATCCCAACCGTCGTTAGCATCATAACCATTAACAAATACCAGATTAGAAGAAGTACTAACAGCCGGAATCATACTAGTTGAAGAGACATCGCCCCGTGTCCAGACAGATTCCCAGCTGTTCTTTTCCGTATTCCATTGGAAGCGTTCTACGCCTGTGGGTTGTTCCAGGATCGGTCCGATGGATAATACACCTACCAGCTTGTCGTTAACGACAGCATCTGCAGCGATATTGTTTACAACGAAAGCCCCATAACCGGCGGTAACGACCGACTGTTCCGATTGAATCCATTCGGTTGTTTCCGGTAATCCGCAGTTCGCTTCTATTTCTCCGGCCAGTCTGGGGTTTTCCGGATCGACAGCAACGGCGTCTTCCGGAATTTCATCACGCCAGAACGCGGCCAGTTTCATCCGTTTGGCTCCGTCTGTAATGACTACCAGCTTATCTTCATCATCGCCGAAGCCCATCAATGTCGGTGTAGAACCTGAGCCAAAGCCCATTTTGATGGAAGGAGCTTCCGGTCCGCCGTCGTAAGTCGCTTGCCAGGCTCCGTCTGCTTCGTCGGTTGATAATTTACTGCCGTTCCAGACGATCTTCTGCATGATACCTTCTCCGTTGGCTGTCGTACTGCTACTTACTACATAGATACCGTTGTTTTCATCGACGGCAACCGAATTGGAAATTTTCTGTCCTTCGGGTAATACATAGAAGTCTTTAATCGTAGAGAGATCCCGGCTGATGATCAGGATTCCTTGTGATACAACAGCTACCAGATTCCCGTCGTAAGTCATAACCAGTCCTACCATCGTCTGGATGTTCGAGTTATAATCCTGCAAATTGATCTGTTTGTCAAGGACGATACCTTGTGTCGGATCTGAGGCATCTTTCAACTTATAGCGCACGACTCTGGTAACGGCATTGATATAAGCGTAATTGTCTTTGTCGCAGATGACATAATTCCCGCTCGACAAGACGAATTGTGGATACTCTCCCAAAAAAGGAGTGATGGCATTCCGCACTTCATCCACCGAATTATAGTCGGCAACTACTTTTCTCAGTTCTTCTTCCGTCTTTGTCTTCACGCCCGGTAGTGCTGCTTCACTGACGCGTGTAAAAGAACCGTCGCCTACATACACATACGCTACACGGTCGCTACTCATGTTCCACATGTAATCAGGATCTGTTGAGGAGAGAGTCATCAGATTGACAGGACCACTCCAGCTTCCTTCGCAATCATTAATGTCTACTTGGAAGGTTCCGGATTTTACATTGTACGGAAATCCGTCCGTTTGTGCCGAGTTGAAGTGGGTGACACTGTAATGCTCTGCGGCTAAGTAGGGATTGGGTGTCGGTGTATTTGCCTCGGAGATAGGAGGTATTTCTGTCCCTGAATTATTGTCGTCACCAGTGACGTCATCATCTGAGCAGGCAACCATACCCATGCTTGCGATTCCTGCTACGAACCAAGCTTTCCAACCGAATGGCTGGAGGAAATTTTTCATTTTCATACATTAATAAATTAGTAATACTTATATATTGAATTTTGTGTTAAGAGTACGGATGAATGGTGTGGAAGTGATGTAGATGACTTAGTTTCCACTAACAAAGTTAAGGAATATTATCCATAAATGGAAAGGGCCAGAATCGGGCTTTCTGGCTGATTCATTGAGAATAACAGACTGATTCCGGTGAAATGGACGGTTTTGATCAGGTATTGATGTATCAAGATGAAAATTATCGCTTCTGCGTGCCGAAATTGTCGCCTGTCAAGACTGAAATTATCGCCTTTGAATACAAAAATTATCGCTTGGAACGGCAACGTGCGTAACCGTGGTTTCTGCTGTTGGAAGGTGTAAAAAGAAGCCCGGCCCTTGAACGCGCAAAGGTCGAGCTGTATGAATTTTACCTGATCCGTTTCCGGTCAGGAGATGATTTGGATTAATACCGATAATGATCTGCCTTGTACGGTCCTTCAACCGGTACACCGATGTAATCGGCTTGTTTCTGGGTCAGTTTAGACAGTTTCACGCCGATACGTTCCAGATGCAGGCGGGCTACTTCTTCATCCAGGTATTTCGGCAAGCGATATACGCCGACTTCGTAAGGCTTCTGCCAGAGATCCATCTGTGCTAGTACCTGGTTGGTGAATGAGTTACTCATCACGAAAGAAGCATGTCCGGTAGCACATCCCAAATTAACCAGACGGCCTTCTGCCAGCAGGAAGATGGAATGTCCGTCGGGGAATGTATATTTGTCAACCTGCGGCTTGATGTTGAGGCGTTTGATACCGGGGAAATTCACCAGTTTGTCTACCTGTATTTCGTTGTCGAAGTGACCGATGTTGCAGACAATCGCCTGGTCTTTCATCTGCTGCATGTGCTCGATGGTGATGATGTCGCAGTTACCAGTGGTTGTCACAAAGATGTTTCCTTCTTTCACGGCTTCTTCCATCGTAGTGACTTCAAAGCCTTCCATAGCTGCCTGCAGGGCACAGATCGGGTCGATTTCCGTTACCAGTACGCGGGCTCCGTATGAACGCATGGAGTGTGAACAGCCTTTTCCTACATCACCGTAACCGGCTACTACTACTACTTTCCCGGCAATCATTACATCGGTAGCCCGTTTGATACCGTCGGCCAACGATTCCCGGCAACCATACAGGTTATCGAATTTAGACTTCGTTACCGAATCGTTTACGTTGATGGCTGGAACCAACAGTTCGCCCCGTTCCATCATCTGGTACAACCGGTGAACACCTGTTGTCGTTTCTTCCGATACACCTTTCATTTCAGCTACGGTACGATGCCAGCGCTGCGGATCTTCTGTCAGGATACGGTTCAATGTATCCAGAATGCATTGTTCTTCGTGATTGCTTCCCTCACGTTGAATGGTCGTCGGGTCGTTTTCGGCACGATAACCCATGTGTACCAACAGAGAAGCATCACCGCCGTCGTCTACAATCAGATGCGGACCTTTACCGCCGGGGAAACGTAATGCCATTTCCGTACACCACCAGTATTCTTCCAATGATTCACCTTTCCAGGCAAAAACCGGTACACCGTCGGCAGCGATAGCGGCAGCGGCATGATCCTGAGTCGAGAAGATGTTACAGCTTGCCCAACGGACATCGGCACCCAAGGCTACCAGTGTCTCAATCAGAACGGCTGTCTGGATTGTCATGTGTAAAGAACCTGTGATCCGTGCTCCTTTCAATGGCTTCGAATCACCATATTTTTTACGGAGAGCCATCAGACCGGGCATTTCGTGTTCGGAAATCTCAATTTCCTTCCGTCCGAATTCCGCCAGGCTCATATCTGCTACCTTGTAAGGCAGATCTGTAGGAAATAATTGTGACATAATTGATACGTATAAATATTTTTCGCAAAGGTACGATAAAAATAAGACTACTAAAAATCTTATTTAATAGCTGAAGGCTTTTTCCTTCACATAGGCTTTATAGTCTTTGATCATACCTGGGAAACCTTCTTCTGCACGGGGCAAATACCGGAATCCTGAAATCTGTTGTTCTTCTTTCAGATCTATGACGAACTGATGCGGGAACTTGTCTCCCTGACGGGTTTTCCAATAGGTCGATTCCTGCAGGTCGTAGATCTTGTCTGCCGTGAAGTTGCCGTACTGCGTACTTTCGCTGCTGGCATAGGCTATGTTCCAGTCTTGTCGCGGCAGCGGTTTTCCGTTCTCATCCAACAGGTAGAGTTCGGCTATTGCGGCTTCGTCCTGACCATTTTGGGCGTTCAGTGCTTCCAGACAGAAGTAGCGGCCTTTGACAGGCTGGTTGAAACGGACTTCCTGCCAGCCGTTTCCGGGAGTCAGTGAACCCGTAGCGACAGGTCTTTCCTGCTTGAGATTCAGATTTTCTCCTTCTTTCCGGTGAGTCATGGGCGCTTCTGCCCGCAACATATCCAGTATAGGTTGCTTTAATCCTCTGACTGTGTTTTGTTTCGGACCTAACAGATCCAGGATGATGATTTCGTTTTTCCCTTTTTTGAGCCAGCAACCCGGCATGAATAAGGTTTGCTGAGGACCAATTTCCCAAAAGCGACCGATCGACTTTCCATTTACCCAAACCATACCTTTCCCCCATGTCTGCATGTCGAGGAATACATCTCCTGTCTGTTCCAGATCAAAGGTTGCCCGATAATAAGCCGGACCATCGTATTTGTTTCCTTTCGCATACGATTTGTCTTGTACAAATGCATAATCTACGGGGAAGCTATAAACTTTCCAGTCTTTCAGTTCCTGCGATCCGCTTTCATTAACCAACTCAACCTTGTTGGTGATACCTTTCCGGTCGTGGATAGCCACATCGAAATTGACACGTCCCATGGCTTCGACCAGAATATCCAATTGTGTACCTTGAGCAAGGGCAGGGAGCAAGAGGGTATTTTCTCCTCTTCGTCTGTCTAACCGGCCGATCAGTTTTCCGTCTGCGAATACTTGTGCCCAGTCGTGTACTTCGTCAATCAGCAGGGTTGTTCCTTCGGCTACTGCCGGCAGCTGAGTCCGGTACAGGATCGTTCCCCAACCCTGGTCAAACTGTTCCATCGGCTGGATGTTTTCTGATTCCTGGAATTTGGGGAGGTTATCGAATAGCGGAGTAACTTCGTTGACTTCAAATTCCGGAATTTCTATGACCGGATAAGCTTCGGGTACTTCCGGAATGACTTGTCCTGAATCGGCATATTGCAATAACAGATTGCGCAGTTTGTGATATTTGGGTGTTGCCCAGCCAGCCTCACTGATAGGAGCATCATAATCGTAAGAACTGCACATGGCTGAATAGGCCGGACTGTTCGCTCCTCCCCAATGTCCGAAGGTCGTTCCTCCATGAGCCATGTAGAGGGAGAAGGAGATATGCCGGTCTAACATATCCTTTATTCCATCAACCATTACGGTCGCGTCGCGCGTTTCGTGCTTACGTCCCCAGTGGTCAAACCAGCCACTCCAGAATTCGCTGCACATCAGCGGGGCATCCGGACGGGCTTCTTTCAGCTTCTTGAATTGTTCGTCGATATTGGCTCCTGTTCCGAAGTTGATGGTCCAGACCAGATCATCCAGGCCATTCAGCTGGAAGGTCGAACTCCAGTCGCATTGGAACAAAGGAACGTCGGTAAAACCAGCCTTTTTAACGATATCTCGGATGTTGGCAATATAGGCTTTGTCGGTTGCATACGCTCCGTATTCATTTTCTACTTGTACCATGATGATGTTTCCCCCTCGTGATACTTGCAGATCCGCCAATTGTTTGCCTATTTCATGCATGAATAACTGGGTCCGTTCCAAGAAGTAAGGATCGTTGGTACGGAGTTTGATATCTTTTTTCTTGAGCAACCACCAGGGTAATCCGCCCATTTCCCATTCCGAGCAGACATAAGGTCCGGGGCGTAGCATGATGTACATGCCGTGTTTTTGGGCCAACCGGCAAAAACGGGCAATATCATTCTGTCCTTCAAAATTGAATTCTCCGGGTTTCTGTTCGTGGATATTCCAGAAGGCATAAATACAGATGGTGTTCATGCCAAGTGCTTTGCACATTTGGATACGATGTTCCCAATAATCGGCAGGGATTCGGGTATAGTGTATTTCTGCCGCTTTGATGACAAAAGGCTTTCCGTCGAGCAGGAAAGTGCCTTTCCCGATTGAAAAGTTGTGTTTCTCTCCGTCCTTTGAGGTTGAACAGCCTGTTAGCAGCATGCAGACTGTCAGCCAGAAGGTCAAAATCAAGTTTACGTGTTTCATAAGGTAAGAATTAATAATACATAGATTTACAGGGAACAAAGGTACAACAAAAAAGTAAAATCGCCACCACACGTTAATTTCCGTATGACGGCGATTGAATATATAGGGTTTTTAAATTATGCGAACAACGAAAGCAGATACGAAATGACCGGTACCAGAATGGCAGTCATAATACCCATCAGCCCGATAGCCAGTCCGCTTAATGCGCCTTCTACGGCTCCCAGCTGGATGGCTGCAGCTGTACCGACTCCGTGCGACGAAGCGCCCAGGGCCAGTCCTTTGGCTATGCGGCTTTCGATACCTAATACTTTCATAACGGCCGGACCGACAATGCTTCCGAAGATTCCAACGGCTACGACAATGACGGCTGTCAGCGAGGGAATGCCGCCGTTCTTCTCAGAAATACCCATGGCGATCGGTGTCGTGACCGACTTGGGTTGTAGGGTAGCAATCAGCGACTGGTCGGCACCCATCAGTTTTCCGATGACAATCACGCTGATAATTCCGACAATCGCTCCGACAAAGACCGAAGTCAGGATCGATACGACGTTCCCTTTCAGGTATTTCATCTGTTCGAACAAGACGTAACCCAGGGCAACGACCGAAGGTCCCAGCATGAAATGGATCAGATGACTGCCTTGCTGGAATGAAGCATATTCAATATCCAGGAACTCGAGAATGACGATGATCACGAAAATCGACGTGAGTAACGGATGAAGTATACTCAGATGCGTTTTCTTATACAAGATGGTGGCGGCGATGTATGTACCGACCACCAACGCTAAATCGAATATCTCAGAATGAACCAACGAATGCATACCGGCTTACTTTTTTCGTTTTTCGAAATTCTGCTGCACAAGGGCAACCGAGGCAATGACCAGTATCGTACTGATCACACACGAGATCAGGATAACCGCCCAATAATGCGAAATCACACCGATAGAAGTCATCAGGCCCACACCGGCAGGCAGGAAGAACAAACCCATATTGTCTGTCAGTAACTTAGATATCTTATTGACATGACAAGGCTTTACAACTTTAAATGCCAGGGATAAAAATAACAGAACCATCCCGATTACGCTGCCCGGAATAAAACCGTGGATGCACTGACTGATACACTCTCCTACAAAGTAGAAGAACAAAATGTAAAATACTTGCAATAACATAATCTTTTTGCCTAAACTAAACGCCTATTTACACACATTTTGATAACCGCTGCAAAGGTACGATGCTTTCTAGTAAATATGTTCTACAACATGTTTTATTAACAGAATATTTAACATTGAATCGCTGCCTGTCTTTTCCTGAAAACACGCCGGCTTTTCATCAATTTACGCCGGCTTTTGATAAAAACATGCCGGCTTTTTCTGAAAAGACAGGATGTCTTAAAACGAATCCAACGAGCATCAAAAACGATTCCCGTATCTTCTTTTTTCAAAACTCCCGACAATCGGACAGACTTTATTTCCATACTTATCTTTCACCTTTCTTCTATCTGCCTGATTGTCTAATAAATGAGGTGATTCAAGCCTTTTCTGTGTCCGATTTTTCCCGGACATCTGTACCGGATTACTATTCGGTTGGAACATAACCGACAGGAAAAATGAACCACCAACAAGCTTTTCCCTGTTATCAACTTATTCAAAAAATAGAACATCTCATTCTAATAAATGGAACAATCATCAGCTAAGATGAAATTCATATATCCTGCAAAAACAAACAGATAACGAAAAAACAGAAACATTTAGATATAAAAAAAAGAATATATTTTTCTACAAATTGACCTTGTGAGGCTTTGCGAATTGTTGTTCCTTTGCAACCGGAAAAAAGTGAGCTAATTTTAAGGAAATGATAAAACCTTTATCAATTTTGTTTGTAAGTAATTGGAAAAAAATAATTTTCTTTTCCATTTTATCATTGGTGTTTACGTCATGTATGTCAGATAATCAAATTACTCCGACAGGAAGTATGAGCTTGACATCATTAGATGCAGATACAACATCTCTTCATATAGGAAATAATGGTAAAGTAACACGTACGTCATTAAGTGATGAACTGAGTTCTTTTTTGGATGTTTCTGATTATACGGTTCAGATCTTAGACGAAGCAGAAAAGGTTGTAGATGAATATAAACGATATGAATCAATGCCTTCTACTATTGAATTACCGGAAGGCTCTTTTATATTAAAGGCTTTTAAAGGATCTGATAAGGCTGCAAGTTTTGAAAATCCCTATTTTGAAGGTCGTACCAGTTTTGTGGTTCGGGATCAGATGAATACCTCTGTAGGTGTTACTTGTACATTAGCAAATGCTCGTGTGACCATAGAAAGTACGCCGGATTTCGATAAAATATATAGTGATTATACGGTGGATTTTTCTACAGATTATATTGAAGAAGAAGATTCTGTTAACGGTAGTTTTACTGTAAATAAGGGGGAAGAACGTCCTCTTTATTTACGGACCGGGCAGGATGGTACAGATGTGGGTATTACTGTATATGTGAAGAAACCGGAAGAAACAGAATTTACGGCTTTTTATGTAAGTGAGCCATTAAAGTTGGAGCCCAGACAAAGTGTCCGAGTTTTACTGAGCTTAAGTGAAACTAATCAGGGTATTGGTATTGACGTTATGCTGGATGATACATTGACAAAACTTTCCATAACTACTGAGATCCCAGATTATATGTGGGGACAAATGGATAAACCGGATGTTTCGGAAGCTGCCGGATTTGAAAACGGCTCTACTTTTTTGATTGATGGTTTGTTTGATGAGGAAGTGAATGTCTCGTATGCGATGCCAGGAGGTGTTTCTTCTCTGGTGATAGAATATTGGAAAGAAGGGGCAGAAGGATTTAAAACTCAATTGGATTTGGCTGAGGCTTCGGACGTAGAAACGGCTTTGTCATACAACTTATCATGGACGGCTGGCAACGATAAGAATATTGTTTTAAATGAGCAGGTAAGAAGTGGAGAAATCTATTTTAAAGAAGCGCTTAACTCATTTCCTACGCCTGATGAGGGTGAGTATTTATATCACATTCAGGTGTATGGAAAGGATGCGACGGGTAAAGGTTTTACAACAGATACCGTCAGTTTTGAGGCGCGTGTATTGGCTGCAGGAACACCTTATATTGTAGAAGAAGGGAGTTTACCGGTCGAAATAACAGAAGGTGATGAAATGACTTCTGCGGTTGTGTTTAATTATAGAGCATCCGGAGGAATTGATGAGCAGAATACGTTTTTAGATATCCAAGTTGATCAGAAATTACAGCAGTTCTTAATATCAGATGTTGACGATTGTAATGAATTAAGCGATTTGTATGGCATTCAAATTAAAAAGTCGAATGATCGTTCAGCAGTGGTGACATTCCCAAAAGATTTCACGACGCGGTTAACTGCGCCGGAAACAGGTAGTACGACTTATACTTTTGTTTTCCGGATGAAGGATAAGAAAGGAAATGAAGCAAAATCGGTGGAACATAGTCTGGTGGTAAATGCTCCTGTCTTTACGCTGGATATAACGGAAGGTCATGCTTTTGCTAAGCGGATTTATTTGGTAGGAGACCTACTGAAAGGTGATCCTCAAAAATTAACGTTCTTGTGTGATGGACAGCCTGTATTTCCTGAAGTACAGATGCAGAATAATCGGTATGAAGCAATTCTGACAGGTTTAGATCCTGAAACTTCTTATACGTTACAGGCTATATATAATGGAAAAGATAATCGTAAGAGTGAGGAACGGAGGGTTACCACTGAAGCCATACTTGATATTCCGAATAAAGGATTTGAAGAGTGGAGTATTGTGCCTGATGAACAAGGAAATACTGATAAAGGGAATATGGAAGATTTACCTATATTGACAAATTATTCAAATCCTCCATATCGTTCTTGGGAACTTTATGAAGTTTTTAATTCTGAATTATCTGTGGGGTGGAATACTCTTAATAGATTAACAACACAGGATGGGACTTTATTTACAACGGGAACAGATACGAACAGAACTTGGACTCGGTATGTGGCAAATTCTGGAACGATTCCGACAAATGGAAATAATAGCGAGAATGCAGCTTTAATAAGAACCGTTGGGTGGGGTAAAGGTAATTCGGCGGCAACTATAAGTGGAATGGGTGATGTTGCTCATATAACTCCTGGAGAATTATATTTAGGATATTTTGATTCTAAGGCAAATTATGGAATAGATTTTGAATCCAGACCAACTGCCTTTTCTTTTGATTATAAATATGAAAGAAAGAATTCTGATAAATTTATAGCGGAGTTGGTTGTAATGGATAATGACAAAATTATTGCAGTAGCCAGGTTAGCCGATGTAGAGGTTGTACCATCAAGCTCTTGGGTTTCTAAAAAGGTTTATGTTGATTACCATGGTGAATCTGGGTTTTCTAAGGCAAATAAAATGTATATCCGATTTGTCTCTGGAACATCTGATAGTAAAGATGATTTAATGGTTTATCCTCCAGCTCGCAATTTAAGTTTTGGCGAATACGTTGGTAGCCAGTTGTATATTGACAATGTAGAATTAATTTATGAATAAAAGGATACGACTATATAATATGAAATCGATCTTCTATTTATTGCCTTTGTGGCTGTTGTTGTTTGCTTGTACGAATGATCAGGTAGGAATAAATGAAGCTGATGAAATACCTGAAGGAATGGGAGCTGTCCGTTTGGAAATCAAATCTCCGACAGAATTTGATATCCCAACGATAATGACGCGTGCCGTACATCATTTTGATATGGATCCTACTACTTTCCCGCTTCGGATTTATGAGAAAGGGAATGATGGATCTTTGACACTGGTAAAGGCCTTTGATTCGTATGAAGCTTTGGTTGATAACGGACTTCCTTTGCAATTGCCGGTAGGTACTTATCAAATAGTGGCATCCTCTTTTGTCCCAGCAGAAGGAGAAGAAGTGACAGATAAAGTCTATTTTGAAGGTAAATCAGAGTTTATCGTAGAGGAAAAACGAGTTAGCAATGTTTCGGTAAATTGTAAGTATGCCAGTTTAGCGGTTGAGTTGCGGCTGTCTGAACAATTTCAGCAGCTGTTGGAAACAGATCCTTTAAATTATGCTTTTGAAATGGATGTTTATAACGGCGTAGCAGATGCTGTTTGGTCATTTTGTCAGCAAAAAATAGACGGGCAGGAAACAGAAACAAAATTAGATACGGGTTATTTTTTGAAAGGCTGTACAAGTGATCCGGGGAAATTAACAGTCAAGGTTCGAGTGCGCTTGGGCAGTTCCAACAAATGGTATCCTGAGCGAACATATTATTTTGATAATAATGGATCTGTACCGCAAATTGGTGAATATTATGTAATTAATCTGGATGCCGGTCCTGAAGCTCAGGCTGCAGCCGTGAAGACAGCATTAATTGAAAATTACAAAATGGAGGAACTGAAGTGATGCATAAATATGTAGCTTGGATAGGATTGTTCTTACTCCCGTTTCTTTTTTCCTGTGAAATGAAAAAGGATCTGTTGGGAGGAATAGAAGATAATACAGACTCTGAATTAATGGGTGATGCTGGTTTATTGGATTTGGATTTAGTAGCAGAAAAAGAAGCCCCTATTTTAGATACGAAGTCGTCTGATTTAGCTAGTGCAACATTGGAAACTGACAGTTTTGCTGTTTCAATTTATAATTCAGATGGTTCATTAGTCAAGTCATATCCCAATTATGAGGAAATGAAAGCTGCAAGTGGGGTATTGCTTTCTCCGGGTGTGTATACGATGTTGGCAGAATTAGGAGAAAATGTAAAGGCTGCTTTTGATAAACCGTACTATGCGGGGCGTGATACATTCGAAATTGTAACTAAAGAGGTACTTAAAGTACAGACTATTTGTGCATTGGATAATAAAAAAGTGACATTCCGTTATTCAGATAATTTCACTGCTAACTTTGGAAGTGATTTCGTTATTGTTTTGGATAATGGGTTAGGTGTATTGACGCTTGATAAAAATGAAAATAGGGGAGCTTATTTACAAGATACCGGAACTCTTCGGTTTACGGTTTATGCAACGAATCATCAGGGAGACCAATTAGTCTATAATTATGACATGTCGAAGAACGAAGAAATTAATCATCACAATAATATTCTGGTAGATTTGGATATTATGGAGACTCAGCCAGGTGGTGGAGATGAACCAGAAGAGCCGGAAGATCCTGACGAACCGGATGAACCAGAAGATCCAGGAGATACAAAACCCGACCTTCCTGTAGATCGTCCTTTTATAACTGTCAATATTTCATTGATTGAGAAGGATTTTGTTATTGAAATTCCTTCTGATATTATTGATGGTGGAGGTAGTGAAAATCCGGATGATGGCGATGGAGATGATGGAGAAGGTGGTGAAAATCCAGTTGATCCAAGTCAGCAGTCTCCTACGATCACAGGTACGATTGATGGGAAAGCGTTTGATGTGAATACAGTACAAACTATTACCTCTTCAACAAAGAGTGTTATTATCAACTTGTATTTGCCTACGGGTTTGGCAGGATTAGACGTAGGTGTAAATATTGGCTCTTTGATTAGTTTGCAACTCGACCTGCTGGATCAAAATTCAGTAGATGAAATAAATGATCTTTTGTCAGGTATGGGTAAAAAATTAGAAGTTCCATCAAAAGGAGACAAAGGCAATTTAAAATTTGATATTTCTCCGTTCTTGGAAATGTTGGATACGACTAATTCGTTCGTGGTAAAAGTAAAAGACGATAATGGAAAGTCTGCATCTGCAACAATTAAATTGAATAAAAAATAGAAGATATATGGTACGATATACATATTTTTTGACTTATTGTCTGTTATGTCTATGCTGGTTATTTACTGCATGCGATGATGACAAGAACAGTTTGGCTTCTACTGGCTATTTGTATTTAGGTGTGGAAGAAGACAATTCTACATTGACTAAATCAGTCAAACCGGTTACAGATGAATCTTTGCGGGTATATCTTTTATCTTCTTCGGGTGACACGGTTAAAACGTATGATGATTATCTGGAGGATGTGAAAGGTGAAAAAATTCTTTTGCCTGTTGGAAATTATCAGGTATTGGTTTCTTCCAGTCAGACGGCAGGTGCTGCTTGGGAGGCTCCTTTCTATGCAGGTAAGACTGAAGAGCCTTTGGAAATAAAATCTGGAGAGATAACGAATGCTACGGTTACCTGTAAAATTACAAATACAAAAGTAACAGTTTCTTATTCGGAGAAACTGAAGGCTACATTTATTGATTACTGTGATACGGTCAGTACCGAATCTGGAACTTTGATTTATGCCCGGGATGAATATCGGGCGGGTTATTTCGTGTCGGAAGGTGATTTGACCGCCCGTCTGTATCTGAAGAACAAAGACGGAAACGAATTTACGCTGCAGCGGGTGATACGGAATATTAAGCCTCAGTATCATTATAATTTAATTTATCAATTGAGTAATGAAGGCGACGGTGATGAAGAGGCCGGAGCTGATTTTGATATTTCTGTCAGTGATGAAGATCCAACAGAGATTAATTGCACGATTTCTATTAAAGAAGAAGAATTGGCTGGTGAGCCGAAACTGACTTTACAAGGTGGATTTGAAGAAGGAAAGATAACTTTCCGGCCTCAAGTAGATGGTGTAGCTCAAATTCCACCGGAGGCATCGTTATTGATGGAAGTTCCCGGAGGTATTCAATCTGTTACGGTTAAGGCTTCGTCTTTACAGTTTGAAGATTTGCCACAATTCGATTTGGATACATGGAGTTTAGCGGCAGCCAAAGGGTTCCCTGATATTGATGCAGAAACGACAGAGGCTCAGACGCTTGATTTTACGTCTTTGTTGAATTACCTGAAGCCGGATGGAAATAAAAATGCGACGCATACGTTTGTCATGACTGTAGTTGATAAACAATATCAGCAGAAAGAAATATCTTTTTCTTTTGAGATTAAGGCGGATGTGAAAGTTACTACGGATAAGGTTGTGTTGTGGACTTCCTTTGCTGTGTTAAAAGGAACAGCTGGAAACTTAGAGGAGGCAAGTTTTATCGTCCGTGAAAAAGGTGGTAGTGATAAGCAGATAAAATCGGTTACTAAAAATGAGGCGGATGGTACGTTTACCGCTTTGATAACCGATTTACAACCGGGAAAAACTTATGAATATCAGGCTGTAGCAGGTGAAGATGAAGGATCAGTAGAAATCTTTATTGTTGCTCAACCATCAGCAGTTCCTAATATGGGATTTGAGGAGTGGGGTACTCGTACGGGATATGTAGATGCAATATTTGTTGGAGGAACGAAAAGCTATATATCTCCTAATTCTGACAGTCAACCAGATATCTATTGGGAATCAGGTAATCTTGGTGCAACCGCAGCTTCAAAAGTATTAACAGAAAGTACTGATGATGTCGCACTCGAAGGCTCAACAAAGGCTGCTAAACTTACATCTGTATATGCGGGTGTGGGTAGTATGGGAGCGTTTTCAGCAGGTAGTATTTTCTCTGGTATTATTCAAAAAGCTGGTCAAGATGGTGCTGAATTGCTGTATGGTCAATCCCATACGGGATATCCGACATCTTTAAAAGGTTATTACAAATATAGTCCTGGATCAATTGATTATGTGAATAATAAAGGTGGATCCGGAACAGATAAGGGTTTTATAGCGGTCGCCTTGTCAACGAAAAAGCTGGAAGTGAAATCATTAACAGCTAGCGCTAATAGTGAATCCTATAAGTTCAGATCGAACTCTGATGGCGTTTTTGCTTATGGTGAACTGGTAATTGATCAGACTGTAGATGTATATACGCAATTCTCCATTCCTTTGATTTATTATAAAGGAATGATGCCTGATACTGGTACGCCAGTCTACATCATTATTATGGCAACATCAAGTAAAGATGGAGATGTATTTACAGGTTCAACGTCAAGCGTCATGTATGTTGATGAATTCAGTTTGGATTATAGCTTTAACACTGAATGTTTGAAAAAAACAGAATACAGTGGTTTGACACCTATTTCTATAAAAGATAATCAATAAGTTCTCAAGCAAGGATGGAAAAGGACCTGATTCAAAATCCGAAGGAACAAACGCTATATGTGGACGTTTGTCAAATTATTGATACGGCTCGGACAAGAATAGCCTCTTATTTGAATACCGAAATTTGCATGACAAATTGGTTGGTTGGAAAGAGGATTAAAGAGGATATCCTTTTTAATGAACGGGCTGAATACGGAAAACAAATAGTCAAACATTTATCAGAGCGATTGTCTGTGAGGTATGGTAAAGGTTGGGGCTACGAAAAATTGAAACATTGCATACGAGCTGCTTATGTGTTTTCGGAAGACGAAATTCGGTACGCAACGCGTACCCAATTAACATGGACACATCTTCGGTCATTAATGGGTGTGACTGATGAGTTAGGTCGTTCTTTTTATATGGAGATGTGTCGGATTGAACATTGGGATACAAGAACTTTAGATAGAAAAATAGATGAATTACTGTATGAGCGAACAACTCTTAGCCGTAAGCCAGAAGAAGTCATCAAGCAAGAGTTGAAGCAGGTAAAGGAAACAAATCAATTGTTACCAGATTTAGTTTTTCGCAGTAGCTATTTTTTAGACATGCTGGGATTACCGGATAATTTTACAGAAAAAGATTTAGAAGCATCTATTTTAAATCAGATTCAGCAATTTATAAAAGAATTGGGTACTGATTTTGCTTTCATTGATCGGCAAAAGCGGATTACTGTAGATGCTGTAGATTATTATATGGATCTGCTTTTTTTCCATAGAGGGTTACGGCGATTGATTGTGATTGATTTGAAGTTAGGTAAATTTAAGCCTGAGTATGAAGGACAGATGATGCTTTATTTGCGGTATTTAAATCGGAACGAACGTAAAGTTGGGGAAGAATCTCCTATAGGATTGATTTTATGTTCGGAAGGGAATACAGAGCATATTGAATATTTAATGCTGGATGAGGACAGTCCGGTAAAAGTTGCGCAATATTATACGCAATTGCCTGATAAAAAGATTCTTTCGGAAAAGTTACATCGGGCAATTGCTATAGCGAAAGAATATTATACGGAACAAAAGTTAGATAAAAAAGAGTAATCGTAAATAAGATAAAGTAAATGAAGAAAGCGGGCTTTTATATTTTATTGATGTTGACGACATGGTTTATGACCAGTCCTGTGATGGCGAAGAAGAATAAGTACGATCGGGGTATCGTTATGAAGACTTTTATACCGAAAGGACAATGGATGGTCGGGGCAACCTTTTCGTATAATGAACATGTAGATCAGAATTTTGAGTTTTTATCTGTCTTAAAGGATATTAATAGTGAGGGCTATTCTTTTAAAGTAACACCATTGGTCAGTTATTTTATTGCGGATAATATCAGTATTGGTGGGCGTTTTACTTATTCTCGTTCCTTTACGAAGATTGATAATATTTCGTTGGATCTGGGAGATGACTTGAGTTTTGAAGTGAAAGATTATAATGGCGAATCCAATACTTATACGGGTTCTTTCTTTGTCCGTACTTATTTGAACTTAGGAGACAGCAAACGTTTTGGCTTGTTTAATGAAGCTCGTTTGGCATACGGCTATTCTGCAGGAACCAGTTCAACGGGTACAGGAACAGATCTGAGCGGTATGTATCAGTTGAAACATAATCTGAATCTGAGTGTTGCTCCTGGTATCACTTGTTTTGTGAATGATTTTACAGCCGTAGAAGCATCAATTGGTGTAGCCGGTTTGAATTTTAACTGGTATGATCAGAAAAAAGATCAGGTTTATACCGGAAAGCGGACTGCCAGTTCAGCTAATTTCAAGATCAATTTGCTTTCAATTGATTTAGGAATCGTTTTTTATTTATGATGAGCCATGATGAGGAAAGGATTCTATAAGATTTGTTTGGGAGTATTGACTTGCCTGTTGGTATCCTGTATCAAAAATGATTTTCCGTTGCCTACCATTGTGTGTGCCATTGAAGGGTTTGAAGTGGATGGAATGACTTCGGTTAAGATAGATACTGAAGCCCGTACGGTGGTTGCGAAGGTGACAGATACATTAGATGTCCGGGATATTCGGATCACCCGTCTGGAAGTAAGTAATCAGGCAAAGGTGGTTCCGGATGAAAAGGCTTGTATCGATTTTGCCCATTTCCCGGATACGGGATTTGCCTCGGCTGATAGCTTGCCAGTGACAGCCAACACACGGGTTAACTTTGAGAACCCCGTTCAATTTACATTGAGCCTCTATCAGGATTATCCTTGGACGATAACGGTAGAGCGGGATATCAATCGGATTGTGAAAGTCAAGAATATGGTAGGTTCGCCATTGATCGATGAGGATAATTTACAGGTAGTCATTTTAGTCGATTCTGTTTCCCAACCTAAACTGACTAATATAGAAATCGAAACCTTGCAATTGGGACCATCTAATGCGGTGATACAACCGGATCCGGCATTGGTGACCGATTTTACACGTCCTCGTATATTTCAGGTAACAGCTTTTGGCGAGACGGAAGAATGGACGGTTAGTGTGCGTTATCCGACGGGTGATGAAGGTAATACGACTACGCTTTCCGCTTGGGCGAAACGGGCTTATCTGGAAGGAGAAACCAAGACCGGGCAGGTATCGGCCCGTTATCGGTTGGCAGCTACTGATGAATCGGCAGCTGGTGACTGGGAGTCTGCTTTATCAAATGAGATTGAGATTCGGGAAGATGGTTCGTTTACGGTCTTATTTACTCATTTAAAACCGGAAACCACATACGAGTATGAAGTGACGGTGGATAATCGTACGGATGAAATCCGCACATTCACAACCGAAGCGATTGTGGAAATACCGAATTTATCATTCGATGACTGGTATAAAGACGGAAAAAGTTGGTATGCCAATATCGATCTGACAGAAGAGAATTATTTTTGGGATTCGGGTAATAAAGGTTCGAATGCGGTTGGTGAGGCCAATCCGACTTCGCCGGAAACCAATGATGTGGTACAGGGGAAAGCTGCCCGTCTGGAAAGTAAGACGGTAGCCGGAGTTTTTGCTGCCGGCAGTCTTTATACAGGATCGTTTGGTAAGGTAGAAGGTTTGAGCGGTGCCTCGTTGAATTTTGGTCGTCCTTACACCGGTCGTCCTTCGGCATTGAAAGGATATTATAAGTATAATTCCGGAACGATTGACAAAGCAAAAGCTCCTTACGAGTCGTTGATGGGCGTGAAAGATACATGCCACATCTATGTCGCCTTGTTTACTTGGGATAAGCCATTCCCGGTTAATACGAATACCGGAACTTTTGTCGATCTGACGTGGAACAATGAGTCGATGGTTGCTTTTGGTGAATTGAAACAGGGAGAAACGGTTAGGGATTATACAGCTTTCACTATTCCGTTAACTTATCGGGATTTGACGACGAAGCCAACCTATGTCTTGATTGTGGCTTCTGCAAGTAAATACGGGGATTATTTTACGGGTAGTACGTCGAGTGTTCTCTTGTTGGATGAATGTGAGTTGGTGTTTGAGTAAGGGAAAGTAGAATTTCAAAGAGAAAACGAAATATGGGAAAATGGATTTGGAAATATATATTGCTATTGGTGATGATTGTTGGAACAATTACTGCCAATGCACAAGTAACAACTGAAAGTGAGTTACGCAGTGCTATCTCTAAAGGAGGAACAGTGATTCTTGGAGCTGATATTGAATTGGGTTCTACTTTGGAAATATCAAATGATGTGGTATTGGATTTGAATGGGAAAAAAATATTTAGGCATATTGAAGGAGCTGAAGTCGTAACTATTGCTATAAAAGGGGGAAATATCTTAATAAAAAATGGTATTATTAGTGCGGAAACAAATTATAAATTATGGGGTTCTACAAGTAAAGATGCATTTGCATTATCTTTTTATGAGGGAAATCTTATAATTTGTGATGTTGTATTACAAGCTGTAGGTTTTGGAACAAATAATATGGCATATACTATTTTCAGTAATACAGAAAAAAAAATTAAAGAGATAGTGCCTTATGGAACTTTTATAGAAGGAACGGGATCTGATAGCTATGAAAGTACTTTTACTGGTGCAAAAGATGGAATATCAAATGATTGGATAACAACTACTATAAAAGTATCTTCATATACAGCTAAATTTAATTTAGTAGAGGGAATAGGTTCTTTCCCAGACATAGTTAATTATACGTTGGATAATGGAGTTTTTAGTTGGCCTACACAAAATCCAACTCGCTTAGGCTATAACTTTATTAAATGGCAACTCCCCGAGGATGCCATATTAGTAAATAATATTCCAGTATTAACTAACCGCGAACCAAGTGGAACTATAACAATTAATGCCGAATGGAATCCTATTCGATATGATATTACTTATAACACTTTAGGAGGAACCTTGGATGGTTCTGAAAAAACAAGTTATACGGTAGAAGATGAAACATACGTATTGCCTACTCCTATTCGTGATAATTATAAATTTGTAGGTTGGTATGATGAGAATAATAATCTTGTAGGACAAATTAATCATGGTTCAACCGGAAATTTGACATTGACAGCTCGTTGGATACCTTTATATACGGTGAATTATGACTATGATCAGACGATCTTTGAGGTAACTACCCTGAGGCAGGAATTTTCTGAGAATAATAATTTACCATATACTTTACCTTCTCTTACATCCAAAGACAAAGATCAGGAATTTGCAGGTTGGTATTACAATGAAACGGAGCAGGTAAAAGAATTAACTTTAGCCTGGTTCCAAGATAAGGTTGGAACGGATAAAGGAGGAAGTGTTACTTTGAAGGCAAAGGCTTCGCAGGTTTATTTTGCCACCTTGCATTGGAACAGTGATGAAATGTCATCACCTACGGAAACTGTTCGTTTTACATCCGCTTTAGCCGTCGATTTACCAAGAAGTGGGAATAAAAGAGGCTATAAATTCTTAGGCTGGTGTTATAAAGAAGATGGTAGCGATACACCAATCTCAACGATTCCTGCAGGTATTGAAAAGGACATTGATTTATATGCCAAATGGGAGCCCATTCAATATGCACTCTCATACGAATATCTCTATAACGGATCTGTCCCCAGTGATGCTCCGACGAGTTATACGATTGAACAGACTGTAACTTTGCCTATTCCGACCCGATCCGGTTATACCTTTGTTGGCTGGCATGCAGCCGATCAGACAGAAGAAGGTTGGCAAACAGTCGTTCCTTTTGCATTCAATGAAAATAAAGATCAGACCGGAGACCGAACATTCTATGCCGAATGGAAAGGGGGACGGCAAGTAATCATCAAACAACCCGAGGGTGGAACAATTACGGTAAAGAATCTTTCTTCAGGAGCAACGGTAGAATCGGGAGGTGTTGTAGATGAGGGAACGAGACTGGAGATATCGGCACAGCCTTCTTCTTCAGCATATACACTGGATAAATTGCTGGTCAATGGAGAACGGTTTTCATCTTCTCCTTGTCAGGTTGTAATGCCCGATTCTTGTGGATTGACAATATCTGCCGTCTTTATAGATGGTAGGCCAACCGCATCAAAGCCGGAAATAGAAACAACTCCGGCCAATACCGATTATGTGCCGGTAGGAGAATCGGTTTGGGTAACATTGAGAAATACAGACAGTGATGCTAAGCTTTATTATTCGATTGCCGGTTCAGAGCCTGAACCTTATACGAAACCATTTCAGGTAACTTCTTCATCGGCTACTGATATTGTTATTCAGGGAATTGCCCGGAAGAGTGGTTACAAAGATGGTGTAGCCAGCCAGACCATCAAGTTTGGAAGTGATAAAATAACCATTAGTTTTGATCTGCCAGCAGGTGTTACAGCTTTGGCACCGGACGGTGGAGATGTTATTTCGGCTATAGTTTCTGGTGGTATGTTTGAATTCAAATTGTTCTTTGACCGTACAATTATTGACTCGACAGAGAATATACGTGTCTGGGCTAATAATGAAACGCGAGTATATGGTGATGCAAGCGGTGTGTATCGTCTTTGGGATCAAAAATCGGATGTGAAGATTACGGTATCGGGCATTACCCAGAAACAATATAATGTTACATTAAAGCAGACAGCAGGTGGTCAAATTGTATTTGCCGATGATGAAACAACTGCTACTCGAACTGTTGAAGGTGGAGATACTGTAAGCGTAAAGGCAAGTCCTAATCCGGGATATTATTTTATTCGTTGGTCTGATGGTGTAACTGATTCTATACGGGATGTCATTGTGTACAATAATTTGACATTATCAGCTCAATTCTCTCAAACGAAAAAGGTCTACAAAGTTGTATTCCCGGAAATGGAAGGAGTAACAGTCAAGACCCTTTCTGCTTATTCCAACGAAGTCGATGATGGTGGAACCTGCAAATTCTATTTGCGTTTGGATGAGGATTATGACCAGTCTCAACCTGTTGTCTATGCTAATGGAGAAGAACTGGAACCTGTAGGGGAAGTATATAGTCTTTATTATATCCATCAGCATTATTCTATTTCAGTACGGGGTATTCAGAAGAATCCGGAAGAAGAGTTTCCGTTTGAATTGCCGGATAATGTAGCGTGTATCAACATGGAAACTGGAAAATCAGTAACTGATTCAGCTGTATATGCAGATGTTATGGTTACTATAACAGCTAAAGCTCCGAATGGTAAGTCATTTGATAAATGGAATGATAACAATAAGGAAAATCCGCGTATTGTCAAATTATCGAATGCCTCTCAGTATATTCCATTATGGAAAGAGAGTGAGAGTACTGGTTGTAAAGTGCAATTTGAGTTTCCTGCTGGATGTGGTATTGCTGCTATGGATGGTGGAAATGCAGAGTCTGTATCATCTGGCTCTTCTCTCAAATTCCGTTTGAGCGTTCTTCCAGCTTATAGTCAAAGTAAGAATATTAAGGTAAAAGTAGGAGACGATATCTTACAACCGGTAACAGAATTACGATCTGCCAGTGAATCATCCACTTATTATTATGTGCTAGATAAAGTGACGGCAGATACTAAGGTCGTAGTCTCAGGTTTGGTGAAGAATAAATATAAATTATCAATAGAACAAACAGTGGAAGGTCAGGTTGCTATTTCAGAATCAGATTCAGTTCTGATCGGTACGGAAGTGATATTGACGGCTACTCCTGAGAAAAACTATATGTTTTTACGTTGGAATGATGGAAACACACTCAATCCTTATCCTTTTGTCGTAACAAAGGAAGAAACATTAAAAGCTGAATTTGTGAAGGCCAGAGAGATGGTGACGGATAATGAAGCTGTTGATGTCGTTGATAATCGTATTTATGTTTCGAACGGTAATTTGTGCGTTTATACAGCTCAACCTGTAGACTTGTATGTTTATGCTTATACTGGTATATTAGTGAAACGTATGAAAATGGCAGCAGGTTATTCTACTATTCCGTTGTCAAAAGGTGAGTATATTGTTCGATTAGGAGATTCTGATGTACGGAAAATACTTATACGGTAAGATAAAATAAATCTGCTTTATAAAAATTCCTCCAACAACTTCATAACCCAAAGGTGGGGCGAAGCTGTTGGAGGAATTTTAGTTATTACTTGATCCATTTGATAGGATACGGGGAGCGGGACCACGGATACATCTTCTTGGTTCGGTTGCGATGGTTGTGAGTCCATAGTGTTTGCCTGAAAAGGAGTGAAACATCTACTCAGGAATATAGTCTTCCTTGATAAACGCATCGTACACCCGTTTCGGATGATCGTTGGTCGAGAAGCCAATGTCGCCGAAGGTCTGTTGACGGAACTTCTTCAGCTTCAGATTGTCCATGGCATATTCGCGCAAAGGCTTGTGCATGTCGCCCAGTAATGAGCTGTGAACAGGCTGATCGAGCAGATTCTCTTTCGGCGTTATGATAGGGAGAAGCTTTTGTTCTAATAATCCCCGATAAGCCCCTGTATATTCGCACCAGCATACATGGTTTACTTCATACAAACGGTAGGTATATTTTGACCATGCCGTCTTTAGCAGAATCTCATTCTCAGAAACCTCGGCTGTCGCTTCTTGCGGATATGCAAAATCTCTGATCTTGATACGTTTTCTCTTGTCATCAATTTCTTCCACTTCGGTAATCCAAAAGTCGGAATGCAGTAGCTGGTCTAATATACCGGCTAACGTCTCTTTGATCTCAAACTGAATTTTCATGATATTTGCCTTCTGTCAAGGACTTTGTTTGATTACTATATAAATGATAACAAGCAAACTGTGTAAAAAGTTCATAAGATCTTTAAATCTGTTGAACCGAAGCAAAATGTTACTACAAAAAGAACACAATTGAGGACAAATAAAACAGGCACGGATTCTTTTTCTTCCGTGCCTGTTCCTGATGAAGCAGATTGCTTATTCGATAATATACTCAACCGGTGTCTTTACACAGCGTAAAGTACGCGTCTTGGTGGAGTTTTGCCCGGCAAACTTATACCAGTTTCCGGTTCCTGTAGCCCGTGCACTACCTTCAATCAGCCAGGTTGAGCCACTGTTTCCGTATGTACCAAATATAATAAACATCTTGGCAATGTTTCCGATATCTACACTATATTGATGCCCTAATCCACAGAGAACGAAATGGGTATCATTGTAGTTGAAGTCATAGAAATTGACCGGTCCGTACGAAGCTCCGAGGAAAGTCGCATCACGTTCCACAATATCAAATGTCAGGCGCTGACCCAAGTTGTTGTTAAATGCATTGGAGCCATAGCCCAGGTTGAAGTTATTGTTGGCCGTAAAGAAACGGTAATCATCATAATCGGGTATCTCAAAGCCATCGGGAGCCATTACAGTCGGATCAATGGTTCCAAAATTGCCGGCACTTGCCTTCATTCCTTCGTAATAGAAGCTGGAACCATCGTGGCGTAACGGTAAACCATCCGGATTACCACCCTGATACTGATCTCCCAGAATATGCAGGAACTCGTCATCGGTACAGTTGGTCAGATACTCGCCCAGATCTCTTCCGGCTGCCGGGTCGTTGGTTACCAGAATCTGGTCTTCAAAGCGTTTGACATTTCCCCGCAAGTTGTATTTGCACCACCAGGTTCCGTTGACGTTGACTACCGGTAATCCCCAGTATTGGCGCGTCACGAAGAATTCTTCCGGTTCACTGCCGTCGGCATTGCAGATAATGATTTTCCCTTCTTGCGTACGGCCGTCAGCATCCGGATCATTCGGTTTCCATCCGGCTACAACCCGGTATCGGTTTCCTTCTTCCGGATAGACTTTCAACCAGGGCATATCATCTGTTTCCACCCGAATCTCTTTACCCGGTTGTGGCCGGAATACTCCCAGTTCGCCGTCAATGTAACGGTCGAAGTCGCATCGCCAGTTCTCATCAAAAGTCAAGGCTCCCGTCAGTTCTGTCGGGTTTGCCTGCTGGATCAGACTGATACGTCCGATCCGGACATCCGGTTCGTTTACCGGATAAACATCCAGATGAACCCATTTCTCGCTCACACCGGGAGAAAGATGATGGGCTACGACCTGAAATGAAGCTGGATCAGCCATGGGTGTCACCTGGAAATGAGAATCAGACGAACTGATCTGAACATTGACTGCTTCCTGTTTGTGCAGGCGGAAGCTGAAGTTGTTTCCCACATGACTGATGTAAATCCGATTCCCTTCGCATGTGACGTTTGCCGGTAATGATTGGAGATCTACAGAAACCCGATCGTTCACAGCGCCTTCTTCTTGATCGCCAGCTTCCCACTGGTTCGTCAGGATTTCTGCTTCCAGCTTGGCGCCGGTCCCTTTGATCCGGAGTGTATAGACAAAATTCCTGACGATACGCTGAGGCAAAGACGTCTGTAATATTTGCGTAACACCGTTGATCGTTACTTTAGCCTTGACAGTCAACTGGCTGTTCTGTTGCTCATATAAATAAAACAAACCGGGAACATTACTTGTCTGGGCTGCATCGAATGTCCGGACAAGGCTTTCCTGCTGTGCATCCGGAACAGACAGAATGTCATCCTGCGGTAATAAATAACCTGCCTGATATACGTGAGCAATCGTTACTTCATTTACGGCTACGGATTTAGAGGCAACTTCCAAGTCAATTCGGGCAATCCCACGCTGTAGATGAACTGTTGTACCCATGGCAGAAGGTGCCAAGTCCATTGTACCCGACATGATCTGCGGTGCATTTCCGGTTGTCTGGTTCTGTATCGTCAGACGAAGAAATTCCTCTTCCGGCATCTGCTCGTAGATTTGTTCCCTTACGTCGGAAGTCGTATTGGCCAGGAAATAAAGCTTTCCGGTTTCGTCTTCGGCATCAATGCGGCAGATACTGTCGGAACCGATAACCAGATCCGGAAATGAACGCACCAGCGCATTCCCGGAGAATAAATAAGCGGCCAGATGAGCGATCTTTTTCTCTGCCGGTAATTCGGTAGTCGTTCCTTGTGCTCCGAAAGAAACAGTCCGGACTTTGATACCCGGTCGGTTCAAATCAGGAGATAAGCTTGCCGTATCTTCCGAACAGGCAACACACACAAGCTGAAAAAGAAGGGCTGATAACCCCATAACATATTGTTTCATATTGAATAGACTGCAGTTACGCTTTTATTTATTATGGATTATACAAATTCGGATTTTCTCTGGATCGCAGGTATTCCCACGAATCAATCGGGAACCGGTGAATGTTGTTGACATAAAAGTGATTCATAACACTTTCAGCCCAAGGTCCGTAGGTAAACGACGAACTGTGACCATATCCCATACAATGTCCTAACTCATGAAAAGCCAGACTACAATAATAGGTATTGCTGTAATGATAGTTCAGGATATACTGGGCAAGTCCGTACACACCACTACCTCCTAATCCGGCAACAGCACCCGGTTTGATCAGTCCCAGCTTAAAAGAAGACATGTTCCGGAATCTGGTCATGATGGTACTCACCGGAACCGGTCGGTTGGCATCATCATGGAACTCACCGTTGGCAGCAACATAGTCATGCATAGTCTGTTCGCACTCCGGAAGTTCCCACATATAGGCTACATTGGTAAAGTAAGCAATGTATTCCCGAATATGGACCGGACGTACACCTCTCCAGTTACCGGCTGGTTGTCCGTCGGGAGCATCCGGATCGCCTCCGTAAGAGGCAAAGGAAAGATACCAGTTGACTTTTATCTGCTCAATCATTTTCCAGTACGGATCATCAGAGACAAGCTTGAATTCGATCTGACTGTTGGTAAATGTTTCCTGTCTAGGTATTTTTACCCGCTTGCCGGATTCTGTATAGTAGATGACATCTCTACTCATAAATGGAATCGGCAGGAGAGCATCTCCCAACATCGGTATTTCCTCATAATAAGCAAACTTGAGCCATTCCGAGCTGTATTGGCTGATCCGGGCGTAGATTGTCATTCCTTTGACTGGACGGACCGAGTAGAAACGAGTATGCAACATGGCATTTTCATCGATACGTACCTGAAGCGGCTGATTGATCCGGAATGAACGCTGGCTTGCATCATAATAGACCTCTTTGGATTCGGAATCACTTAAGATGCTGTAATGCTCACTTTCTTCGTAAGCCCGAGCAGTCGCGAAGACCGTTCCGTCCTGATCATCATCACACGACAAGACCGTATTGACTTGTTCGTTTCTGTTGGGTTGGATATGAATCCGGAATGAATATTGCTGTTTGCTCTCTTGGTCGGTATGATGTAATTTGCTCATTTCGATCGTACCCGTACTTTCTTGTCCTACCACCGGCATAAACAGGAGTTCTTTCTTCTCTAAAAGAGATTGTATTTGGAAAGAGCCGTCACTCTGTCCGGAATATTCCTGGTTGGCCGAGAAAGACGTATAGAAACGCGTATTCGACGCATCCATCGTCAGTTCAGTGACTGCCGTGCGGACATAATCGTTGTTGTAGGAAAAGTCGAAAGAGATTTTCCCGATGATTCTTTTCAGGCTGACTTCCGATAAAGAACTCTCTTCTTGTCCGTTGCTGTTCAGAGATACCGAAAAAGGAATCTGGGCATAGAAATATTCAGCCTCCAGCGGACGTTGCAGGTTCTCCGGAAAAGTAAGCCACGTATCATGGATAGACGAGATCGGATGTATGGTGGCCTGATCCTGGTTTTCGTCACCCACGACAGCCAGAACCAATAACTTATAGTCTCCTACCTGT
>OHQQ01000187.1_pt1 | contig 50833 bp, 55 predicted proteins | sample 1578211 | NCBI WGS metagenome assembly OHQQ01 (sample SAMEA3879539, study PRJEB24766) | human gut metagenome | biome: human-associated habitat; feature: feces | place: USA | collected 1985/1987
TCACAAATTTATCTTTTCTATTTTATCTGTAATCCTCGGATGCAAATCTAAGGTAAACACGTTTGGAAAGACCCTCCTTGTCCAGATTATACTTACGACGTACAGTTTCCACAAAATTGTATACGGTTTTCCCGCAGACGACAGGAAGATCAGGATACTGTTCCTTCATCCAGTCATGAATCTGGGAGGCGGACAGGAACCTGTACCGGGAAAGAACGTCACAGACATAACTTTCGTATTTGTCAAGTATGCGGGGATATCGCCTGCGATGCTGCAATTTTGCAGTCAATGTATCCTCATCCATTTTCAAGTACCGGCGCACCGTACTTCTATGCAGACCAAGCTGGAACGCAATCTGACTTTTGTTAAATCCTTTTGAATATAATTCTCTTATTTTGTACCACATGATGACTCTGTTGTTTGATTGGTGTCTGCATGCGTCCTTAGTTCTGTCCATATCATTTATATTATTGAAACGCAAATATAGACATTTTTAGGAGGCATGATGGCATATTTCCTTTTTCTAAAAGGACATGGGGCAAAGATACGGATTACAACTCCATACCTGTCCGTATTAATATTTTAATGTTGCAATATTTTAATTTTAAAATTGTTTGATATTTTAAAATTAAAATATTCTGATATTAAAATGTTTTTAAATTGAACCGTCAGCATTCCTTTGAAAAAAGAATATCCATTGATTTTCCACATAAGATCAAGTGTGGGTTACAGAATTAGGTGTCTGATATTTTTAATGATAATATAACATGTATGGGTAAATAAATATCATAAAACAACACCTGCATGACTTCATGTACAGGTATTTATGACTAAAGTTTTAATACTTCAACATTTTGATATTTTAATGTTTTAATATTAAAACACTTTAATGTATTGACATTAAGTATTGGATGGATATATATATTGAATGGATATTAAAAAAAAGTGACACGGCAATTTAGAATGTATACCTATCGGATTCGTGGAAAAAGAGGACGATTCAAAATAATCCTGCCGCTTCTTTTTGTTCCTTCTTGACGCTACCAGGCATGTCCGGTTCTCCGCCATTATTTTCAGATTACCTATATTTTTATTCGTTCATGGACAGGAATGTTCATGCGCATTTCTATCGGCAACCCATAAGTATTGACTGTCAGGTATTGTTCATTTTCTTTTTTTCGGGAAGATTATGCAGAAACAGATATTGTACTTTTCTTGATTTTCAGAATCGGTTTGATAAAGTCTGCCGTATTGTCTTCTGGTTTGTCCACCGACCACTTGCCGATAGCTTCCGAAGGAATCTCTTACAAAATGGCAATGCCAGTGCCTTTCCGGATTTCTCCGTGTCTTTCAAGACCTGAAATCCGGCGCACATCCGTATCTGCCATATAACCTTGCAGTTTGTTCCTGTATGGACATAATATATATCCGTTTTTCTGTCACATATTTTTTATATTCATTTCATTCCGCATGGTCTTTTCTCTTTTCTTGGGAAAGGGCTCTGCCCGAGAAATTCCATTTTTTCATCGAAAAAATAATAAGGAAGAGCAAGCAGGGTTCAGGCAAAGCCATGAACCAAATCACGCAGAGCCGTGATTGTCAATTGATTATGATTTTTTTGTAGACAAATAGTCTACTTTTTCTGTAGATTTTAGCTTTTTTATGTTGATAATCAAGTAATTGTACTGTCTATATAGAATCTACACATTTTTATATATAACTGATTGTCAGTTCTTTACAGTGTAGGCGAAAAATCTACAGAAAATAATATGGAGGCAGTACAAAAAGGTTGTGCTGGTCCGCCCTTACATTTGCAGAAAGATTCAAGATTATGCAAACAAAAATTACAAAAACCATTCGTGTATCCATAGATGTGAAACAGCATCTGGACGAAATGAAAGGAAGCGTGTCGGCCAGTGAATTCATTGAGACAATGCTGTCCTACTTTGAGCGGAACGGGGTGGATCCCCGAACATCAATCAATGGGAAGTTCAAGACACTGGAACTTCAGGGAATCGAACGGATCATCAAAATCATCCGTGCCATAGAAAAAGATAAGATTGACAAGCTGCTTCCTGCATCGGAATCGCACAGTGATGATCTGCTGAAACAGGCAGACAAACAGGTCACCCAACTGAAAGCGGAAGTGGAACGCTTGAAAAAAGCAAGTGCTCCTGACGTGGTAGGTAGAAACAAATTGGGACAGGTTGTCAGGCTGCTGGAAAACGCTTTCGACCAGAAGAACTTCAAGAAGGCGGAAAAAGGAACAGATTATTTTGTCGCACCGGTTTATCTGGAAATGTTGTTATATAAAGTAAAGGAAATATGCTCATAAAACAGGTAATGGCCCGTCCTGTACCGGCTCATCCGAAGTGGAAATACAGTTTGAACAGAGAAAGTATGATATTTTTTTTTCACAAGAAAATATTATATGGCGCCAATGTGGTTTATGCGGAAGGCTGGCAACAATCAAAAAAAAGAATGGCATATTCTACCATATTTCCAGCAATCCTTTACAGAATGAAGTGTCCATATAGTCTGGCGAATTATCTGAAAGGGGATTATGAAGTTCGGGCTGTCACCATGAAGGAACAGAGGACGACAGGCGGTGAGTTGAAAAAAATGCAGTATCATACATGAATCTGTATTCAATAAATTTCAATAGGAACCTTATGATTATTATCAGAACTAAATCCAGGTGGAATGTTTGTAAAGGTACATAAACCGGTCAACACGCCCTGTGTATGCGACAACAAGGATAGGTGCCGGGCACTGGTGGAATATCTGTTGAAGGAAAGTCTTGAAGACAAACCTTATTATGACACTTTCTTCTCCCATGAGGAGGATTATGTACCACCGGTGACGGTCATACAAAAGATTGACAACAACCATAAGAAGCTGATGAAAGGAGATGATAAATTCTATATGCTGTCCATCAATCCCTCACAGGATGAAGCGGCTCATCTGATCCGGAAGGTTACAGGAAAGCAGGTGACGGAATTTGAACAGCTCACCGTGGAGGAACAGGAAAAAGTCATTCATGAGTTGAAGAATTATTCCCGGAACTGTATGGACCTGTATGCGGAGAATTTTCGCAGGGAGAAGATAAAATCAGGAAAGGATCTTGTTTATTTTGGGAGGGTGGAAACGGAACGCCACTACAGGAACTGTGATGAGGAAGTGAAGGAGGGACAGGCAAAGTCTGGGAACAGGAAGCCCGGGCTACAGCTTCATGTACATATCATCGTGTCACGGAACGATGTGACACAAACAGTAAGACTTTCACCATTAGCAAGAAGCAGAGGTTCATTTAATGAACTAAACGGTAAGAAAGTCATGGTCGGCTTCGAACACATGGAGTGGAAAGCCCGGTGTGCGGACCGGTTCATCAGCATGTATGGTTACAAGGCCACACACAAGTATTACGAGGACGGCAGGGAACACACCTACCATTATGTTCCGGGAAAGAACGAGGCGATGAGCATGGCCAAATCCGCCATCCTGCAGAAAGAATTCAGAAACGAGAGGAAGATGCTGGATGTGTCTTACCGGATGTTCCGTTTCATGGTGAATCCGAAACAGGCTCTCATAGCGGAAGCTAAAAGACTGGTAAAGGATACGCTTACTGGAAAAATCTAAATCAATTTATGAATATGGATCATATGTTTATTATGAGACTGGCAGCCCTGCTTTTTGGCGGCGGCATTGCCAGCTGTCTGTTTCCGGGAAAATCCCGGATGTCACATGTCCTGTTCCTGCTGTTGGTACTTGCAGAAACAGCTGTCGCACATGCCACCACCCCAGACGGGTGGTGGTTCCTGCTTCCGGGTGTCGTTTCCGTACTTCTTCGTCTTTCTTTCAAAGGAGGGACAGAAAGCGGAAAGGGCGGAAAAGCCCTGCTCTCCCTTCACGCTACGGACGGGACAATTATCAGATATTATTACTGGTTCTCCAATTTCCTTGTCTATGGAGGAGCCGGTTCCGGCAAGACCAAATCCATAGGCAAACCGCTGATGGAACAGTACATCAGGTCCGGATTCGCCGGTTTCATCTATGACTTCAAGGATCTTGACTATACCCGGACTGCATACAACCTGATCAGGAAACACGGATACCCCCATGAGTTCTATTATGTAAATTTCACGGACATGAACCGGACTTACCGCTTCAATCCGCTGGACAGGAGGAATATAAAGGACAGGACGATGCTCATGCAGCTGATGGAGGACGTACTGGGCGCGTTGATGCCGCCCACATCCAAACAGGACGAATGGTATACGGGCGCGCTTGGCATCCTGAACGGCGTGGCGTACAGGCTTTGGGACGAGTTCCCGGAATGTTGCACGCTGCCGCATATCGTCAACTTCGTGATGAAGGCCGATACGGGACAGCTTCAGGAATTCCTGAAGCTGAACGATATCAGCGCCATGATGGCGGGGGCGTACCTCAAGGCGGAAGGCAGTGAGAAAACACAGGCCTCCTATGTGTCCACTCTCAGCAACTATGTGGCGAAGCTGGCCACCAATGAGAACATATGCTATGTGCTGACAGGGAATGACTTCGACTTCAATCTGATTGATCCTGAACATCCGAAACTTTTTGCAATCAGCAACAACTATGCAACGGAGTCGGTGATATCCCCCGTCATCGCCATGGTAATGAGTATCGCCTCGCGCTCGTTTTCCATGGAGAACAGGGTCCCCTTTGTTTTTATCCTGGACGAGATGACCACCTTCAAGGTGCGTGACTTCGAGAAGCTGCCTTCCGTCCTGCGCGAGTACGGGGCGGCGTTCCTGCTGCTCACCCAGTCCGGAGCCAAGCTGGAGAAACTGTACAGCAAACTGGACAGGTCGTCCATTGAGGCGAATTTCGGAAATATCTTCCTGGGCCGCACACAGGATGTGGAGGCATTGAAATATTACCCTCTCTTTTTCGGGAAATACGAGAAGGAGAAGAAGTCCACCAGTTCCGGCAGCAGCGGTGGCGGCCGTAATTCCAGCGTGACCATCAGCACACAGAAGGAAGAGATATATGAATCGAAGGACTTCGCTTCATTGGAACCGGGGGAATTTATCGGAATGGGAAACCGTTCCAATATCAAAGGACATTTCAGGAAGAAGTTCAGGTTGTTCGAACTGGAGGAGGAACCGCTGCCGGTAGTCGCGTTCAGGACGGAGAAGGAAATATCTGACAATTATACCAGAATACTGAAAGATATCGAGAGGGTGCTTGGGATGGAAGACGCAGAAGTGGATGTAAATTCTTTGTTCGCCGACAGGTAGAAAAGATATTTATTTCAGTATAAGGTCAAACAGGAAATACTGTTGAAACTCTTTGAACAACACAATGCCGAGTTCGCCAAGAAAGTGGGATACAACAGGGCAAAGGGTACGTTCCAGCGTTACATAACCGTTTGCAAGCACATTCGGGAGCTCTTGTCACACACCTACAAGTGTGTGAAAGAGTTACAGCTCACGTTCATCAACGATTTCGAGTCTTTTCTACGGACGGAGAAGAAATGGCGACAATAAAGTTCCTGCGTGATACTCTGAACTTTGGCGATGCCGTTATTAGAAAACTACGCACGTTCAAAGATGTTTCCATTAAAGGTGAACTGTATTCTCGTGAGTTGTTTAGCAGACATTTCAAAACTGACGGTGCGGTTTGCTCTCTTAAACAGGATACATCTTTTTCTGTTACAATCACCATCTATTTGCAAAAATTAGCGGATACAATCTTTATTCCGAAAAGAGCCATCGTCATAAAAAAGAGGATGTGTCAGCATTTTGACACACCTCCTATGTGCATTTGCATTAGTTGTATTAGTGCAGATCGCGTGAACGTAAGTATTCAATAAGCCTGGCCGGTTCATCAGTCTGAATCATGCGTGCTCCTAATTTGTCAATGAGGTAGCCATAGCCAGCATCAGGATCTGCCTTTGAAACAACATCGTCATGGTTGCCGTTTCGTCCTTTCAGGGAGTTATACCATAAGAGAGATTTGCGGGCTACCAACTTCTTGGCTTTCAGAGGTAAGGGATTGTCAGACTTTTGATAGCCTACTTCGAAGACAACGGGAGCCATTTCATTTACGAACGAGGTGATGCGTTGTTCAGCATCATCATTGTCCATACGTACCATTGGCATAAAGATGATTGAATCTAAATGGACACCAAGTCTATTGTTGATTTCCTCGATAGATTGCAATCCTTTCAAGATGGCAATATCTGTAGTGCCTGTTTCTTGCAGCAAAGCCACTACTTGTTCAAAGAATCTGTCCGCCTTATCAAGATTCAGCATGATGCGTCCTTTGGACATCAACAATACTTCTTTCAGTGTTGGCACCTTATGCTGAGTTACGTTGCCATTATGATCTTTCAGAAAGAGTTTTTGAATATCAGCGAATGTCGTCTCTGCTATCAGCCCTTTACCATTGGTGGTACGATCCAGCCTTTCGTCATGCATGAGGATGAGTTGACCGTCTTTAGTGCGTTGTACATCGATTTCAACTACATCGCCACCCATTTGAATAATGCTGTTGATGGCATCCAAAGAATTCTCAGGGAATTGTTTCCAATCTCCACGGTGAGACACGACATGTACATAATGCTGGTCTCTATCCATCAGCTTTTTGCGGATATATCCGGCGGTGTTGACACTCTTCCCTTGGTTACGAAGATAATTGACAAGCTCTTTAGGGCGATCGGTTTGGATAAAAGAAGCTCCCATTTCAATAACCTTTCCCCAAATGGAATCTTGTTGGTTCTCTTCCACGGCTCTGTCATCATTCAAACCGGCGCAAAGAGAGGGCCAAAGAGTGTTGATCCACACTTTGCTTCCAGATTTTTGAATGCGGTCGAGAACATTCTGAAGTGCTTGGTCTATTTGGGTAAAACACACTTCAAATGCTTTGGGTTGCATGTTTTTGATGTATTCTTCCACCATGGTCATAGCATCAGGATTGGCCATATCAATGATAGGCATAAAGAATAGCTTATCCAATACCGCTTTATTCTCAGCCACCACCTTCTGATAGGGAAGTCCGGCTTTGATGAGTACCTGCTGTGTAGTACCGGTTTTTTCAAGGACTTTTTCTACCAAATCGAAATAGTCATATCCCTTATCGATGTTTACCCAAATCTTGCCCTTGGCAACTATCATAGCTTCTTCTAAAGTCGGGATCTGATGACTAGTAGCTACACCGGCTCCATTCCTGAGCCTCATTTGTTTGATTTCAGCCAAAGTATAATCTTGGGGGAGTCCCTTGCCGGTTGTGGTTCGGTCGAGGGTTTTATCATGAAGCAGAATCAGCTCGTTATCTTTGGTTTTTTTGATATCGATTTCCACCATATTCACACCTAGGTCAATACAGTTTTGGATGGCTCGAATAGAGTTTTCTGGTGTATTACGCCAGTCTCCACGATGAGAGATAACGCTGACCTTCCCTTCCTCGTATAGTGCTTGAGCTCTTGAAGGGAATACTTGGGCCATTAGGCCCAAGGTTAATGCAATTAGACATAAATTCTTCATACTGATGAGTAATATTAAATATAGCCTTTGTTCTGCTTGATGCTTGAATCGGTATCAATCTGTGACAGAGGTACGGGCTGTACTAGGTTATTCTCGTTCAAACTTACGCCATTATAGCCGGTAGTGTTGGCAAAATGGGCTTTCATCACTTCGATGGCTTTTCCTGTACGAATCAGGTCAAACCAACGATGACCTTCGCATACTAACTCTTTACGACGTTCAAGGGCAATCTCGTCTAATAAAGCGTTGCTGTCTGAGATTTCCACTTCGTCAATGCCAGCTCTAGATTTCACATCGTTCAGGCAGGTGAGTGCGGCCTCAATATCACCTGTTTGTGCATAGCATTCTGCAAGCATCAGCAGAACATCAGCATATCTCAGTACTACTACATTGCTGCCGCTATCTTTTACTACATTCGAGGTCTGCTTCAACTTATTAGTTGCCACATGTACTTCGGTCAAGCGGAAATAAGCTGTTTTTCGCTTATCATTGTCTGCAAACAGATTGTACACTTCCCGAGTGGGCAAGTTATGACCTTTAGCACCGCTCACGGAACCTGAAGGACTGAACATCATAAAAGCATTGCTTCCTTCTGAGTTTCCATTGAGCCCAGACTGATACTGCACATCAAAGATAATCTCGCGGTTACCTTCATTTTCTGTATCGAAGATGTCGTTAGGATCATCTAACAGTGCGTATTGACCGCTGTTCACCACTTTGAGAAGCTCTATTTTGGCTTCGGAATAGTTTCCCATCGTAAGATAGACTTTACCAAGAAGTCCTTCGGCCGCTCCTTTGGTAGCATGGCCTTGTAGGCTCGCTGTAAGGGGAAGCATCTCTGTAGCCTCTTTCAAATCGGAAATAATCTGCTGATAAACCTCACTTTTATTTGTGCGTCCTTGACCAAAATAGTCGTTAACATTTTCCGTTTCTTTAGTCACCAAGGGAACATCGCCAAAGATACGGACCAAATTGAAATACATCAAAGCTCTGAGGAATTTGATCTCTCCTTTAACTACACTTCGGTTATTTTCAGTCATATCAACTCCATCCACTCGGTTAAGGATGATATTACATTGCTGAATGCCTATATAGTTATGTTTCCAGGAATCAGCGATAATCGTGTTGGATGAAGTCATATTGAATTCATCAAGCTGACCATAGTTACCTCCATCATTAGCCGGAACCTCGTCCCAAGTATTGTCTGAGGGAAGTTCGCCAAGTACATGGTTGGCAATTCCATATTGACCGCTATACTGAAGACAGGCATAGGCTGCATTGACACCTTTGTTGATTTGCTCTTCGTTTTTATAATAATTGTTGAGTACATTGTTGGTTTCAGGGCTCAGATCCAGCAGACTTTCTGAGCAACTGGCAGTCAGTGCGCAAAGGGCAGCTGAGAGAAATATATATTTATAGTTCATTGTTGTCTATGAATTAAAAGTTGATATTAACACCTACAGAGATGGTTCTAGGAACAGGATATACATATTTTTCGTTGCCTTGTTCCAATATATTGGAACCTTCAGCATCAATGTTGAATCCTTTATAACCGGTCAACATGAATAAGTTATTGCCTAACACATATACTTGAGCCTTATTGATACCTACTTTACCAAGCAGAGCGGAAGGCAGGTTATATGCCAACTTCAAGTTTCGAAGCAATGCATAAGACGCATCCTTGAAATAGATGTTTGAAGCAGCAGTAGCTTTACGGGCATTAGAGTAGTTACCCATGTTGGGAGTAGCCATTGTACCCTCTGGATTGTTCACAGGATGATAACGGTTGTCAAAGTAGTCTTGAGTTACCATCATGAAGCCTTCACCACATTCAAGTGACTGGAGTGTTCCGCTGTTCTTTTTTTTGCCAAGTTCACTGTAAATATCAAAGGTGAGTTCGAAGTCCTTGTAGCGAAAAGTGTTGTTGAATCCAATCACGGCTTTAGCGGCAGGCGATCCAAAACTCTTCTTATCGTCAGCGTTAATCTCATTGTCACCGTTCAGGTCAGCTATGATGTAGTCTCCGATCTGAGTGCCGGCCATATAGGGGTATTTTTGGAAATCGGCATCCGACTTATAGACACCGATTACTTCATAGCCATACAATTCACCGATAGAATTACCGATTTTAGTGATATTGTTTCCTGAGATGATCTGAGTTTGTCCAGGTGCCAGTGCCAGCACTTTATCTTTGTTGACTGATAAACTGAGGTTTGAGTTCCAATCTACGGCACCCAGGCGGATATCTTTAGCTGTTGCAAGCCTTACTTCGAATCCTGTGTTACGTACTTCACCAATATTCTGCAAGGATGTTGTGTAACCACTCTGTTGAGGAACGGGCACATTCAGCAGAAGATCTTGTGTGTTGGCAATATAAAAATCAGCACTCAGGTCGAGATACTTCATCAATGTAACATCGAAACCAATATTCCAAGTGGAAGTCATTTCCCAAGAAAGATCCGGATTAGGTGAGTCACCAATGATTGAGCCGGATGCGATAGAACCATCTGTTACATAGTCTGCGCTTCCCATTAGAGCCAAGGCACCGTAGTTGGGAATTTGGTTATTACCCGATTTACCCCAGCTCAAACGCATTTTTGCATATTCCACTGTTTGATTGTTGCTCAAAAAGTCTTCACCTGAGATAAGCCATGCTGCAGATACTGCAGGGAAAAATCCCCATTTGCTGTTTGCACCGAATCGTGATGAACCATCCCATCGAACAGAGGTGTTCAACATATACTTATTGCGGAAGTTGTAGTTGATACGCCCAAAGTAGGATGTCATGGCCCAATTGTATTGTGAGGGAGTCACTTTAAAACTGCTACCACCGGCAATGTTCTCGATAGAGTCATCAGTAAAGCCTGAAGCCACTACTTTCAAACCTTCATATTCTTCTTTTTGATAAGATTGTCCTAACAGTACCTGAAAGTTATGAGCATTGTTGAGAAAGGATTGGTTGTACGACAGAGTATTCTCGATGATGTAGTTGAGAGATTCTGTAGTATTCCTCGATGCTTCAGTGGGTTTGGGAGCAGGTACGCGATAAGCACCGATGGAAGAAGGGTTAAAGTAGTTGTAATGAGCAGACTCATAGTCGGTACCCAGATTGATTTTATATTTCAACTGGTCCAGCAGTTTAACCTCTGTGTAGAAGTTACCAAATAGGCGAGCGCGCTTTTGATTATTGGTAATCATGGTAGCCCAGGCCAGCGGGTTTTCGCAGAGTGCACCATCTGCTTCTTTGTTGGCGTTAATCTGAGTTGAAATAGCGTAGCTGCCATCTTCATTGTAGGGAGAGAAGAAAGGATAGCTGATAGATGCCAAACCAATCAATGAACCGCCCCAAGTGCCACTTGAACTGAATGAATTCGTGCGAGTGTATGAAGGAGACATTGACAGGCCCATTGTTATATAATTGGAGGGATTGAAGCGCAGATTGACATTGGCTGAGAATTTGTCCATATCCGAACCAAGAAGAATACCCTCTTGTTTAAGGTAGCCACCAGAGAATGAATATGATGCTTTCTCCGAACCTCCAGCTACAGCAATATTATAGTCTTGAATCGGGGCTGTGCGGAATATCTCATCGTACCAATCAGTATTGGTAAGGCCTTGCTCACCATTCAGATAGGGAACGATATAGTCAGGAATCAGCTCACGCTTGGAGGCACCCTTTTGCTTTCTAACAGTGTTATTATCGCTTTCGCTTCTATTTTGGGGGTCTTTGTTTACATAACCGGTATTTCTTGCTTCTTTTAAGAACTGGGCGTAGTCGTAGGCATCTACCAACTTCACTCTGTCTGAGCGAGTTTGAACACCATAGCTGGCAGAAACAGTTACTGACGGTTTGCCGTTTCTGCCTGATTTTGTTGTTATCATGATGATACCGTTAGCACCTCTTGAACCATAGATGGCGGTTGAAGCGGCATCTTTCAGGATTTCTATAGACTCGATAGAGTTGGGATTGATGCTGTTAATGGTAGAACCCTCTGACAAGGGGAAACCATCAACAACAATTAAAGGGTTGCTCCCTGCAGTCAATGTACCGATACCCCGCACTCTGATTTGGGGAGCACTACCAGGGGTTCCTGATGATTGGATAACTTGAATACCAGTAGCTTTACCCGCCAAAGAATTGGCAAAGTTAGCAGAAGGGTAATTCATAATGTCATCTGCTTTTACAGAAGAGATAGAACCAGTGTTGCTCTTCACTGTGGTAGTACCATAACCAATCACGATAACCTCATTCAATTGTTCAGAAACTTCGTCCATTTGGATAGAAAGCGTATTGCCCTGAGGCTTTATTTCTTGTGTCTTATAGCCGATATAGCTAATTACCAACGTTGCGTTATCATTGGTTAACTGGATACTGAATTTTCCATCGATGTCCGTCACCACACCGTTTGTAGTACCTTTTTCTAACACAGTAGCACCAATAATGGTCTCATTCTGAGTTCCTGTAATTGTGCCGCTGATTTTCTTATGCTGTGCACATACAATAACGCTGGTTAGTAAGTACACAAGCAAGAAACTAATTTTTTTCATTTTGTTTTTTTTTAATTTTAATTTATTTGCTTAAGCGTGTGCAAATATCATGAATTGCCATTGCGAAATAGTTAAGATGATGTTATAAATAGGTTACAGAGAAATATTGAGAGTTTGTATTCTTTCTGATTTTTCCATTCAGATTTTCAATGAGGTTTATGGTGTAGATTATTTCTCTGATTGTATATTCCGGAGCATGTCCGTTCACTTGCGTTGCCGTTTCAGTTACTTTTGTTTTCATCCCTTTGATTCTAACAGTAGGTTGCGGAAATGAGGGGAGAGTATTTCCACATAGACAAACAAAATGAATTGGTTGAGTATTACAATAAGACGATTGTACCTTTGCAGAATGAATTGAATAAGGAAAAAGAGAAGTTTGATAATAGAGTCAATAATTTGGTATAGAGTTGCCGTTTGAACAGAACAATAATGTGGCAGGGGTTGTCTAACAACTTAGGAGGTTTCTGCCAAATCTGTTGGCAAGATTAAAGTAGATAGCTCCATTTTATTATATCCCATTAGCCAATGTATGCAAAATAAGGGAAAACAAAAGCGGAGAAAATCCATATAGATGCTGATTATTAGGTGTTTCCGTAAATCAGATGATTTCTGATACATTCCTTAAAAATCGCTATTATTCTTCATTTTTGTTACTTGAAACGATACTCATTTGCGGATTATTTCGTATCTTTGCAAGTGAATATAAGACACTGAAGGACAATGGGAAGAAAAAGGAAATCACTGGTGGAGAAATCCCCTTTCAAACTTCGCCGCCGCAAGCTGGCGGACGGACGGCTGTCCCTGTTCCTCGACCGCAGCGTGGATGGCGGGCACGAGTACGAGTTCCTGCAACTCTACCTCCTGCCCGAAACCTCTTCTACAGCGAAGCGTCAGAACGCGCGCACACTCCGGGAGGCGGAAGAAATCTTGCAAGCGAGAACCGAAGCCCTGTTAAATGCAAAAGCCGAGACGGAACTTGCCGGTTCCGGTACGGGGATGCTCCTTTCGGACTGGCTTCAGACCTGTTATGACAACCACGAAAAATGCGGTTTAAGGGACATGGGCAGCATCAGCAACGTGAAAAGGGCTTTGTATATGTTCCGTTCCGACACCCGCCTTTCAGATATTGACAGACAGTTCTGCCTTGACATGATAGACTGGTTCCGCAACACATACAAGCACCGCCTGACGGGGAAGCCCATCAGCGCGAGAACCGCAGACACCTATTGCCAGACTTTCCGCACCATGCTCAACGAGGCGGTACGCGAAGGACTCATAGACAAGAACCCGTGGAACAGACTTGAGACTATCGAGAAGATAAAGAAGCCGGAGAGCAAACGTGAGTACCTGACCATTGACGAGATACGGAGCATGATTGCCACGGACTGCCCTAACGAACTTGTGAAGAGGGCTTATCTGTTCTCCTGTTTTACAGGTCTTCGCATCAGTGATGTCAGAAGCCTCAAATGGGGCGATATTTACCAAGAGAACGGGCAGGCATTCGTTTCGGTTGTGATGAAGAAGACCACAAAGCCGTTATACATACCCCTGTCAGGGCAGGCATTGAAATGGATGCCCGAAAAAGGAGAAAGCACTTCTGATGATTATGTGTTCGGCAACCTTGTCAATTACGGCAATGTTAACGAGAGCCTGAAGAAGTGGGCGGAGGCGGCAGGAATCAGGAAGCATATCTCCTATCATACGAGCCGCCACTCCTTCGCAACGATGATGCTCACCCTCGGAGCGGACTTGTACACCGTATCAAAACTGCTGGGACACAGCTCGGTCAAGCATACCCAGATATACGCGAGGATAATCGACCGGAAGAAGGACGAGGCGGTGAACCTCGCGGATTCCGTATTCTGAAATCATAAATCGTAATACCTTATTATATATGGCGGCAAACGGCAAAAAGACAAAACTGAAGGAACCTGTGAAAGTGCGCACCAAGAAACTTGCGGATGGTTCCGAGTCATACTATCTTGACATCTATGTGGACGGAAAGAGGCAGTACGAGTTCCTGAAGCTCTACAGCCTTCCCGAAATCAACGCCCGTATCAAGGAACAGAACAGGGCTACACTGGCGGCGGTGGAAACCATCAAGTCAAAACGGATAATCGAGCTGACCAACAACAAGGCCGGGCTGAAGAACACGTCAGGCCGGTCAAAGATGCTACTGGCGGATTGGATGCAGTCATTTTATGATGAACAGAAGCGCAGGGGCGTGAGAGGCGTCAAACTGTTGGGGACGGTGAAAAACCTCATTTCCACTTATATCGGCAAGAACAAGGTGCGCATGGGTGACATAGACAAGGATTTCTGTGTCGCTTTCATACGCTGGCTCCAGTCCGAATACAAAACTACGTGGGGCAATCCGCTGAGTCCGAAAAGCATGTCGGATTATGTCGGCTACTTCAGCACGGCATTGAACGCGGCGGTCAGGGCTGACATCATTCCCGAAAACCCGTTCATCTCGCTTACCCCGACCGAGCGCATCAAGGTGCCAGAGAGCAAGTGTGAGTTCCTTACCGTGGACGAGATAAAGACCCTTATAGCGACGGAGTGCCCGAGGGAGGATGTGAAACGCGCCTACCTGTTTGCCTGCTACTGCGGTCTGAGGCTAAGTGACATTTACGCACTCCGCTGGCGTGACCTGTCCAAAGACGGCGAACAGTGGCGCGCGTCTGTCGTGATGAAGAAAACCACGACCCCGATATTCCTTCCCCTTTCCTCACAGGCGATGAAATGGCTGCCGGAACGTGGCGATGCCCCGGATGACGGCAAGGTGTTTGACGGGCTGATTGCCGAACCCAACATAAACAAAGTGCTGGCAAAGTGGGTGAAGGCGGCGGGTATCACCAAGAAAATCACCTACCACACGTCGAGGCACAGCTTCGCAACGATGATGCTGACATTGGGCGCAGACCTCTATACCACCAGCAAGCTGCTCGGACATTCTAACGTGAAGACCACGCAGATATACGCAAAGATCGTTGACAGCAAGAAAGTCGAAGCCGTAAATCTTGTTGATGGCGTGTTCGACTGAATAATTTGCCGAGATTTGACTTTTTCGCACCTGTTTCAGCCGATTTTAGTCAAAATTCGGCATTTTCTTTGTACGCACGGTTAATATTCTTGTTTTTTGCGCAGAAAACAAGAATTATTTTGTAACTTTACACCAAATTTGAAAATGACAATGATTATAAGGGACAAAGTTAAACAGGAAATAGACCGCCTGCCGGAAGGTGTTGTGGTATCAGCTTCCGATTTTGACATACCACGCCAATATCGTGCAACGCTTGTCAAGGCACTCAACCAGTTCGAGCATGCCGGTGTGATAAAGCGTGTCTCAAAGGGGCGTTACTACAAACCCCGCACATCACGTTTCGGAGAGTTGCTTCCCCCGGAAAAAGAAATCGTGAGGGACTTCCTTGAGAAGGACGGCAACACCATCGGGTACATCACAGGTACAAGGGCTTTCGCAAGCCTGGCATTGACAACCCAGATATCATCGGTTATCATGGTCGGCACGAATGTTTCCCGTCGTCCGCTGACCAGAGGACAATACAGAATCACTTTCCTGTTGCAGCCCAACCGTATAATAAAAGAGGACATACCTCTTTTAGTCATTTTGGATGCACTCCGTCTGATAAAGGAAATTCCCGGCTCTACGCCCGATGAGGCAATGTCGCAAATAACAGTCTGGATAAAGGATTTGTCCGGAACGGACAGGAACCGGCTGCTGGAACTGTGCAGGGCATACAAACCGTATGTCAGGGCGCAGCTTGGAGCCATACTTGAACATCTGGATTTCCCGGTTGAGGATTTGCTGGAAACACTGAATCCCGTAACCCACTACAAGCTGGGTATATCCTCAACCGTATTGCCTACAATCAAAAACTGGAACATCGTATGAAACTGCACACAGACCAACAACTGTTTAGATGCCATAAACTTCGCGTCACGTCCGGCAACTGACGGAGGCTTGGGCATAAGCCCGCTGTTTATCGAGAAAGACTACTGAGTCAGCCGTTCTCTGAAACTGATGGCGGAGCATGACAACGACGGGCGGGCAGTGTTCAAAGGCGGAACAAGCCTGTCCAAGGCATACGGCATCGGGGCCAGATTTTCCGAAGATATAGATGTGGCTATTTCTGACGCATGGACTTTGAGCGGCAACCAGCTGAAAAACCTGATACGCAAAACAGCCCATGACATGACAGAGGGACTGGATGAGATTCCCATACCCGGAAAGACAAGCAAAGGCTCACACTATTATAAGGCCTATTACCACTATCCGCAGATTATGGAGTCATTGGCCGCCACCTCCATCAATCCGGGGCAGATACTTGTGGAGATCAATTCTTTTGCCAACCCGTACCCATACGAACGCCGTGTCATTCAAAGTTTCCTGACCACGTTTTTGCATCAGTCGGGCAATGAACAATTGATAGAGGAATATGACATGCAGCCGTTTGTCATACAAGTGCTGGACAAGCGCAGGACACTTACGGAGAAACTGGTGTCGTTAATCAGATGCTCACTGGCAAATGAATACCATTCACAGTTGTCCGCCAAGATACGCCATTTCTACGACCTCTATTATTTGTATCATGACAATGAGATAAGATTATATATGGATTCGTCCGATTTCCTGAATGACTTTCACAGCCTGTTCACACATGACAAACAGCAGTTCAGCAAACCGGAAGGATGGCAAGGACGAAACTTGGACGAATCACCTCTGCTTTCCACTTTGGAAGATGTGTGGAAAAAACTGGAACCGGTCTATCAGAAAGAGCTTCCGGGACTTGCTTATAATAAAATTCCGGACTCCACGCAAATACTTGAGAGTATTCATGCAATACTCATGTATGTAAGAAACAATAAGATTCAAGAATGATGATACAACAGATACCACAACGGCTGCAAGAGATAAACACCCTGCTTGCCACTTGCAAGCAGGACAGCATCACCTTTGAACAGGCTTTGCTGCTCTCCCTGTTCTATAAGGATTTCAATGAGACAAATCAAATTGTGACGGAAGCGGCTGCAATGTTCCATGACGGTGCGGAACAGTTGAATGAAATCTCCTTTTCCCTTTTTTCGGAGGCTGGAAGATTCCTGTCATTAGATAATTCAGGATTGCAGTCCGTGGATTTTGAGGGCATCTTCAATGACCACTTAAAACCGTATGAGGCAAAGTATGAGGAAGCGAAAGATGTTTCCACCGGACTGTGGAGCGAGTATTCTGCGATGAGCAACAAGCTGGATTTCCTGCCGCTCGATTCAGAGGATTACAAGTCGCTCGATCCTGTGTGCGATGCAAAGAAAGCGGAATACGACACAGCCCACGCGCGTGTGAACATTTTATATAATGAGTTACAGAAGGAACGTGACCGTACCTTCTGCGTGTACTGTTTCAAGCCGATGTTCCTCTCCGTGCTGGTCGAGAGACTGAAAGGCATTTCGGAAAGCATCATCAGCGACATAAGACGGATGAAGGGGGACGCGCATGAGTGACGGCATCCTGTTCAAAGACACATCCGCATGGATGGACACCGTTGACCTCGCCCTGTGCCTGTTCATCTACGAGGTCTGTAACGACTGCCAGTTCGGTCATCTTTCCGGCTCCGACTTCGTGAACTTCATGAACCTGAAACCGACGGTACAGCCTGCCTTCGTGCGTCCGAAGGAGAACCTGCGCGTCTGCTACATGGTGTTGTCCGTATCGCAGACCGTCAAGCCGCGTGAGCGTGGCAAGCAATGGGCGGAAGATTTCCTGCAACGTTGCGGCATATCCAAATCATATTACGACAAGCACCGCAACGACGTGTGCGCGCAAGGCGCGACAAGAGAGAACCGGGAATACCGCAAATCCATCGACAGAGCCATCGAAAAAGCCCGGCAACTGAACCGTACCCCATAACAGCCCGCCAGTTCCCCATTTGATATAACATAAGAAGATTACGGAAATGCGCCATACCGCTGAATACCAGCAGTATGGCGCATTGCTATCTTATACACTTTCCCCATCCGGGCCACATTGCGCCACTTCAAGTCCAAAGTAACTTTGCAAGCGAAACATAAGGCATAAAACAGCAGAAACGCAAGGTGTTATGCCGAGTGGCAACAGGAATAAAAACAAATTGAAAGCGATATGGAAACAGAAAGAAACCTACTCACCACCACCGAGGCCGCAAAGTACCTCGGACTCAAGCCGAGCTATCTCTACAAACTGATGATGCGCCGTGCAATCCCTTATTACAAGCCCAACGGCAAACTGTGTTTCTTCTCGAAGGCAGACCTTGACTCATGGCTGACATACATCCGTGTCAAGTCGCAGGCGGAAATTGACAGCGATGCCGCGCAGTATCTTGTAAACCGCCGTGCGGACAAGTAACGACATTGAAATGAGATTCAAACATCAATCAGACAGTATTCAAAAACCATTTAAACCATTCCAGTATGAACAATGAAAACAATGTGCCGCAGGTGAACGGCAATGTTCCCGCGCAAAAGGACAACAGCGGAAAAAACAATGGCAGACAGCCCCGCGCAAGAGGCGAACTCAAGGCGGAGTTCGCCCATGTGCTTGCATTCCTCAACTCCTGCACACTTTATCAGGCGGATGCCGTGCGGGTCATGGTAAGCCATGCCACGGGCAACGGCAAGTATGAGGACATCGATCCGGCTGACAGGCTGGCCGTGAACCGGTTTCTGAACCACGGCATGAACAAGACCAACACCCTGACGGCAGACGCCGTGATGCCGTTCCGTGTCGGACGGTCGGAAGTCCTCCTTAATACCGTCACGCAGTTCTGCAACCAGGCACAGGCACTCAAGGCGACCGTCGCGCTGATGCGTATCACCACCGATGCCGAAGCAGTGAAGACAGCCTTCGCCAAACTTCCTGATGACAAGTAATCCTGATAAGGTGCGACCTGCAAGCGGCTATCATACCTCCTATAATATAGGCGGAACAGTCTGAAACGGCGATGGGATAATGCCAGAGGCAGGGCGGAAAAGGAAGAAAAAGGAGGGAAGGAAGATGAGTGGTGTTTCGAGATATGCCAAGGTCTAACCTCCCTTTGGTCGGTCATCCCTTGGCGCTCTCGCGGCTCACTGGCGGTTCGCCGGTTACGGCGCTCGCAAGCTCGCACCTTTTAATAACCCATTTTTAAACAATATTTTATGACAGAAGACAAGCAAAATACACCCTTTCCGCCCGAGAACAGACGTACCGAGTATGTCGGTGCCAAGGTCACCCCGGGGCAGAAACTGCATATCCGGCGGCTGGCCGACGAGTGCGGCATGACCGTCAGCAACTACATATTGGCAAGGGCTTCCGGTTACAGGCCGAAAGCGAGGCTGACGGTAAGGCAGGAGGCCGTCATGGAGACCCTTATAGGATGCCGCAGCGACCTCGTGAACTACACGTCCGCGCTCCGTGGCATGAACCCCGAAAAACGTAAACAGATGTTTAACAGCTACCCTTTCATGCTCGAATGGCTCAAGGAACTCGGAAAACTTGCCGACCGCATCACCGGTGTTCTTGACAAGATACGGGCGGACAACCGCCTGCCTGACGGGACAAGGAACGATGAAGACCGGGAGGATGAACCATGATAGCAAAAGCGAAATCCATCTCCCACGGGATAAATGATCTCGGTTATATCACGGGAGAATCGAGGAACAAGAAACATCCCGAGCGTATCTTCCATGTCAAGGACAATTTGCTGCCGCCCGGTCTGGACGCGGCGGGAATATGGGATTCCATGCAGCTCACATTGACCAAGTTCAAAAAGGTCAAAAATTCCGTCATCCGCATCGAGGCCAGCCCCGCGCCGGAGCACACCAAAGACTTTACTATCGACGACTGGCAAAAGCTGTGGGACGATTTCATTAACGAGTTCGACAACATCGAACTGTACGACAAGAACGGCAAGACCTATTTCCCGAAGACCAACCTCAAAGGGAGCAAGGGTACGGTACAGCTGCATCTGGAATCCAAAAGCGGCGTTCCCCACCTTCACGGCGCGTTCTGCCGCATCGACGAGCAGGGACGCATCAACAACGACCACGACATACATCTGCGGGCGCAGCGGGCAGCCGAGCGTGTGGCCTTGAAACGGGGCTGGACGACCGCCGCCGAAGTACGGGAGACGAACATCGGGCAGGTGAACCGGGACTGCATGGAAACCCTGCGATCCATGAAAAGCTGGTCATGGGACGAATACGCCGCCATACTCCGGAACAAGGGCTATGAAATCTGGGAGCTGCACGACAACAGGAAGATATTGCGCGGCTACGTGCTGAAGAAAGGCAATGCCAGATTCAAGGCTTCCGAACTCGGCAGGGGGCGCAATCTCATGGCGGGCAAACTCGAAAGCACGTGGGAGAAGCTTCACGCGACACCCAAGACAAAGACCGTTTCAACACCACCCGTCATAAAGAAGCCGATACCGACCGCAACCCGACCGACACCGGTTCGGGCACAAGGAACGACACCGATTCCGCAGTATACCGATTATCGCTCCGGCACCACCTCATATATCATTGACACGGACGGCGGGAGCCGCCGTCTTTTCATTCCCGAAAAGGTCATGGAGGTGTTTGACAACGAGTTCGACTACCGGGAGGTGGCGAACCACAAAAAGCTGACAGACCTTGCCGTGGCCTTGTTCGCGGGGATGATGTCTGTACAGGCGGCACCGTCGGGCGGTGGCGGCGGAGGTTCCAGTGACCTGCCTTGGGGAAGACGCGAGGACGAGGACGAACGGGAATGGGCATGCCGATGCGCCCGTGAAGCTGCAAGGATGATCGGCAGGAAACCGAAAGTCGGACAAAAACGATAGGAACCATGAGCAAGGACAGATTTGATTTTTCGGAAATAGACGCGGCACTCCCGGCAGCCGAAAAGATGCAGGAGGAAGACCGCATAATTGGCGCACTGGAAAACAATTACAAGGCCGTCGGCATTCTTAACGACAAGCTGGAAAAACTTGAAAACAGACTCTCGGAAGCCCTGCCCAGACTGGACGGGGCTGTCTCTTCCCTGCACGAGGCAAGTACGGTCACCGTCAGCGAGGAAGCCAAGCGGACGCTTGAGCGTGAAGGGGAGGCGATTTGCCGGAAGATAGCCGACAGGATTGACAAGGAAAGTGCAAAAATGCTTGACCGTCTGTCGATAAGAGACCGTGTGGTCATTTCCACCACTGCCTTCTGGTGTATGGTAGAGGTGGTCATTTTTCTTTTGGCGGCTTTCATCTGCACCTGCATGGCCAACGCCCGGTTCATACACAGTGTCATGCTGTGGAAAGTGCTCGGTTATACGGCAGGTTTTCTTGTGCTATGTATCGGGCTGACCATTTTCACGTGTCGCAAATTAAAAGAATAGCAATGAAACAGTATCAATTTAAAATATATAAGTATGGCTACAGTAAAAGTAAAATTCCGCCCCTCGACGGTCAAAGACCGTCCGGGCACTATCATTTATGTTGTAACTCACCACCGTACTGTCAGGCAGATCACGACCGGTTACAAAGTGTTCCCCCATGAATGGGACGAGAAACATTCCAAGCCGATATCGGCAGACAATAACAGCCGGACGGATATTATCAGTTTGATAACCCGTAAACTGCATTCGGACGTGGAACGGTTGTCGGCAATCATAGAACGATTCGAGAACCAATGCCGTAATTATTCATCGGATGATGTGGTGGAAGAGTTTCGACGTACCGGAAAAGAGAACACCTTTTTCAATTTCATGGAGAGTGTCATCGAACGGTTGCTACAATTGAACCACTCCGGCACGGCCAAGAATTATAGTGCCGCACTCGGCAGTTTCAAGCGGTTTCGGGATAACGAGGACATCCCGATGGAAGCAATAGACCACATGCTCATAGAGGACTATCAGGCATACTTGACCTCGATGGGAGTTGTACCCAATTCCATATCCTTTTATATGCGCATACTCCGGGCGGTTTACAACCGTGCCGTCGAACAGGAACTGACCGGAGACCGAAAACCGTTCCGCACGGTGTTCACTGGGACAGAGAAGACACTCAAGCGGGCAATTTCAATCGGTGATATCAAACGAATCAGAGACCTTGATCTCTCGTTAAAACCCGGACTTGAATTTGCCCGCGATCTTTTCTTGTTTCTCTTTTTTTGCAGGGGAATGTCATTCATAGACGCCGCGTTCCTGAAGAAGACCGATATCCCAAACGGCGTGCTGACCTACCGCCGACACAAGACCGGCCAGTTGCTGCACATAAAGGTCATCAGACAGATAGAGGAAATAATTGACCGCCACCCGAACAAGGAATCACCGTACCTGCTTCCGGTCATAACCCGCCCCGGAAACGACGAGCGCAGGCAGTATGAGACGGCGTTACGCCGCGTGAACAAGTCCCTTAAAACCATAGCGGGAATGATAAGGCTGCCCGTTACGCTCACGACGTATGTCAGCCGCCATGCTTGGGCGACCATCGCCAAGTCGAAGAATGTCCCGGTCAATGTCATCTCGGACGCCCTCGGGCATGACTCTATTACTACCACGCAGATATATCTCGCCTCGATTGACGCATCTACCGTTGACCAAGCAAACGAACTGATTATTAAAGACTTGTAGGAATTTATTTGTCAAACAAAAACATCCGTCTCTTTGTAAGAAACGGATGTCCGACGCAAAGGTAAGCAAAAATCTTGAATTGTAATGAATTGGAATATATATTTTTTAAGGTTTGTTTTCAAGAGCCTGTTTTTCTGTTAATCAAAACAAGCGTTTCTGTTGCAATACTATCTGATAGTCAGTTGATTATGCAAAACATCCGTTTCTTACAAAGAAATGGATGTACAATAACATATATGTTTAATTAAACACCATCTAAGATGAAAAAAAACAAAAATGAGGAACTTCAGTCAAGGCGGGAGTTCTTTAAAAAAGCAGCTAAAGGTGCGCTCCCGATACTTGGAGCCATCATATTAGCAAGTAATCCCGTACTTGCAAAAGCCGGAGAAACGGCCATGGGATGTAAGTACGGTTGTAGTACAGGATGTTATACTGCTTGTAGTGGAAGTTGTAAAAGTGGATGCGACGGATCTTGCAAAAATGCTTGCTATGGATGTAAGTACACATGCGAAGGAACATGTAAAAACTCCTGTGCTGGAACTTGTAAACATTCAAGTAGTCGATAGTTATTGTGTTAACGAGGTTGTGCCAGTGTTTCTGACACAACCTCATAGTTATTAGATTTATTCGTGATATAATATGATTCAATATGCTGAAAATCCACAATAAACAAAAAGGAAAAAATACTTCCAATATAAGTGTTAAGATATTCATTTTCTTGTTTTTTATAGGTACGGCAAGTAATGTGATTGGACAAGAAAAATATGAAGTTATATCAACTTCAAGATTAAATGTGCGTAACAAGCCGACCACTAATTCATCAATAATCGGCACATTAAATCCACATGAACAAATTGATGTCTATTCAATAATAGACTCTTGGGCCAAAATTAGTTACAGAAGTCGAATGGCTTATGTTTCTTCTAAATACATAAGAAAAATAGAAATTAAAGAAAATATTCCTATTGTCACTGAATATCAGGAAGAAAGTAATCCTATTACAAGTGAACCAGAAGAAACAGAAACGCCGAAAACGATATACAATGAATCAACAAAGAATGATTATATAGGAATAGATTTTGTACCTTCCATTTATGGAGGATTTACTAATTTTGTGTCAAATAATGTATCTCCAAAGGGAAATATTGGGTTTGGTATTGACTTTGCTTTTCAATTTATCGCCAATCAACCTATCAGCTTTATTCCTAAAGACTATTATATGGAAGCTTCTTTAGGTTATTCTCTTAAAGGGAGCGGTGCTTTCCCATTACATTACATAACAATGAAATTATCTCCAATTGGGTACAGATATATGCTTTCTGATTTTATGCTTTGGGGTAAAATTGGCGCTTATACAGGTTATACATTCTCAACCATTGAGACACAATCTCATTCATTTGATACCAACATTGATATTGGTATATTATGTGAAATTGGTGTTGAGTACGAAAGAATTGGCGTCGGATTTTCATACGAACGAGGATTAACCAATGTATGTAATTCAAAATTAAAACTTAATAACCAATGTGTATTTCTCAATTTATCATATAGGTTATTCAATTTAAAATGATTCAAATTATGAAAAGTGAAATAATAACCCGAAGAGCCTTTTTCAAAAAGGCGGCAAAAAAAACACTTCCTATTTTGATAGGGGCATCCATGCTTTCTTCTTTTGTTTCATGTGATAAAGAAGACGATGAATTATTAGAAGCTTTAGACCGAGAAGAAGGTGGTAATAATAATGGCTGTTCTGGTTCCTCTTGCAGTTCCTCATGTAGTAGTGGATGCAGCAGTGGTTGTTATGGTGGTTGCAGTGGTAGTTCTACTTCTTCCACATGTTCAAATTGCTCCAATGGCTGTAGTGGAGGTTGTTCCGGGGGCTGTAGTAGCGGATGTACAGGTGGATGCAGTACAAGTTGTAGTGGGCAATGCAAAAATACTTCGAAATCTTCAACATGCTCTGGTTGTAGCAACAACTGTAGTTCTTCCTGTACAGGAGAATGCAAAACTACTTGTACCGCAACCTGTGCGGGCAGTTGTGACCGAGGAAATTGTTCAGGAAAATGTTCAGGAAGTTGTTCGAGTAGCTGTAGTGGAACATGTGTCACTTCATGTAATGACACCTGTTACAATACATGTAAAACTACTTGTGCCGGTACATGTAAAACATATTGTGGTGTAGGATCTTGTAAAGGTGTAGCATATTTTGGATAATAGTATGATTAAAGATGTTGGAGATTCATGGCAATCAGGTAAGGCAAAATCCATTACTTTCATAGTAACCAAAGATTGCCAACTTGCCTGCAAATATTGTTATCTTGTGGGTAAAAACGATAAAGAGCGTATGTCATGGGATATTGCTAAAGCAGCTGTTGACTATATCCTTGATCATGAAGAAGATTTCCGTGAAGAATCTGTTATATGGGACTTCATCGGAGGAGAGCCTTTTTTAGAAATAGATCTAATTGATAGAGTATGCGATTACATAAAAAAAGAATTATATCGTAGAAATCATCATTGGTTTAATTCATACAGATTTTCATTTTCTACAAATGGCATTAATTACGATAGCGATAAAGTTCAGAATTTTATAAAGAAAAATCAGAGTCATATTTCCATAGGAATTACTATAGACGGAACAAAAGCTAAACATGACCTCAATCGTATTTGGAAAGGGAATGGATCTGAAAGAGGTTCTTATGAAGACGTGGTTCGTAATATACCTTTGTGGCTTAAACAATTCCCATACGGAGGGACGAAAGTGACAATTAGCAGTGCGGATATACCATATATAAAGGAAAGTGTGATGCACTTATACTCTTTGGGAATTCATGAAGTAAATATAAATTGTGTATTTGAGGATGTATGGCGTGATGGTGATGACGCTCTATACGAAATTCAACTGATGGAACTTGCCGATACTATAATAGATGGTGGATATTATCAAGATTATGCTTGTTCTTTTTTTACTGAACTGATGGGGAAGCCTTTAGATTGTGTGTTGGATAATCAGAATTGGTGCGGAGCAGGACGAATGCTGTCAATTGATGCAGCTGGTAATTTTTATCCATGTACACGCTTTGCACAATATTCTCTACGTAATAAAAAAGCTTGGATCATAGGTAATATTCACGATGGAATTGACAAAAACAAATTGCGGCCTTTTTTAGCTCTTGACCGTTGTACACAGTCCACTCAAGAATGTATAGACTGTGAGGTCGCAAGTGGTTGTGCGTGGTGTCAAGGAGAGAATTACGATGCAGCCGATACCCCAACTATCTATCAACGTTCTACCGCCATTTGTAAAATGCATAAAGCTCGTGTAAGGGCCAATAATTATTATTGGAATAAACTATTTCGTAAACTAGAGCTTGAAGGGAAACGTGATGATTTTGAGAATAAAAAACATAGTATTTCAATTGAAAACTGTTAAAAGACATGTTGCAGTATTTAGTAATCCTGTTAGACGACACATCGGTCTCGTTTTGTCATTATAGCAATCCTATAAAAGAGCGCCGTTTAATGCCGCTTGACATACTTAAGAAAGGCATTCTTTGGGCAATGAAAGAAAATCTGATGATTCAGTTTGTTTTTCCTGATTATACCTTACCCAACAAGTATCTTGATGTAATAGAGACCATTGACCATAGTAAAATCAAACCAGTTGAACAATATTCCAATGCAGATGTAATCGTAGTTCAATCGTGGGAAGATTTGGATAAAATTAGTTTCAAAGACATCTCGGTTGTATTGCGAACTACAAAGGATGATTTGTTTAGAAATTATGAACGAATAATTCCTGTGTTAAAGGGTATAACTCGTTTAAATATTGTATTTACTGATATTTATAAATTTTCAGAGGCGGATTTTGATACGTATAGTGCCATACTTGAAAGGCTTGCAGAACAAGTCAAGGCTCTGTATATCAATGATAGAACTGTTCAGCTGAATATCTTGACAGACCGCATGATGCTTGACAAAATGAATAACTGTAATGCTGGTTGGGAGAGTGTTACATTAGCACCGGATGCGAAATTTTACGTTTGCCCTGCATTTTATTTGGAAAATGATGGTTATGCCATTGGAGATTTACAGAAAGGTCTTGATATTAAAAATCCACAACTTTATCGCATAGATCATGCTCCTATATGTAAGAGATGTGATGCTTACCAATGCCGCCGTTGTGTTTGGTTAAATCGAAAAATGACATTGGAAATCAATACACCGAGTCATGAGCAATGTGTCATATCGCACTTGGAGCGTAATGCCTCTCAACAACTCCTTACATCGATACGACTTGCAGGTGACTTTCTTGTAGGAAGAGAAATTTCTACACTCAATTATTTAGATCCATTTGACAATATAAAAGAATGAATAATATGAAACAAACCATTTTGGGGTTATTTGTTGCCCTCATTTTAATGACTGCTTCATGCAGTAACGATGAAAAAAATGAACCAACAACTTATGACCCAGCGACAGAAATAGCTGGAACCTATTTAGGAGAAACAAAAGTGACTAATGGCACATCATCGTATTCGTACCCAGAATCTACATTTATCATTAGAAAAGAATCTACTGGGGGTGTCAGATATGATTTAATTCAAAACAATGGAAAGGAACTTCTGACAAATATTTATACGACTGTAGGGTATTCTCAAGACAAGTCCGAATATGTTCTCGCCGCAATTAATGAGAATGGAACAATTACCAAAAGTGGCAATATTAGCTATACTGGTACCTGTTCTGTAAATGGAGAAAAAGGATATACATTTACCTTTATCGGTTATAAAGAAAAGTAATTATAGAAAGAAAAGATTCTTGGAATCGATTAATCTGTCCCATTTAATAATATAAAAAATGAAGAAATATCGTTTTTTGAGAATATGTTGCGTACTTATTGTTACGTTTGGCTGGTTATGCAGTTGCGACCCTGATAATGAGACAATATCGTCTACTACGGACACTAATACATCAAAAGTGACAAAGCCTACTTTTGACAAATTCTTGTCAACAACTGATACCGATGGATTTTCTATACGAGTAAGATTTAAGACTGGTGGTGATAAAGAAAGTAATATCCATGCCACCGTATATTGGAAAGCCTATTCTAAAAAGCTGTCTTCAAAACCTTCAAAGAGTGAACTAACAAAGGTTGAGAGTATGCGTCAATATGGATCGGCGACATATCATAATACTGGTTTAAAAAAAGGGATGACAGAAAGTATCGTCTTTGACAAATCACATGCAGGATATAATGGAGGTACATATATTTATTATTATGTAGAATGCAAGAATAGTGTGGGCAGTGACGAATCACCAATTAGTTATGAAATTGTAAAACGATAATAAAATGAAAAAAGTAGTAGGTCAAGTTTCTGAACTTGAGAAAAGAGAAATTCAAATCTTATTTGAAAGACGTAATGGTTTGAATGAATTGGCAAAGATTCTAACAGCTGATAATACAGAACTATACGAACGGCTGATAAAAGACTTAGGTGAAACAAGTATCAAGTTCCAAAAATGGTGGAATCAAATGTCGGAAAAATATCAATGGGAAAGCATTGATGGTGGAAATTGGGAGATTGATTTTGACACATGTGAAATTTATCTTATAACTGAATAAATATTTTTCAAAATGAGAAGAAGTAAGTATGTATTAGGGCTAATTTTTATATTAATAGCTTCCTTTATCATTACTTCTTGTAGCGAAAGCGACAAAGAAGAAAATGATAATCAATTGTCGGATGCAGCTCTTCCTCTTTTAGGGTATTGGCTCCTGCAAGAAGAAACAGACGATTATTATTATTGCTCAATGCTGACGTTCACCAAAGATTGTTTTTACCAAGTTCGCGAACAATATAAAAATGAAACAGAGGGAAACTTAGGAACATTCTCGTTTGATGATCGAACTAATGTCATAACTTTCAATCCAACAAAAGACTTTTCCGATGAAGATCTGGAAAGTTTCAGTTGTCAGGTTTTAAATGTGACGGAAACAAATCTTACAATAAAGACCGATGAAGGGGAATTGCTGAATTATACAAAAACGACAAATGGTACATTTCCGTATTACGTATGGGAAGAAAAGATTGTTGCAGTAGCGCAGGCTGTCGATTTAGGACTTCCCAGTGGTACGAAATGGGCCTCTTGGAACATCGGTGCTTCTACACCTCAAGAATATGGCGATGATTACGCATGGGGCGAACTTCATACGAAAACTGATTTTGTAAAAAGTACGTATCAATACTATAATTCGACATCTGAAAAGTATGACTATATAGGAAACAGTATTTGTGGAAACTCACAATATGATATTGCTAAACATCTTTGGGGTGGTAACTGGCAACTACCGTCGAAAACTGATTTTGAGGAATTGGTAAAAAACTGCACAATGCAATGGAGCAATATAGGCGGTGTCAGGGGTATTATGTTTTATGGTAAGAACGATAATTCTATCTTTTTACCTGCCGGAGGTGCTCGACAACACAATAATATAGAGAATTATTGTACATATGGGACTGGAACACTTAGTCCTACAGCAGAAGAAGATGTTTATGCTTTTGTAGCAGAAGAAAGATATGGTTGCGATATTAATACACGTTTCCGTTTTTGGGGACAATCAATAAGACCTGTAATGAAATAATTGCCATATGACATTATTATTTATTGGAACAACAGAATTGCTGCTTATAGCAGGAGTCGCATTGCTCTTTTTTGGAGGGAAAAAACTGCCAGAAATGATGCGAGGACTTGGACAAGGGGTGAAACAATTTAAAGAAGGTATGAAAGATGTTACAGAACCCATAGAAGAATCTATCAATCCTAAGGAGCAAAATAATTCAGATAGTCAGACTGAACAGAGTAACAAAACTGATAACTTGACACACTCTGAATCAAAAAAACAAGAAGTAGATGAGGCACAGGGAAAATAATCAAAATTTGCTTACTTTTAGTGGGCATTTGGAAGTTCTTCGCAAACTGTTATTTCGAATCTTAGGAGTAACAGTTTGCATAGCTGTGATTATATTCTCCTTAAAAAATGAAACCTTTAGAATTCTATTGGCTCCAAGCGAATGGGACTTTGTCACTTATCGGAAGATTGAATATGTTATGAAATTGGTAGTAACAGATTTTCATTTCGATTCGTTTTATGTGGATTTGATTGCGACAGATTTGTCGAGTCAATTTATGACTCATTTATCCACCTCCCTCTATTTGGGATTGTTAGGTGCTTCTCCGTATATTCTTTATGAATTATTTCGTTTTGTGTCACCAGCTTTATATGATAGCGAAAAAAAATATTCAATACGCATGATTGCTATTGTTTATCTGTTATTTATGTTAGGAGTATTGATGAGCTATTATGTTTTATTCCCTATTTCATTTCACTTTCTTGGGACATACAGTGTTTCAGAAAAGATTCATAGTACAATAACCTTGGATAGCTATATCTCAACTTTTGTAACATTAACTCTATTGATGGGAGTCGTTTTTCAATTGCCTGTAATAAGTTATTTTTTAGGAAGGATGGGAATTGTTGATGCAAAATTGATGTCTTATTATCGTAAACATGCTTTTCTAATTATCATGTTCGTTGCAGCAGTTATTACACCTCCTGACTTAATGACATTGATTCTTGTGACTATTCCACTTTATCTACTTTACGAAGTTAGTATTCGTGTCGTTAAAATCGCTAACAAACAAATTAAAACTGATTAACAATGGAAACAATACAATATTCTGAAGATGCGAGACATTATATAAGCCTTATCCATAATACGATAAACAGAATGGCTGGCAATAGCGCAAATTGCAAGGCATGGCTTATCTACATTTTACCCAAATCTTGATAACAATCAAAATCCGAACATGTACACATATGACCCCAAATTATATTTTTATGAAACAAGATTTAGAAAAATTTATCAAAAAGCAAGGAATTAAGCTTTCTGCTATTCCTAGCAACCACATCGAAACCGTAGAAATAGATGTTACGGCTCAGTCTGCTCAAATCATTAAAATATTGGATGAAAATTCAATTAAATGGAGTCAATCTCCCAATCGGTATGGTGGTGCAAGTGAATTTATCTCGATAGTAGTAGATTATTGGGAGTTGTTTACTCTACTACAAAAAATTTATAAGGTATGTGGTTCAAGCATTGCATTCATTGTTAAAATAAAAGGCAGTTCTAAACCTATAAAAATGCTTATTGCGGATTATCTAAGATATTTAGCGGATAAAATAAATAAGGAAGAATAGCATGGTAATTCAAAGTGTCAATTGGGATAGATATAAATCGGTAGCGAATCTTTCTAAATGTGACTCTGGTATTAAGTTGTATTTGGATACAACATTATCTCCTATTATTCACGCCCTACATACTCAAGATAATAAAATTTATTTTCATGAAGGTATGGAAGTTCATCTACTATTAATGAATTTGGCAAGAATATCACCAAGTATTTTCCTTAAAATTGCTGTATTTTACGAACTTGTGTCTATTTTGGTAGAATATAGATATCTTGATTCGGCACAATATATATTAGAGAAATTAAAAGAAGAGATTGGTGTATTAAACAATGTAGGAGAAATGGCGGGAGATTTCATTGATTTAGACATACAATTCGAATTTTTCATAGGACATGAATATTCTCATTATTTGTATGGGAACAACTCAATATTGCGAGAAGAAGCTACTAATGAAATTAAAGAATTGATTAATTTATATTCAAAGCCGAAAAACTTGATGCAACTGATATTTTATCCTAAAATCAAAAGAATGTTAGAAGATAAATTTTTCATTGAAGAATTGAGTTGCGATAGGAATAGTATAATTTATTTTATTCGGGAAATACCCAAATCAAAAATGATAAAGACTATTCATCAGATAACGCAATTGTTATATATGTTGCAGTTACACAAAGATTTAGAGGAACTAATGAAATTCAGTTTGTCTAAAGGGTTGTCAAAACATCTAACGAGGTTTTATTTCGATGTAATCCGAGCGGCTAATATTGCTCAATCCATTATACAAAAGAGTAAGCAAATTTTGGATGATTCTCAAATAGATGGTAATGTTATAAAGAAAGCCATTCAAGAAGATTCGCTTTTTTACAACAATATAAATAATAAACTAATGTCTTTGTGGAATTCGGATAATTATCTATACGTAAGCATGATGAATAATCAATCGGATTATAGTAATCAAAGTAAATACGAAGATATATGTGTGCAATTTCAAGACGTCTCTAAGGATATTTTAAATAAGGCGATCATAAGAAAACATTAAAATATAGGCATAGACGTTTAGATTTCACTTCCATTTTTGTAACCTAATAGTTTCATTACCATTCTGTGAATAAGCACATTAAAAATTGTGTGAGGAAATGCATTCTGCATCGCAATACAATAATGGGCGATTTTTGCTCCCGAATGATTTTGAGTAGCCTAAATTCTAATCCGCAAATAAAATACATATTTGTTACTAATTGCATTAATAACTTATATATTATACTGAATATAAGCTATTAAGCTAAGTTTATTGTTTAGTCCGCCAAATAGAAACACAGTGGAATACCTTCGTAGGAAAGCATTCCACTGCATTTATTAGTTTTTATATACGGCAATAAGAAACGGAGCAGATTTACTGACTTGCAACCACGGAAGGAAAATCCGTAATGCCTCTATCTTTTTCTTTTCCCTGCACCCTGCATGAAATTTCACTTTTTTATCGTACCTTTGCTGTACCATAACTATTCTGCAAATAATAATAGTTGTAATAAAAATGCCAAATAGAAAATACCGAGGAATTTCATGAAAAGAAGAAGTGAATCTTTCTTTTTGTGCATCATTTCTCTGCGTATGCTTTCTATTTGAAAGAGATTGTTATCAAGTCATTTCAAATTGGCAAAATCAATTGTTGAATAGTTACGTTGTACCCCAAGAAACCATTTGCAGCAGCATACAAATAAATTCCGATACTGTTACTTTCCTGTTACTCATTGCTCTAAATTGAATCACAATTTATTCATATTCAATATAATAATAAATTAAATTGGTTAGTAGTCCATTAGCCAATGTGAGCAAAATAAGAGAAAGAAAAATTGGACAAAATCTATATAATCCCTGATTATTGTCAATTTATGCGAAACGGACGATTTCTGATGTATTCCCTAAAAATCTCTATTATTTGCCATTTCTTTTGTTATCTAAACGATACTTTTAGTGCATGGTGGCATTGTTACTATTGTTTGCTATACTCTTTGTTCTTATCATATTTGCTAACTTAAAATTACTTCATTCCGAAATATTGAACGAGATAATTATTGTGTATGTCTGTTTGACCATAGTTACATTTGCTATAATCGGATATGTATTCTTTAAGTACATGACAAAAATTTGAAGACATCGAATTTAGGTTCGTAGGTCGGTCTGAAAAGCACATTTGAGAATTCCTCCAATCTATACTTAACCAACGACTTTTCCCTTCGTCCGTGTTTCAGAAATCTTATCGGTCTAACGTTTATATCTTTATGTTCACCAACGAGATATGCCCATAGAGCAATGTAGGCCATCGCAAACAGACGTGCGATTCGATCCCCGTCTCGCAGGTGAGTATCCTCTATATTGAAGCCCGAAGATTTCATGGCGCGAAATGCCGTTTCAATCTCCCATCTCTTTTTGTAGGTTGCGATTCCATCTTCAGGTCGGTTAAAACAAATCAGAATCTGAAGTTCGGGTACCTCGTCGGAGTTCTTGAATCGACTTCCAGCGAGATAGACATACTGCCCCTTAAATAACGTTTTTTTAAATTTATCGTTTGTCTCCTTCTATTTGTTCCATTGCCTTCATAGGACATTTTCTCACGCATTTGCTACACTCAATGCAAAGGTTGTAATCTATCACCGGAAAACCTTCGGAATCCTGTGAGATTGCTCCGACCGGACACGCTTTAATCAGCGGACAAATATGGTCGTGAGGGCAGATTTTCTTGTTTACTTGTATCATAGCCGTTTATTTTTTGCAAAATTAGTCCAATAATTCTGTTCCACAAAATAGATTTTATCTAATTTTGCATCGAAATTATCGAACGTAATCCGACTTATATGACACTTCAGCAAATGGAATATATCGTGGCGGTTGACAAATACCGCCATTTTGCAAAAGCCGCGGAATCATGCGGCATCTCACAGTCAACCTTGTCATCGCTTGTTCAAAAATTGGAGATTGAGCTTGATGTAACCATATTTGACCGTAACAGCCATCCGGTGAAGCCGACCGCTATCGGCGAAGAAATTATCAGCCGTGCAAAGCTGCTGTTGTTCAATGCAGCGCAGGTTAAAGAGCTGGTGGCTACACGAAAAGGAGAATCTGTCGGGAAAGTGTCGCTCGGCATTACATCTACGGTCGCTCCGTATTTATTGCCGAAAATGCTCAAATATCTGTCCGTCAATCATCCGGACATAGAATTGCATGTCGAGGAAGCACGGGTATCAACCCTTGTTTTACAACTTGAACGTGGAGAACTTGATATTGCGCTTTTAGCGACACCGCTTAACAACGATGAATTGTTGGAAATACCGGTCTATCAAGAACGTCTCATGGCATACGTGTCTCCGAATGAACCTATTTATAATAACCTCGATTTACAGATAGATCGGCTTCCTGTGGAAAGCGTATGGGTGCTTCGTGAGGGCTATTGCCCCAATCGAGGTGTTTTCCCCTTTTGCAATTACAGGACAGGGCGACAAGCCGTTTATGAAGCAGGCAGTGTGGAGACACTGATAAAGATTGTTGACGAGAACGGAGGATATGCCATCATTCCGGAACTTCATGTACCGCTTCTTAGGAAATGCCAGCAAGCCAATGTCCGTGTGCTTACCAATCCCGAACCGAACCGTGAGATTGCCTTTGTGATACATCGCAATTTCGTGCGTGAACGGCTGCTTAATATCCTTGCCGATACTATCAGAACAGTTATTCCTCCTGCCATGATCAATAAGAGGCTTAAAAAATTCTCAATCACACTATGATTGATAAAATCAATTAAGGCATCTGTTTTATAGTTTGTGCCGATGTATGTAATTGCGTAACTTTGTTCCCTAAAACAATGAGTTAGAAAACACATGGCACATAAACAATTTTTTCGTTCCCTTCCTCAAAAGGGATTTCCGCTATATTGGATACTATTGGTGTATCTTGTTGTCGGTTACTTTTATCCGGTAATCGGTTTCCTTGCTGTAATCTGTATGATAGCACCGGTCGCGTTTGCCGTGCGCAAAGGGCGATGGTGGTGTGGGAATGCCTGCCCCCGTGGAAACTTTTACGACAGGGTATTGGCGAAATACTCGCCGCACAAACCGATTCCAGCATTTGTACGCACCAAAGGATTCCGTATTTTCATGGTGATGTTTATCTTCACAATGTTCGGCATACAGATGTACCGTGCTTGGGGTGACTGGAATGATATGGGACGGGTATTCTGGACGATTATACTGGTTACCACGATTGTTGGCGTGACTCTTTCATTTATATATGCTCCGAGAACATGGTGCTCGTTTTGTCCGATGGGAACGCTGTCAGCGTGGGTGTCGCCTCGTAGCGGCAGGCTTCCCGACAGCTACCGTCGAATAATCGTGGGAGAAAAGTGTACTACCAAATGCAAACTCTGTTCCGCAGTATATCCCATGCAATTAAAGCCATACGAGAGCAGGAATGACGGAAACGGATTCCTCCATCCCGATTGTATCAAGTGCGGACGTTGCATCAAAGGATGCCCTCTGAAAGTTCCTGAAATGAAGCCATAACTTACAAAAATAACGTAGGCTCTACGGTAAATAACATAACATGAATAAAAATAGATTATGATGAAAATTGCAATTCCGACAAGAGAAAATGAGGTCGATGACCACTTCGGCCACTGCGAGTATTACACTGTCTTGACAATAGGGCAAGACAATCAAATCCTGAGTAACGAGATTATTCCTTCTCCCCAAGGATGCGGATGCAAGTCTAACATAGCAGGAGAATTGGAGAAGATGGGGGTCAACGTGATGCTGGCGGGGAATATGGGACAAGGAGCCTTGAATGTCCTTACTTCCCACAACATAAAAGTAGTAAGAGGTTGTTCCGGGAATATCCAGCATGTTGTAACCGATTATCTGAATGGGAGAATCACAGATTCCGGTATAGGTTGTTCATCCCATGAACATCATCATGAATGTCATGGACATAATAACAAGGAATAATGTTAAAAAGCAAGATGCCGGTCAATATTGTCATTGACTTTGCCATGTTGGTTGCGATGGCGTTGGTTAGCATAAGCGGTTTCATCTTGGAAGTTGTCATTCCTTCCCGCCATGCCGTCAGAATGCACGGGGCCGATTCATGGTGTTCGCATTTGTGTGGATTGGGAAGGCATGGATGGGGTGATGTTCACCTATGGGCAGGAGTGGCATTGATAGTTTTGCTTGCCGTACACATCCTGTTGCATCTAAACATAGTATCAGCTTTCTTTAAGAAGAGATTTCCGAACCGGACATTACGGATGGTACTGTATGTGTTTTTATTGATGCTGTTGCTGATAACGATAGTGCCTTGGTTCTATATGTTCCATTAAAACAGAGAAGCCAACTTATTGCTGACAGGTTGGCTTCTCTGTTTTATATTCTTTCATGTCTGTATGTAAACATTGATGTATCTCAATCCAATGAAACGATAAAATGTAAAAGAACCACATTTTTATGAAGGCTAAATAGTGGTGCTAAAATGGTATTAAATTGTACCTCCCCCCTTTAATATTTACTATAAAATGTATAAAATCAATATGTTATAAAATCATATATCTTGTTGCCCACCATATCAGCATCAAGTGCATCGGATAGAAAACATAAACTCCATACTTTGCCATATTACCTTTTATGAATCCTCTTGTGCCATCGTATAAAAAGATAGTCATACAAGCCAATATCGCACCGATGCTACCATAGTGTATCATCAAAGGAAAAGTGCAAAGTATCTGAATCATCCTATCATAGGGGAATGACTGTGTTGGATTTTGATTCCGTAACAAATTGAAAACGACAATCATCAATATCCCTCGCCACTCATAATCCACACCTGACCAAGTGGCAAGATAAGCAATAGAGAGAATAGCAACCTCACAAAGGGCACTATTCTCTTTCAGTTTCTCCAGTATCGTCAAAGCTACCACACCCAAAGCCAACGTGAACATCACGTTGTGCGTACCATCCGCTCCGTTCAGCAGATACCAAGGGACTTCGCTGATAAAGGCAAATACCAAGAACTGGGTGAAGTATCTCTTTCGGTTATGCGTATAAGCGAAGCCTTCCACTACCAAGAAGGCGAACACCGGGAAAGCGATACGACCTACACAGCGCATTGTATCGTAAAGTAGTGTACCGTCATTCATCAGGAAGTAGGCACAGTGGTCTATCACCATAGATACAATGGCGATAATCTTTAGTACACTACCGCTAAAGGTGGGTATCTTCGCAAGTCCTATCATAATCAACTCATTCCAAGAAGTTCCTTGACCATATCCTCGACCTCCTGATTGACACGCTTGAAGTTGCGGTTCAGCATAATCTCCTTCTCACGGTCATTCTTGAACTCATAGATTTTGGGGAGAGCCACATAGTGGTCTTCCTCCGTCTTAATCTTCTTCATATCGAAGTGGGTCTTGCAGAAATATTTCGTAGTCTTGAACTCCTCTGACTGCTCAATGTCGAAGCTGTCCAGCATCTTGTCATCTGTGGCGGTAAAGTCACGTGCCGCCTGACCTGCCAGCCACCCGGTAGCCATGTCCGCTATCTTTGCCGCCGGAACAAGATAGTCCATCTTTTCGGAGATTGTGGTAGACACCTTTTGGTCGTTGATAGAGATAGAGCGAGAAGTCTGCTTAGCCTTACCAAACACGTCATTCTGTGCCCATTCCAAGGTTTCCTTGTTACGAGCCGCACCCATAAAAATGTTACCGCAAGTCGTGATAATCTTCTGCATACCCACCTTGCCATAGTCCGCCTCCAACTGAGGAAGTTCCTGAAAACCGAGTGTAACGGCAACCTTGTTGCTTCGTGCCGTACCAATCAACCGGTCAATCTTATGGAAGTACAGAGTGGGCAGCTCGTCCACAATGATGCTTACCGGGATGTTCCCCTTAGAGTTCACTCTTGTAATCAGTCGGTTCAGCACCAAAGCGTTCAGAGAGCCGATTACCTGTTCCTTCTCCGGGTCGTTGGCTATGACCAAATAACTCGGATGCTCCTTGTCAGAAATCTTCAGGTCAAAATCATCCCCTGTAAATACCCAATAGGCTTCGGGAGATACCAAACGTGCGGCATTGACACGGAGCGTACCCACCATACCTTCCAACTGGTCATTCGCCTTGTTCTCAAAGGCACTTTTGAAGGGAGCCATCAGAGAGGCAATCTTATCATCCTGCATCAGGATGTTGAAAATCTGGTCGTATGACCTGCCCAAGAAGGACAATACGTGCGGCATATCAGAAAACTCGCCCGTAATGGTGTCCGGCTCAACCTCATTGCCGTGTTCATCCTCATACCAGCAGCGTTCAATCTTAATGAGCCTTTTGGTTCTGTCCTTGTACGAAAAGCCATTCAAGTCCACAAACATACGGTCTTCATCCGTAGATACATCATTGCCATTCTCATCCACGAAATCCAGCACCACATTTCCTTTCTCGGCTATGGCATTGAAATCATCCCAGTTCCGAATGACAATCTCCAGTTTCTTTCCCTCCAGTAGAATATAGCGTTTCAGTTTCTTACCGTTTCTGAACCCGACTGGATGGAAATTTACGAAAAAGTAAATGATAGCCGCCAAGAAGTTCTCCGCCGAGTTGGTGAAGAATGCTTCCGAACCGCCTTTCTTCTCCCCACCTCCCTTATTCAAGGAAGCCAGCAAGGTAGCGGCCGTTTCCGATGCCGCCGCCAAATCCGGGATATACTTCCGTTGAATAGGATTGATGCGGTCTGAGTATTCCACATCCGTAAAGTTGATGGTACGGAAGCCGCAGTTCTGAGGCAACCTGCCGGCCTTACGATTCTTGCAGAATTGATAGAAAAGAGTCTTAGCAAGCACCGGGTACTTGAAATCGTACACCATCATGGCAAAACCTTTGGCAGCGTGCTGTCTTATAAAGGGGTCAATAATACCGAAAGACTTTCCCGAACCCGGAGTACCGAGTACGATAGTGCCACGGAACGTGGGACTTGGGTGCTATTTAACGTGTTGATAATCAGCTAAACGTAAATGAGAAAGATTGCTGATGTTCCCAACGTGTTCCCGATATTTTGACGTTAACGGAATTTAGTTTTTTAACGTCCGTTGGAGGTAGTTAGCGTTCAAAAACGCATATTCAAAGAACTAAAAATGATGCCCTAAATTTGGTTCTGGTTTTGTGGGCAAAATTAAATCAAGTGAAAGTGTTAGAACTCACATCTAACTTAATGCAAAGGTTCACATTTTTCCCCAAATAAAAGAAAAGTTTCCCAAGAATCTGCATTCAATGTGGCATTTTCTTCACTATCTGCCCAAAGTGACAGATGGATCATGCATCTTTGACAAAAGGGAAAGGAAGATTTGAATGGATGATGATGACCTCACTCCAGTTATCACATCATATTGAGTCAGCTTCAAAACTGAAAAGGGGGTCCAAATCAGACCGGGGTTACAAGAAACTCCATGCTATTCCAAAAGTCGATAACGATTCGTTATTGAGATTGCTATCAAGCCTGGCTCTGACAACAAGATAGGATAAGGTAGTTTGAAATTACCCTATCCCTTACCTCATTTCTTACCCATGTGCCATTTTAAGCGGTACTTGGGTAAGATACCAAAGTACTGAAAATCAAGTACCGATTTGAATAGTTAGAAAAGAATGTTCCCAATCTGTATCATCGTATCATGAGAGTTGTCAAAACCGACCAATATTGAGACCTCAATTCCATCATCTATTACGACCAATGTCCATCTTCTATTATGGCGAGGGCAGGCTTAATAGATAATAAAAATAAGGATAAAGAAGCGATGTTTCGCTATCTGAAAGTATGTGGATTCCAATTTGTCCTTTATGTACGATAATGATTCTTGATGTACAGAAAAGTGGACTAAAGTGTCAGTTTGGGATAACAAAAATCATAAAGTTTCATAAAAATGAATCAAACTGAATGAAATTTTGCTAATAAATCAGAAATTTTCCATACTTTTGCTTAGCAAAAGTTATGTACTTTTCGCAATTGCACTCATGAAAAGATTCAATACGATGGGCACTTGTCGCCCTAACGAACATTATATGGTGGACATCACCGAACGCTTGGGAATCATCCGTGAGATGGTTGCCAAGGGCGAAAGACAATTGTTCGAGTATCTTGCACTAAAAAAGCATAAGACAGGCTACCTTGTTTCCTTCTGTTTCAATAAAGGAAAAACTCCTGGTTTGCTGCCATCTGTTGAACACGAAGGACGCACTCTCGTAGAAGTAATAGTTTAAAGCTAAATAAGCCATTCACAAAACAAACGACTTGCCTATGTAAATAGTTGATACATTAAAATAATATAGAACTTCGCGGCTCTTGTTCTCTATCTCTTGAATACCGCCAAACATTCACCATCGAGAACAAGCAGTATGGAAGTTCGCACCATAGGGTGTGAACTCATTCTTGCTAGTTGATGGTAGGGCCACTTGGCGGTAGCCTAAGAGATAGACAAGACAAAGAAGGGTTTGCGCCCTTTTCTTTATAATCAAGTAAATTACAAGAAAAATTATGAGATATTCTTTCTTTTTTGTTCTATTATTTTTGTGTTGCAATATGAACGCAAAAAATGTGTCTGTAACTAAAGCACATGAAACAGCTGAGTTATTTTTTGGGGGAAATAAAACGAGGAGTGCCTCTCCTGTTCTCCGTTATTTATATGATAACCGAGTGATGTCTGGTACAAATCAAACAAGAAGTAATTCAGATCCTTTATTCTATGTTTTTGCAGGTACTGATAATAAGGGATTCGTATTTGTATCTGCCGAAGATCAAGTCATGCCTATTCTTGCTTATTCTTTTTCTGACAAAGCACCTCAAATAGATGACTTGCCTGAATCATTGATTGACTGGATAAATACTATTTCTAACCAAATTGAGTATGTGAGGGCAAATGGTATTAAAAATAATTCAGCAAATGCATTGTGGGCAAATGCAAGATCAGGAAATTCTGTAATAGAGTTGGAAACTGCAAAATGGAATCAGCATAAACCATATAACAATCAATGTCCTTTGGATGGATCAGAAAGGAGTTTTGTAGGTTGTGTGCCAGTTGCTACAGCCATTGTTATGAGATATCACAAATGGCCTCAATCTGGAAAAGGATATACAGATTCCTACAGGACTAAAACTAAAGGAATATATGTTGCAAGCAGAAACCTTAACCATGATTACAAATGGGACAACATGCCTCTTATTTATACTAATAATGGATATTCCAACGAAGAAGCAGATGAAGTTAGTACCTTGATGGCAGATATAGGTGCAGCTTTTCAAGCAGATTTTACTAAAGGATCCACATCGAGCTCCTTAAATATTAAGAAGTTATACGAACATTTTGGCTATAACCCAGCAATGAACCATGTCCAAAGAAAATATTACTCTGATGAAAAGTGGCTGACTATGTTAAAAGATGAGATATATTCTTTGAGACCAGTACTTTATAGTGGTCATGGTAATAGTGGTCATCAATTTGTGTTAGATGGATTTACTGATGATGACTTTTTTCACGTGAATTGGGGATGGGGAGGAACAAGTAACGGATATTATACCTTATCTAATCTTGTTCCTGATGATAGAGGGGGATATAATGATGCGCAATGGGCATGTTTTAATGTTAAACCAAACACATCATCAGAAGTAGAAGATTGGATAAAGTTCAAAAGTCCAGGAATAGAATTGTTTCAATCAACATTTGAGACAAATAAAAGATACTATTTTGACAAATTAACGTTTTCCAATAACACAGCTGTCGATTTTTCTGGAACATTCTGTGGCGCCGTTACAAATCGAAATGGTGAAATTAAAGAATGGGTAACAAAAGAACTTAATTATACACTGAAAGGAGGTGGATGGTATGTGCACTATACTGGGATCGGATTCACTATAAAGAACAAAATCAATATAGGTGATCGCATACGCTTTTTCTATAAAAGCAATGACTCGGAAGATTGGCACCTTATTACATCATTAGAAGAAAATTGTCAGTGGGAAATGCTAATTGCAGATGAATATTATATTAGCGAATGTACGTCATTCACCTTTGATAAAGGCAGCAGAATAATTACTCTTGAAACTAAAGATGGAGTTAACGTAGCATTATACACTTCTTCGAGTGAGTATATAACAACAGGATTGTCACATAATGCAAACATCATTTATATTGACACCAAACAGTTATTATCAGGTGAATACACAATAAGACTCCAAAAAGGAGAAGATGTGAAAGAATTAATGTTCTCGGTAAAATCTTTATGAAGTAAATTATGAAATATATAATCAAAACAATATTATTCGTAGTGGTCTGTTTGTTGGCTTTTAGCTGCCAAAAGGATGATGATGAAATCATTATCCAGAACGGCGTAAGTCCAGAATCGAGCCACGTAACTTTTAGTAATGAAAAAGGAAGTTCCATCTTTAATTTTTCAGTTTCTGGTGATTGGACTGCTGCTGTTGCAGAAAATGCTTCTTCATGGTGTCGCATTAATAAAACGTCTGGTCAATCAGGAAATAACACAATCGAAATTAGTGTAGAAGAAAATAATACCTACGACGAAAGAAATGCCTCTATTACTATTATATGTGGTAAAGTAAAAGAGATAGTAACTGTAACTCAGAAACAAAAGAACGCACTTATATTAGAGTCTAATAAGGTTGAGGTTAAAGAAGAAGGAGGAAGTATTACTTTGACAATAAAATCAAACTTAAAATACTCCTGTGAGATTGACGAATCGTGTCAAACCTGGATTTATAGTGCCGAACCAAAGACAAGATCTTTAACCACATCAGTTATAAATCTACAAATAGATGCCAATCAAGAATTGTCTAATAGAGAAGGAAAGATTTATATCACTGCAGGCGAACTTTATGAAGAGGTAACTATATATCAGGACGGAGCAACCCCCAAAGTAGTTATCTCAAATAAAGATATAATTGTTTCAAGTTCGGAAGAAACCATTAAGATTGAGGTTGCCAGTAATACTGAATATGAATACATATTGCCAAAAGTAAGTTGGATTTATGAAAGGCAAACAAGGGCAATGTCCACCTATACACATTATTTTACTATTGCCGAGAACAATACATACGATCAACGAACTGCTGAAATCCAATTCATAAACAAAACTACTGGCGAAATTGAAGTGGTTAAAGTTTCTCAGATGCAAAGAGATGCTATAATAGTTGCCCAAAACACATATAATTTAGATGGTGAAGAAACTCTGCTTGACTTTGTTATTAACACGAATGTGGATTTTGAGACCAATATTTCTGATGATTGGGTTCAAACTTACGAACGAGTGACGACTAGAGCTCTGACTCAGAGAACTCTTTCTTTCCGTATTGGAAAGAATCCTCAAACTACCGAAAGAACAGCAACTATAACGTTTGTATATGAAGATATTAAACAAACAGTAACTATTGTTCAAGATGGACGTACAGACAAAATGAAAATCTCTATTACTCACTCAGAAACAGAATTTTCAACTTTAGAGTTAGAAGGTAACAATATCTCTGGAACGGTAAATTGGGGCGATGGAAGTCAAACTGATATAACAAAAGGGCATTCGTATGAAAAATCAAATACGAAAACTGCAAACTTTGAAACAATGGGTGTCAATAAATTCAGGATTAAGAACTTAAACTCTATATCTTCTATTACCATATATTGTAATGAAGGGAAGAATGGTTCTACTGAAGATTTTAATATAGAGAACAAAGATTGGGATTAAATACATGAAGAAGATTATGAAAAAGATTTTTTCTATTTTATCATCAATTATTTTGATGTGCAGCTGTAGTGATATTGATATTGCAGACATGTTTAATTCTAAATTTATCGGCAATAATTGTACTCTTACAGCAACTATTGAACAATCAACCCAGACACGCTCTACAATTAACTATGTTGGTAACGTATCTTGGACAGCCAGTGATTATATTGGTGTATTTGGTGAAACTGAAGAAAATGTGAAGTTTCATTATGCGTCTAACAGTAATGACGTGGATAATTTTACAGGAAATTTTAATTCCGATCAAGATAAAATTAAATTTGCATATTACCCTTATAATAAAAATGTTCAATACGATGGGTATTCGCTAAAATTTGACATACCAGAAAACAGCGAATATCATTCTGAGAACAAGGCACCAATGATTGGACATGTGGTATCAGATAAACATGTTAACTTTTATCAAACAGGTGGAGTCTTGTTATTAAAATTGATAGGATTACCTGAAAAAGTGTGCAAGATACAAATTTTGTCTGATAATGATTCTCCTAATCTATCAGGTAGTGCCGTCATAATGAATGTTTCTGATGGACTGCCCATTTTTAAAATAGAAAAAGGAAATCATTTAATTTCATATGAATTATCCTTATTTGAGATTCAAGAAAAGTTCGCAAAACTGTATGTACCGCTTCAAGTCGGATCGTACAGAAAGCTTACAATATCTATATTAGACGATGATGGTAATATAATTAAAGTCGTTTCTTTGTCTAATTTGGATGTACAACGTGGTAGTCTGATTAATACAAATACCATCAATTTATCTGGCTTATTATATTATTCATTTGTATCTGATGAAGAGAAAAAATCAGCTTGGGATCAAATTATTATGACAGGAAGTGATGCAATGATATTGTCAAAAAACACAGATTATGGCCAGCAAATAAGTGTTGCAAATTTAAACAATATTGAAACAATTAATTACATAATCGACAGTATAGGCAATATAACGAATGTTTATTCTGACGAAATATATGTAAATATATGTCGTAATGAGAATTCAATAGTATCTATAATGTTAATCGACCAAGATGGTGCTAAAGAATATCAAAATACTGGGTCTTTTGGCAATTTACCATCAAAAAGGAAATCAATTACAAGAGCTGGAGTAGATGAACTACGTGTTTTCTCAACATTATCAGATTTGATTGGTATTCTGGATTTCGTTAAAGGTGCGACGAATGCCTTGATAGGACGAGACATAGAAAAACTTTTACAAACAATCATGGATCAATATAATACAGGCAATGACGAATTAGAGTTGTTGAGAAATAGAGATCCACTGGGTTTGGCAGTATATTTAGAAAACAAAGTAAATAAGAATAATGAAAAATTCTATAATACTCTATGTGGGGCTACAATAGAAACTATAATTCCCACGGTTGCAAATGGTAAAATTAAATTTGGATATACTGTGCGTAATACTTCAAACATTCCAAAAGACATGAATGGATATGATCGAATTAGAAGAGTTTGTTACACAGCAGTGCAAAAAGTTCCGAGTGGGTCTCGTAGACCAACTAATACTGAAGTGTTTATGTCATCGTCACGATATGGCGAACAAGAAGTCGTGAAAGATGACTATAAAACATTTGAAATTCCATATGAAAAAGGGTTTACGTATTATTTCATTTCAAGAATACAGTTGACGACTGAGTCTATTGTAAATAATCCAAATTCCTCATATTATGGTCAGACGATTTATCACGGAGTAACATATACTAGTGATATGCAAAGTTTGATGACAGACAATATAGGGGAAATAGAATTTAATTCTATAAAGTATGTAGACGATCAAATTGTATTTGATTTTAATGTATATGGTAAAAACCTGTGGAATCCAGAAACCTTTGGTGTTGAAATATATCATGATGGGAAAAAAGTATCAAAAGTTCAAAGTCCATTAGGCGTTTGCAACTGTGTCATAAAACTCCGAAGAAATGAGTTAGAATGCGATTATAATGCATTTATTGCAAAAGCAAAAGGTAATTGGCAATTGCGAACATTCCTACGAAATATTCCTTCAGACAACGATTATTCTTGTTTTGTGAATTTTGACAAGTTAGTATATGACAAATACCCAACGGTTACATTCTTTAATCCGATTATTCAAAAAACTGAAGAAATTTCTACTCGAACTCGTTCAGATGATGACGATGATAGTAAAAAATATATAACGTATTTTTCATATGGATTAGATATTCAAGGTGCATTTTGGATGAGTCGTATAGATGCGAAATCAGACACAGAAGGTCCAATTGGATATTTAAGTATGAGTAATATTACATCAGACGATCAAGAGGCTTTCAACTACTCCTGGACATATAGTGAAAAAAATCCAATAACTCCGACACTCTGGTATGACATCACTTTAAGAAATGGAAATACCACAAAAAGTGCAAATAACTTAAAGTTTACAGGATGTCCAATGTCAAAGATTGAATATAATAACATTTTTATTTCATCTGGAGATTAAAAAAAAATAAAAGGCGCATCACCCACTGAGGATGGTGCGCCAATTTTAATAGAGAGTAGTAGAAAGCATATCACTTGTGATGCTTCTGGTTCTGCTGCTTCTGCTTCTTTTCCATCATGATGTCGTACTTCTTGCGAATTGACTCTTGCAGTGCGTCAATATCGTCATTGCGGTACTTGACATCACTGTAGATGAAATCCACATAGTCAAACTTGTTGATGGTAGCCGTATCACCTTCAACCAGTGACCAGTTTCTGACAGTGACATACTTGGCACGGTCATGATGCAGATCCTTGTTGTCGTATGACAGAAGTACAATCATGCAGAACTCCAACACCATCACAAAGAATGCGATGAGGAAGGAGAATCTGCGGAAGTACTTCGACTGCCAGAGAAAAGCAAAACCATACATAGGCCAGTGCCAGAACAAGTAAGCCAGACATGTGCCCACGAAGGGAATGGAGGTCGCTTAGGAGCCTTGACACCTTGCACGTCCTCAATCCTGCCGATAACAGTCTCCAGACGTTTGACGGTCTCGTTCTGAGTATCGGCAATCTCCTTGGACTTTGTCTGTTGTGGAAAAGCCACTCAACTTTGACCCTTTTGGCCACGCAGAATTATCCCTTTTGGCTAAAATATGATTGACCCCTTTGGCTAAAATAGTGTTGCCCACTTGCTTCACCTATAATTATAGTTTTTTTGTGTAGATTTGAGTACCCTTGTCCTGGTGTAACGGGGGAGAAAATAAAATCTATACAAATGAATAAACGAATCAAAAACATTTTAAGATGTTATGCGGCTGGCATAGGAATCAAGGAAACGGCATCTACGTTTCATATTTCCCGTAATACAGTCCGCAAATATGTCCGCTTATTCCTTTCAAGCGGCAAGAGTATTGAACAGCTTCTTTCCCTGCCCAATGGACAGTTTTGGATGAACTGTTCGGCTGCACGGATACCCGGCATCGGGAGCCTTCATCCAAAAGGATTGAATTGGAGGCCTTGCTTCCCGGATATGTATCTCGTCTGTCACGCAAAGGTATGAGTGTCCGAAAACTGTTCAAGGAGTACCATACCGAATATCCGGACGGCTATCAGTTGTCTTCCTTCAAACGGATTGTCAGCGAATACAGGTTTCACATTAAGGTTGTCGGTCATGTAGAGCACTATGCCGCAGAGCAGATGTATATTGACTTTGCCGGTGACAGACTTGAAGTTGTTGATGAAATGACGGGCGAGACGAAGAAAGCCGAGGTATTTGTTGCCATCCTTCCGTTCAGCCATTATACCTACTGCGAAGCCGTATGGTCGCAACGCAAGGAAGACCTGATAAAGGCATGCGAGAATGCCATTCAATATTTTGAAGGTGTTCCTGCGGCTATCGTCCCCGACAATCTGAAGGCTGCCGTCACACGAAGCGACCGCAACGAACCTGTCATCAATGATGATTTCGCCGCTTTTGCCGAATATTACGGCTGTGTGGTCTATCCTGCTCGTGTGCGTCACCCCAAGGACAAGGCTTTGGTAGAAAATGCCGTAAAGCTCCTCTACCGTTCCATTTACCTTGATATAGAGGGAATGACATTTTCCAGTTTGGAGGAACTCAATACCGCCATCCATATTTCCTTGCTTGATTTCAATGAAAAGGTGATGGCCGGACGGGAGATGTCACGCAAGGAAATATTCCTTCATGGAGAGAAGGATTATCTTCGTCCGCTTCCCGTGAAACGCTACGTAATGAAAGAAAGGAAACTGATGACCGTGGGAAAGAACTCTTACGTTTCCTTGTTCAAGCACCATTACAGTGTTCCGAAAGAGTATGTAGGCAGGCGCATGACGATTCTCTATGATGCCGACACGGTGGAAATCTATTGTGGAATGAACCTTGTCGCCACCCACGACCGCTGTGACATTCCTTACACTTATTCTTGGAAAAAGGAGCACAACCTGCCTGGTCATTATGGTCCCTATGACAAGGACTTGGAGGAACTCTTTCAACGTGCCTCGGAAATAGACAACATCGTATTGAACTATCTTCAGGAAGTGGAGCGTGTCATGCAATATCCACCCAAAGCGTTCAGGTCATGCCGTGGCATCATGACACTGGAGAAGAAATACGGCCGTGACCGTCTAGTTGCGGCTTGCGCATGTGCGGATCAGAAATTGCAATACGGATACCAAGCCTTGCGCGAGGTGCTTGAACTGGGAGAAGATGTGGATTTCCTTCCTGATGAGGACGGAAAAGTACAGTCCAACGTGACTTCCCAGATTCCATTGACCCACAAAAATATACGTGGACGTGAATATTACAAAAAAGACAAACAATAAAACTATTATTTATGGAAGTAAACAATAAAACAGCTCCCGTTACGGGACAACAAGACCAGAATACCATATCACTGGATTTAATGAACCGTATGAAATTGCATGGTATGGCAGAGGCTTTCAGGGAAAGTCTTGCCGGCACCACTCCGCAATCCATGACTGCGGACACGTTCCTTTCCATGCTCCTTGCACGCGAATGGGACTATCGCTCCCAGGCTGCCATTGCACGGCTCACCAAAAATGCGGCATTCCGCTACAAGGCTTATATTGAGCAGATTGACTATGCCACGAACCGGGGACTGGACCGCAATCAGATGGAACGTCTCGCCACCCTTGATTTTGTGCATAAGGCACAGAACCTTTTCATTACTGGTTCTTCCGGAACGGGAAAAAGCTATTTGGCCTGTGCCCTTGGACACGAAGCATGCAAAAGGGGATTCCGTACCTTCTATGCCAATGCTCCGAAACTGCTCGGTGCGCTGAAAGTCGCCAAAGTAAAAGGTACACTTGAAGCGGAACTCAAGAAGATTGAGCGTTGCCAGCTACTCATTCTTGACGACTTGTTTATTGTACCACTTGACGCCAAAGAGCGTCCCATACTGCTTGAAATTATTGAGGATAGGCATGAACGGAAATCTGTCATCATCACATCGCAGTATCCATCTTCCAACTGGTATGACATGGTAGGTGATCCAACAATAGCCGATGCAATCCTTGACCGCATCATACATACGGCCCATACTATAGAATTATATGGTGAAAGTATGCGAAAATTAAAATCTAAGAAAAACGAGAATTTTTAAAAGGGTAAAATAATATTGCCCCCCAACACCAGGACTTTAAAGGGTCAATCATATAGTACAAAAAGGTGGGCAAATCTTGCGTGGCCAAAAGGGTCAAAGTTGAGTGGCTTTTCCAGTTAGATGCCATCAACCCGTTCCAGTCATTGATAAGACCGCTGACATTATTCTTCATTGTCACCACGTTTGCCCATCCCTCCGGGTCAATGGCAAAGAAAAGGTCATTGGCGGTGGCATACTGAGCCATCAGTATCATACCTTCCACCTTATAACGGATTTCCAAGAGACCGGAATAAATAGAATTGGCAAGCGACAACCGTTCATAACGGTCAAGCATGTTGTAGCCGTCACTTTTCTTCTCAGCCGTACCTTGTCCTTTGAGGGGATTCTGTACCGTGGCATTGTTCACGATATTCACGAAGTTGCCCACCAACTGCTGGGTTTCCGTCACAAGGTTGCCCAATTCATTCAGGCACAGCAACTTGTTGGAGAACTTCGCCTTGCTTACCGTTTTTATAAGCTCCGGCACATCTTTGAGGATGCCGTAGGCGCATAGCCCAATCTCCTTGTAATATTTGCTCTCCGTACCGAAGCCCGACACGTTCTGCATTGTCACCTTGTAGAGTTCCTTGATGGTAGCCATGCTCACGGTATAGAGTTCCACCTTCTTTTTCTTCTCGGCAATGGAGTCCAAACGCTGGTTGTGCTGACCCTCAATCAGTTTTTGAGAGGCAAGGTTACTGCTTACCACCTTGATGCAGTTCTTGTCTATGACTACCTTCCAAGCAGCGAATAAATTTGGAGTGGCCACCATTATTATGAGTGCCACAAGCATCATTCTAAATCTTACCATAACGACATCACTTTTTGTTGTTGATTGACTTTTCTTGCGAATACCAGATACTTGTCACCCCCGGCTTGCTTCCTGTCCGCCTCGATTCTTGTGATTGCCTCCTGCATATTGCCATAGTAGGAGAGGTAAATCTTCAAGGCTTCCTTCTCAGTCCGCTCGGTGGTGTATGCCCAGTAACATTCGGGCGGTTCCTCCACACCATAGACATCCGAGTTCTGTCCCCGGCATATCCAAACCTCCTTGAAGTAGTTGCGATTCTCACGGTTGTTCAGGGAATTGACGGTAAAAATCTGCTGCCGCTGGATTTGGGTCAATCCCAATATGGCAGCTATCTCATCGTATCTGTCCTTGAACTTGGTCTGGTCTAATAAAACCTTGACATCCGAGTTGTTGATGATGGCTTCCTTTACAATGGGTGAATCTATCACGTCATTCAACTCCTGAGTGACCACTCCGGCTATGCCGTGAAATTTCCTGACCGTTTTATGTAGGCTAAGCACCCAGCGCCTTATCATATTTCTATGACAGGTTTCCAAATGCTCGCCCCCGAACCGGACTTACACCTCTCAGCGTATCCGGCT
>OHQQ01000225.1_pt1 | contig 44594 bp, 58 predicted proteins | sample 1578211 | NCBI WGS metagenome assembly OHQQ01 (sample SAMEA3879539, study PRJEB24766) | human gut metagenome | biome: human-associated habitat; feature: feces | place: USA | collected 1985/1987
GTAGCTGATGTTGTAGGAGTACGGCGACCGCAGCCACCAGACCGCCGCCGTTCCGGTGGCGGTCTGTTTATTGGCAACTTTGCTGTTACCCGCTTTGAAGTAATCGTACTGTGCCTGATAATTCGGCTCAGCATCGTTGCAATACTGGTGCGTTGCAAAAACCTCATACTCGGACAGCAGGAACAGATAATCCGTGGTAGAGGACACGTTGCTGGCGGTATTTCCGCCGCCATTATTATCCGTATACTTCGTGCAGGACTTCATCACTGCCCGCAGATCAGAGGGAAGTGCGGCCATCAGCGTGTTCGCGGTCGGGCTGGTGGGAGAGCTTGCGCTCCCCAGTACCTTGCTTCGCATCTGACTGCTTCCCCAGCCGCCAGAGTTCGTGTTGCTGGTGTTCATCGTGAATGCGCCAGACGTGGAAGTCGTGCTGCCGTAGCTGCTATCCACCAGACCAACAAACTTGCCGCTGATCTTACCCAACAGGAAGTGGATGCGGTTGCTGCCCTCCTTGCCGGAATTGTGGTTGAAACCGATGATAAAGGCATCAACTTTCAAGCTGGAGATCGTAGTCGCACCCACCTTGCCATTGATGGTCACGGACTTCGTGGCACCAACAGACCAGTAGTTTGCACCCTGACCAGCATCGCTGACGGCCTTGATGACTGCCCAACTGTTGCTGCTGAGCGTTTTGGACACCAGCGTAACGGCCACCGTGAACGTCTTGCTGGACGGTGCAGTATAGTTGGTATCTGCACCCACATTGACCGTAATAGTGGCACTGCCGGTCGCCTTTGCGGTCACCGTGATGGTGGTGCCGGAAACACTTACCGTTGCAATGTTCGTACTGCCAGAGGATGCGGTCACCGTACCGCTGCCCGGCCGCGTAACAGTGATGGCGCCAGAGGTTTTCGGGTAGGTCAGGCTCAGACTGCTTGCGGACAGCGTAATACTGCCGGTCGCCTTGCCGATCGTCCACGAAGCGCTCTTGGCCGTAGTCGTCCCATCCGACCACTTATAATTGGAAGTCGGGGTAAAGGTGGCGCTGTAGCTGCCAGCGTTGGTTGCGCTGCTCGTGCCGCCGATCGTCAGCTGAGAACTGTTATAGTTGCTCCACGACGGGGACTGCGCCGAGCCATTATAGGTCACGCTGCCGGTCTGTGCCGGCACATTCTTGACCTCGGCTCGGCCAATCGTCCACGACACACTCTTGGCTTCCTGCGTGCCGTCCGTCCAGACATACTTGCCGATGGGCGTAAACGTGGCCGTATAGGTGCCAGCATTGATGCCGGAGGTCACGCCCCCGATCGTCATCATGCTGCTGTCATAGCCTTTCCATGTGGGACTCTGGGTGGAGCCGGTATAGGTCAGGCTCCCGCTCTGGGCGGGCACGGCCTGAATCGTCAGGGTCAGCACAGAAAGCGCATCAATGGCTTCCTGCACATTCGCCGCCGAAATGCCGGACTTGCTGTTGTCGTAGGAAATATCTGCCGCAGTGCCGCCGGACGAACCACCGCCACCGCCAGCATTAAAAGGACCCCATGCCATAAGATTAACCCTCCTTTGCCGCTGTTGCGGCCGTGATGATGTGGTACTGCGCCGAAATCGCAGCTGTGGGCACCGATGCCGCACGAAGCCGGAGGATGCCGGCACGGCTTTCGGTCGCAACAAAATTTGCCGCTCGTGCCACTGCGCTACTGGACGGGGCAACATCCACCGCCACATAGTCAGCCGCCGTTAAGCCGCTGATTGCAATGTCGATGTAGTTCGTATAGCCGGGAACACTGCTGTCAGTTTTCCAGCCAGTTGCAGGGATAGAAAAAGAAACGAACTCCGTTTTATCCGCTTTTACTCCATCCATTTCATCCAAAGCAGCGGCCGCGGTATCAGCCACCTGTGCCGCCCGATCTTTTGACTTCTGGGACACCGCCCGAAGCTGGGAAAGGGTCGTGAGCTTTTCGCTCAATAGGATCACCTCCCGAAAAAAGGAAGCGGCGGGACATCCCCGCCGCTATCCATGCTTATGAACTTACTCGCCGTAGACCTCGGCCAGCATTTCAGAAACCTCGCTGTCGGTGGCAATGCTCATGCCATCCAGCTTGCTCTTGTCGGCAGCAGCCATCAGACCGTCAGCTGCGGCAGTAGCATTGCCATAGGTGGTATCCTGCGCAGGGATGCCCAGATTGGTGATGTCATCCTTGGTCACAGGAGTGGTGGCGGTCACATGGCCCTCTTCATCCACGGTGGTCTTGTACAAGCCGCTCGCAGCAGCGGTGTGGGTGGGATGGACATACTTGTTTGCGCCAGCCGCAATGCCGTCCAGCTTATCCTTGAGGGCCGCAGTGAAGTTCTCGTCAGACAGGCCCTTGCCTGCTTCCTTTTCAACATAACCGGACAGATCAACGAAACCGGCCAGCACATCGTACTTATAGGCATCGCCGACCTTGACCACCACGACATTGGTGCCCTTGGGATGTTTGTTGCCCGCGTCCTCAACAAAGTTGGCGGTAGTAGTGAAAGCATCGGTGACATTGTACACATTTCCCAGAATGCTCTCAGACAGAGAGGGCAGTTCAGCAAAGGCCACAGAGCCAGCAGGCTTATAGACAGCGCTGATCTTGGCGTTGATCTCATCCTTGGTGTAGGCATTAGTAATGCCGTAACCGTCCAGAGTAGTTGCCTTGTCAGCCTTGCCCTCCAGAACAGCAGCCAGCGCGTCATCGAGATCCGACTGAGAAACCTTTGCCTTGAAAGCCAGAGCGGCCAGCCCCTTGATGGCAACATCAGCACCGTTCACGGAAATGCTGCCGTTCTTGGAGCCAGTGGCGATCAGGATGTCAACCATCTTATTGGCAATAGCCAGCGCAGTGCCGTTCACCTTGACACCCTCAAGGACGTTGGCCTGAGAGCCAACATTCTCCAGAGTATCAACACGCGCCGCCAGAGCATCGGAGACCTCTTTCTGCTTGGTACCCAGTGCCTTCAGGTCAGCCAGTTTTACCAGATGTTTCTCATTGTAAGCCATAGTAGTTTTCCTCCTAAATTTTCTGTGATTTACTCACCATAAATTTCTTTCAGCATTTCGGAAGTATCATCCGAAGTTGCAATCTGATCTTCGGACACCTTTGCATTGGCCGAAATCGTGCCGTCTTTGGTCACTTCGATTCCGTTACCAATCTTAACGTGTCCCAGCTGTTCGCGGGTCGCAACGGTCAAGTCACTCTCTCCACCCCCTCCCTTGCCAAACAGAATGATGCAAGTGGAAATGTCTGCGGCGGGGACTTCCTTGGAGTAGAATTTCACCACTCCATCCCCGGTTTCGCATCCGTTCACGACACCCGCATCTTCGGCAATATGAAAACTTCCCAGCAGAGGTGCGCCGCTCGGAATGAGGGCGCTCGTACTGTCGGGAAGTTCTGCGGTATAGATATAGCTGTAGTCCGGGCTTTCTTCATCAGCCTGTTCCCATCCCGATGCAGCCAACGTCAGAAAGTATGTACCGTAGTACCCACCGCTGCCATGTTCTGCAATCTCCTTGCGAATCATAGTCTCAACAGTCTTCTGATCCATGATCTGACCGGACTCCTCCAGCTTCTTCATGGCGGAACCCACTGCATCCATGATGATGCCGGCATGAGCTTCCGGGTCTTCATTGTGCCGCTGGAGCAGGTCATTTACTGCCGCCACCGTTGCAATGGCTTCCGGGTCGATTGCCGCCGTCACGGTATCAACATCACCAACGGCGGCGATCAGATCAATGGTAGCCAGCTTGCCCACAATCGAACTTGCCGGGCGGATCCATTCAGGTTCATTTTCCAGCACAAGATAGGTATAAGGGACTTCGCCCTCATCGGGGTCTTCTGCATAAAGGACAACCGCCGTGCAGTAGAAGCCCTTGTCCACATTTGCCGAGTTGATCTGCACCGTGACCTGGCACTCACCATCCACCGGGTTGGTGATGCCCGCAATCACGGCATCCATGACATAATCGGCAGGCTCCGTCATGGTTTTCGGGGTCTTGTCGTCCGGGATATTGCCCTTGCCCACGGCCACCCGCGTGTATTTCATCGCACAGCGGCCAGCAAGAACCTTTGCGATCAGGGCAATGCCGGCGGCAGACCCATAGCTGCCGTCTTCATATTTCGCCATAAGCTCTCTCCTTAATCAATTCTTCTGGGCTTGAGGTGTGTATGGTATACAGCGCCACGCACGCCCTCATGCGCCATGGTGGCCGTCTGCACAGTGTCAGGGTATACGCCCTCGATCACAGGCGGCAGATAGGTTCCTCTTGATGTTTCAAAGCGGCTTTCAAACAGCCGGTCTTTTCCAACAATCGGCGGGTAGAAATCAGCTTCGGTAAAGCCGCCGTGGCCGATTTTGAAATCCGCCCGGCTGCTGCGGTCCTGTGAAATAGGCGGAAGCCAGCGAACCACATTTACCATCGCGCCGTGACCAATGTTCAGGTCATAGCGGTATGTGCGGTAGGTCCGCAGGTACAGGCGCAGGCCAACACCGGCGGTCAGAATACGCTTGAGGGCAACTGCAATCTGATCTATCAGCGCCAACCGTTCCTCAGAAAGCAAGCTCTGATCCACATACAGTGCGACCTTTGCAGGGTACACGTCCTGCAACTCAATATCCGAAAACTGAACACCAAGCAGCTCACCCGCCGCCCGGATGACGGTATCGCCATCGCCGCCGGAAAGCTGTGCCAGCATCTTGACCCGGATTAAAATTCGGTAGAGGGCATCGCTTGCTGCACCGCGCTGTACACCAAAGTTGGCTCCGTAACGGTCAAGCACTGCGCCCTCGGCATTTTCAAGGTCATCCCACAGCCGAACCAGTTCGGCATTTTTATGGATGACCTCAAAGCCATCTGCCAGCAGGGAAAACAGTTTTCCGATGTTCGTTTCCAGCTTGCGGTTTTTTCGGACATTCTGCAGATCCCGGTGGGTATAGGGGTCTGTCAGCATGTCCAGCATCTTTTCAAGATAGCCGTATTCACGCATCGATGGTCACCATCCCATCATCCGTGACAACCTTGGAGCGGCTATCCACCGGGATGTTATCTGCCCGAAGATTTTCCGCATCCGTACCAATCAGCACATCAAAGTCCAAAACTCCGGGAACCTTGTACAGCACCGCCGGGAGCCGCTGGTGATACAAGGTTTCGCCGATGCTCACCCCGCCGCTTTCATTGTCGCCGATGTATGCGACAATGGCCGCTCTGAGCCGGTCTACTCCATCATGGGGGAAGTCCCCGCTGGTAGACAGACCGACCACTTTCACATAGACAGGTACCGGGTGCGGCCGGTTGAAGTGAATCGCCTTTGTGGCACCGGAAGCAGTGATGACCTCAACCACTTTCTGGCCGGTCGTCTGTATGCCGGCACCCAGTTCTTTGTAAATGATCTGCGCGATGTCGCTGTCCAGACCACCGTAAACAACAGCTTCAATACTGTGCGGCGGCAGGCCGTAGTCATCCACATCGTCAGTATCATTTTCAAACACCTTTGCTTCCATAATGCCATCAACATTCTGGAGCAGGGCGGCACGGATGCTGTCTGCATTCACGCCGCCGGCATAGTCCACGCTGGCATAGTAGCGGTCGCGGAATTCTTCATCCGTTTCCCGTTCTCTACCTCCAGTAAACGCCGCCGGGTTTGTCACCGCCGTGATACCTGCGACCGAGCCGGGGTTTGTGATGGTGGTGATTGTATCCGCAGCCACGTTGCCGTCCGGGCCAGTGCTTGTGCAGCGGAACGGCACCATGACCGTACCCTCTGCACCAATTTCAGTATCCGAAACAGCAAAGAACTGGATGCCTGCCGCAGTTTCAACCAGCCATCCTGCCGGCACAATGACCCCCGGCGGGCCAGTCACCATGATATAGCCGCTGGCTTTCTGAGCAGACAGCACACGCAGGCCGATGGCTCTACCGAGGTTCAGCAGCGAGGTGCCAACCGCTGTGTCCACAAAGCGGCTGTTGTAGACATCTTCCAGCACAGAGAACAGGATATTGAGTATCCATGCAAAAATGCGCAGGAACAGGCCGAGAGGGCTTCTGACGGTCAGGTTCGCCGTTGCCCCAAACAATTCCCTCGCTTTATGCTCCAGAGCGTCCAGCAGTTCATTGTATGTCGGGCGGCGGAAGCCAGCTGAGGTCAGGCCCCATCCGTATTCATCCACCAGTGTTCACCTCCACTCTGATTGTCTCGCCGTTGTACAGGACACCCGAAAATTCTACACCGAGCGCCCGGCCATCAGCTGTTGTGGAAAGAGAACTGATTTCCTGCACATACGGTTCCTGAAAAATGCTCGACCGCACAACGCTGTCTGCTTCCTCCACCGCTTCACTGCGGGGCTGCTGCACAACACGTTCCCAGTCGGTTCCATGATCGGTATTGAGAGGAAATTCACCTTTCCATGTCAGAAGATTGTTTCTGACGTTTTGTGCGATTGCTTCTGCATCCTCTCGGAGCATCAGCATTCCATTGGCATCAAAGCACAAATCTCCTGTTTGAGGATCCAATGCCAGAACAGTAATGTTTGCCATTCTTTCCTCCTCAGGGCAGCGGGGCCGACGTGTTGCCGTTCCGGCTGTCCGTGTGTTTGTGACTGACAAGGCTCACTGTCTTGGCAATCACGTCATCCCGGACTTTAACCTTGCCCTGAACTTCCACATCGCCTTTGATCTCCACCTTGTCCTGTTTTACCGCCACATAAATCCCGCCGCCCTCGGTCGCCATCACAAGGCAGTTGTCCGGCAGTCCAGACAGCGGGTTAGATGCCGGCACAAATGCACCGATAAAAACGGCATCTTCATCAGAGTGGTTGCGTTCCGTGTTCGGCTCGCTTTCTTCTCCAGATGCCGCAATGCGGTCAATATCGTGGTCGATATAGAGCAGCACCCCAACATCCCCCGCTTTGTAGCAGGGGCGCAGGACAAAGCCGCCGCCCCGAACCAGCGCGACCGGAACAGACAAAATCTGCGGCTGGGTACGATACACGCCGGCATCCAGTGCTTTGGAAAGTGGCTGCACATCAACCCGCATGGCCGCAGGGTCAAATTTTTCCACCCGGCACAAGGCTCCAACGCGGACATTGGCCGCCTGTTCGCGGCGCTCCTGATCTCTCAGGTCATATTCTCTTTTGCCGTTCATACAGGCTTCACCTCAATCGTTGTTTTCCAGTCGCCATCCGGGCACCCTGTATGCTGACCGCCTTTGATAAGGTGGTTTCCATTCAGAGTGTCCGACTTTATTTTCACCACATCCGCCGGGGCCAGATGGTAGTTCAGCAGGCATTCCCGCTTATAGGTGACCTCCTGCTTTTCTTTTCCATCCTTGACGGTCGTTTGGCGGGTCGTTGTTTCGGTACGGTCCGTGGCTTCCGTTGCCTGCAACAGCCCCGACTCGGCACTGAGGACGTATCCTGTTTTCGTGCCTGTTTTGGGGTCATTGATGGTAACAATGCCGTTTCTTATGAGGAAGCGGCTCTTGCAGTCAGAGGTCACGATCTCCGTCAGGACATTTTTCACCTTGCCCTTGCAGACCTTGCCGCGAGGGTATTCTTTATCCACCGCCAGTTCCATCGTTCCAACCTCAAGCCCAAAAATATTGAGCAGGTCTTTTACTATGGCGCTGGCTTTGCTCCCGGCGGTGTAGGTTTTGTTAACCTCTTTCGAGAGCCATTCTTCCAGAGCTTCAGCGGCCGCGATCGTGGTAATGACCTCTGTGCCGCTGTGCTTGTCCGAAACCTGTGAAACTTTCCCGGTGAAAATAGCACCTATGTCCCCCTCATATCCTGCATTGAGGATAATCGGCATTCCTTTTTTGATGCTGTTGCGAGTAGCCGGAGATAGGTTGTAGGCTTCGATGGTCGCTGTTCCTAGTTTTTCGCTGTCCTCAAAGGGCACCGTAAACTTGAAATAGAGATCATCCATGCCAAACCGCTTCGACCCGATTTGCAAAGTCGCTTGACGCTTCCAGAACTTCACGCTGCATTCCTTTCCCAGAGGTACAGCCGAACTTCTTTGCCGAAATTTTCAAATGTGACCTCTGAAATATCGTCGCCGGTCAGGCACAGCGGCATAATGACCGGCACCGGGAAGCGCTCATCCTCCACGCTGTTGAACAGCGGTCGGCCATATCTCACAATATCACCGTACACCAGCACTTCACCTGTGCTGGCAATCGACAGATCTACCGTAAAGAAACCGCCCACCTCATTGTAGCGGATGCTGAATGCAAACGTCCTGTCGCCCAGCTTGACGGAGAACGTATAAGGCACCTTTGACGTGTCAATATCAATATAGCTGACCTCATTTCCGAGGTCGATGAGTTTCAACCCCTCCATAGCTTCACCCCTTTACGCGGCGCTGTAGGCTCTTGTCGTGCGGCCAGACGGCCCGCTGCTGCTTGCCGCCTTGTTCGCATAGCTGTTGACATAAGAGGAATATGCACTGGAGGAAATGGTCTGGGACACCGTGGTATGCAGACCATCGGCCGTAGTCGATTTTGTCTGCGATTTGCTGACCTTTTTTGAAGCGTTGGCATCCTGCGCGGACATCATCTGCTCACCGCTTGCCACATACTCTGCGGACACCCGGTTGATGACCTTGAGGCTTACAGTGAACTTCGAACCGTTTTTATTATCAGCGCTTATGTCGGATTTGAACGAAGTTATAACGCAGTCAGAGATCCGGGTGCGCCCGGTATACTCAACCACGTCTTTTTCTTTCCACATTCTTTCCAGAATGTCGGACTGATCTTCGTCAAGAAACACACCCGTAATGGAAAAGACCACCGGATCATTGATAACATGGTCGTTGATGTCGGAACCCTTTTCCACCGGGTTTGACGTAACCTTGCTGCTGCGCTGGACGCTTTCCGTTACGACTACGCCGGTCTTTTCAGCATCAAGGCGAACCGTCCCGCACTTTTCGCCTGTAATGGTGTATGCCACAAAATCACCCCCTACTGTGCATACGCTCCCTGCAGGGTGCGCTCGTGATATTCTTCCTCTTTCTTCTCCTGCCAGAAATCTTCCATTGCCTGTTTTACCCGGCGGACGATTTCTTCTGCATCGGCTTTGGTAGTTTCCCCGCCCAGCGTGATGCTGATGGTCGGAGAGAAAGTAGAATGATCCTCATAGGTTACGCTGGAGCTACTGGTAGAGTTGTTGATAATTTCATCTGTCTTATCGGCCGGGATGATTGCGGTGCCGGACGGCAGATATGCCATTTCGCCGCCGCGCTCATTGATGTGTGTCCAGCCGCCCTCAAAATCATCTGTACCATCAGCATTGTGCGGAATGTTTGCACTGCTGCTCAGATTGATATTGATGCCGCTGACAGCATCAGCCGCAGACAAAATCTTCTGGATAGACCCGATGATGTTTTCTGCACCCTCGGATGCCGCCTTTTCCATGCGGTCCCAAGCATTTTCTGCATCAAGGGTCATGCTCGCATAGGCGGTCTCTGCATCCTCTGCCATCTGTCCGTAATTCTCGTTGGAGATTTCACGGGCAGCGGTCGCGGCCTCAGAAACGGCTTCCTGCGCCTGCTGGGAAGCCTGTGACACGCTGGAGGAATACTCTGATGTGTCAACTGCCAGCGAGGTTTCCGTGCCAGCAGCACCGTCCAAATCGCTGACGGCGCCGGTCAGTTCCTGCACGGCATCGGTGCTGTCCTTTGCCCCGCCGAACAACCCGCTGAACCAATCGACCACCGCACTCACGCCGCTGGTGAAAAATCCGAGTAAATCACTTACCCAGCCCACCACAACGCCGAGTGCATCGGCGATTACCCCCAGCACCGGCGAAATGTAGTCCAGCACCGGCACGACCACGCCGGACAGCACAGAACCCGCCGCTTCGATAAGCGGGGTCGCCACCGGCAGGATATTTTCTACGATCTGCAGGCCCAGACGAATTATCGGCTGTAGTGCCTGAATCACAACCTGCAAAATATCGGTCAGCGGCGGGATGATCGACCCAGCCAGCGTCGATACCAACGAGCCGAACACAGGGAGAATGTCCGTCAGGAGCGGCATAAACGCATCTGCGAGAGGGCCAACCATATCCGCCGCCGACCCAAGAGCCATACCGAGGACAGGGAGTAAATCCTCGGCCAGTTCTTGCAGCACAGGCATCAGGGGCTGAACCACACGATAGTTCAGCTCATCGAAAATATCTCTTAAAGGCGGAAGCGCATTCGCCGCCAACTCGCTGATAATTCCAGCCAGCGGCGGCAAAATTTCCTGTGCCAGATCTCCGATGATGCTCAGGACTGGCCCAGCTGCATCAAACAGAGTTCCCAGCGTGGAAATCAGGGATGGAAGAATGCTCTGCGCCAGATTGGAAATGACCGGCACCGCGGCGCTCATCCCATCTGCCAGAATTCCAACAAATTCAAGTAGTGTCGGCTCCAGTTCCGGCCATTCATCCAGAAAAACGCCGACCATATCTTCCAGCGCCGGGGAAAATTTTTCTCCGGCATCGGCCATGAAGTCAGCCATTTCGCCTTTCAGCGATTTGATGGAGTTCGTCAAACCGCCGGTCTGCTCGACCGCGGCTTTCTGAATGTCGCCGCTCTGCTCCAGTATGGAATTGAGCCTGACCTGAGCCATTGCGGCATCATCCAGAGCATCAATATTGGTGCCAAGCCCAAGAGCTACGGCGCTGTTCTTCAAGGCCGTTTTGTCGAGGACAATCCCGTACTCATTCAGAGCATCGGTGCTGCCACCGATCGCGCTCTGGATGAGCGACAGCGCTTCCGAATCGTCCATGCTGAACGCATTACCGAAGTCATACGCCAGCGAGGTTGTCATTTCTGACAGGTTTTCAGCCGCAGCCGCCGTAATGCCCAGTTCGTTATACATGGCCTTGTTGGAGACCATGAAGCTCTGAACTTCGGCTGTACTCCGATGCACCGCATCAGCGTAGTTATCCGCCCACGCGGCCGCTTCCTCGGAGAAAGAGCGGCCAAATTTCTTTGAAGTGCTTTCGGCATCAGAGAATGCGCTCACCGCCGCCGCTCCAAACTGCTTGAGCAGTTCGATTCCGCGTTTTATGGCTTCAAAACCGACAAAGGCCTTGACCGCCCCGGATATAGCTTCTTTGATTTGGTTGCCGGCATCTTCCCCGGCGGCACCCATTTCCGCAAGATGGTCTCCGGCATCGTCCGCGCCGTCTGCGGTTTCATCCTCAGATTTCTTTGCCCGGCGAAGTGCGGACACCAGCCCACTGCGGATGATTTTAATGGGGTGCTGGAATGCCTTGCTGATGTTTTTTGCATTTCGGACCATGTTGTTGGCGAAAATTTCTGCCCGTTTCTTGGTAAAATCCATCGCCCCGGTCACGCCAGTCCGAAAAGACTTCGCAATGCTCTGGCCGGCATCAAGACCATCGGCCATTGCACCATTGAATGCAGTACCCATGTCCTGCGCCGACTCAGCCGTTTTTTTGATCTGCGCCCGAAAGCGCCCGGCGGCACCGCCGGAGTCATCCATTTCCTCACGGAAACTCTCAGCGGCGGCTTCTGCGGCCTGAGCAGCTTCTTCCACCCACTCAAGCCCCTCAGCGGTCATGTTCCAATGACCCGCCGCCTTTTGAGCTGCGTTGCCCGCTTCGGATGCACTGGAAGCCATATCATCCAATCCACCCGAAGCATCACCAACGGCCCCGGTGAAGCGCTCGGCCGCTCCCTGCCCCATCTGGCAGGCAGAAACCGCAGATGCACCCATCTGCTGCGCCCCAACTTCAACCGCCCCAATATTTTCTTCGAGGGTTTCAACCTTTTCACCGAGGTTATCAACAGAGGTTTCAGCATCAGCAGTATCAAAACCGATACCGTATTGCAGGTTACGCGCATCATCCATGTGGTTTCACCTCCCGATGCGCAAAAGAAAAAGCCGGCTCTTGAAAAGAGTTCGGCTCTCATTTTGGTTTTGCTTCTTCACGCCACTGCTCCATCCACAGGCGTTTGGCCTGACGGCACTCTTGGTACTCCGCCAGATCCATTTGACGCAGTTCTGTGTAGGTCACGCCATTGCCAGACCACACCATGCACCAAAAGCCCTTGTTGATTTTGGCTTTGTGGGCAGCGCTGGCAATGTCCAGTTCAGCTGCGAAGAAACTGCTCGATGGCGGCGATCAGCTTTTCAGCGGTCTTCAGGTCTTCGTTGTCATCGAAGTACTCCATGCCCTTTGCCTTGACCTCTGCAGGTGCCACAACGCAGTTCTTGAACATGCCGTCCATGTACTTTGCGCTCTTGCGCTTGCCGTTGCCGGTGTTCCCGCACTCATCGTTGAAGTCGTAGTACCACGAGGGCGAAACGCTCTGGAGAGTGAACTTCTGCTCACCAATGGTGATTTCCTTAGTCTTAGCCATATATTTTCGGTAGCCCCTTTCAGATAAACTTTTTGGACGCTCCGGCCAGTTTGTTCCGGCCATAGCTTAGCGATAATTCAGCGACGGCACAAAGATGCTGACCGATTCAGAACCGATCTCCTTTGCGCGGGTGATGTCGGGCGGTTTGATAACGCGGCAGCGTTCCTCTGCCACATTGACCGATGCCGCATCGTTGGCATCAACGATCATCAGAGAAACTTCCTTACGCTTGAGCGCAAGGCTGCGGACATACGGCAGGCTGGACGAAGTACCCATCAGCGTAACAGTGATGGTGCCGCTCTCATTTGCATTTTCGTTGTATGCCACATCGCCCTTTACTCCGATCTGTGTAGTAACAGTGTCTTCGTTGCGGGCAATCGTGATCATAGAGTCCGAAGCAAAGCCGGTAATGATCTTACCGTTCATCACCAAATTAACCTTTTTCGGGTCATAGGATGCAATTTCGATATTACTTGCCATGACAGCTTCCTCCTTTCTTAGCCATTCAGGGTGACGCGCAGGGTGCCGTTGACCTTGACGCTGTGAACAGCGCCCTCCAGCTGGGCACTCCACTTGATGTCGGGCATCTGGCGGTTGCGGGCCTGTTCATCGGTTGCATCTGCCCGCTTGGGGATCACAACGGTATACACGCCGGTGTCATCCTCCGGGTCAGTTGCGATAATGTGCAGTTCCACAGCCCGGTTGAGTGCCGCGAACACGCCGGCCGCAACCAGTGCAAAGCCATCATCCGTGTAGGCAATCTTCTTGTTGGCAATGAAAATCTCATACAGATTTTCGCGGATCTGATGGGTGATGTAGTCAGCACCCAACACATTATCGATGAAATTCCCATCACCGCAGATGCCGTTCTTCATGTACTCGTGCTTATACTCCGCCGTCATAAAATTGACGCGGTTCTCCTCCAGCAGGTCGCGCTCACTGTCGCGGAGGTCTGCAACGCTCACGTTGTCAGGCACTTTCCACTTCCATGTGACGCTCTCCGGCCAGAACGGGCCGACACTGCCGACCCATGCTGCATCCACCCACTCGGCCAGATTATCAGCATAGGTCACAACGCTGCGGCCATACTCGTTGACATATTCCTTGTCGTTGGTCTGGCCGAAGTAGAACTTGCGGTGATCTTCCACACCGGCACCCAGCGCTGCTTCCGTGGGTTCCGTACTTTCCGCCCACTTGCACAGAGCAGTCACGCAGGCCGGGTCGGTAACATCGGTCAGGATGAAGTACCAGTCATCGTTGTGGTCGCGCAGGTCTTCGATGGCGGCAATGAGGTTTTCGGCCTTAGTGGTATCCGCCTTACCTACGGAAACCGACACGACAGCGCCGCTCAGGCCCATATCCTCGAAGCAGTCTGCATCCTTGTACAGGCTGATGCTCTCCGCATAGCCAGAAACAGCCGTGCGGGTGGTGCTGGTGTAGGTAACGGTATTGTCGTCCACAGCAGCGGTGAAATCCACACCATCTTCCTCAAAGGACGTTCCTGCGAACAGCTTTGCCAGCCCGGCGCAATCCACCGGCGCTTCTTCGCCGGTGGTGATCTCCACCACAACCTTGCCGCCGATTTTGGCATAGTAGGCGGTGCTGGCTTCCAGCGTTTCGGTCGGCATATTTTCGCCGAATGCAATTTCAATGCGGGACGCAGTGCCGCCCACATTCTGCGGATTTTCGATGCCAGCCACACGCACCTTGCGGATAAGCGTGTCTGCAAGGGTGTTATCCTGATTGAACATCTTGTCCGCCATGGCCGCTACCTTTTTCCCCGGAAATGCCGCCTTGAGCTTTTCAAGGTCATTGTACGTTGCCATGTCAGCTGCGCCCTCGGTCGAGAGCAACAGAATGTCCAGCTTTTCCGCCGCTACGGTTTTTGCATCGAGCGCGGTAAAAACCTGAATATCTTTCATCCAATTCAGTCCTTTCCTTAAATTTTGATTTTTTCGATGGACGCGGTTTCGCGCTCATCGATGCGGGTATACCGAATCTGCACATCAAAGCCGACCCGCCGGGCGGCTTCGTCCACAAGAAGCGTTGTGCGGTCCTGTGCCTGGCCCACATCAACCACCGCCACGCCCAGTGCAAGGAAATCATCCTGCCCTGCGTGCTTAAAATAGCTGATTGCCTTATCAGCGACCGACCATGCTTCATCTTCTCCGTTCACCACAGAGCCATTCTCCGCAGTGCGGTTCTGGCTGCAAAAGGTGAATGAGAATGTAGCCGAGGGCATTTCCATCCGAGAGATTTTCACGCCCTCGGCAACATCGGCAATCTCATAGTCACCCATGCCGCCGTCCGGGATATACGGTGCAGTTACCGTATAGATGCAGAACGGCGGCTCAGCTTCCGGCTGAACCTGATTTGACAGAATGACCGGGCATCCAATGTAATCCCACAGGCTTGAGATCAGACGGTTCCGTAGTTCCCTGAAATTCATTTCGGGTTGCTCTCCCCTTTCTTCTCAACCATGTAACGCTTCATCGAATGCACAGGGCCGTGGGTCAGCTCCTGCTTGACCGTATAGATCTGGCTGTCAAACCCATCCCGGAACTGAGCGCCCACCTGCAGGGTGTGCCCATTCGTATAGACTTTCTGGGCATTGAGCGTATAACTTCCGCTGTCAATGTACTGCAAATCCTCATTGTTCAGCGGCATCACAACACCCTGAAAAGCAGTTTCGACCGTTTTTCCCGGCTTCCACTGTCCGCCCTGCTCCTTATCATAGCCGCCGCCCTCGGTATGCACCTCGTACATACTGTGCAGCAGGCTTCTCGGGATCTGCGGCCCTTTCCATTTTCTCATAAATCAGATGCCCTCCACGCTGTACGAAATGCTGTTGTACAGCCGCCCTGTATCAAACAGGGGCTGATACTGGGTGCTGGTCAACTGCGTTGTGGCAGACTTTGGCGGTGACAGCTTCGTGTTGAAGTAGTCGTGGGTCATTTCGACCGCCCACTTTCCGATATAGTCTGCCGCCTCCTTAGCCGTCCATTTTTTCAAAATGATGCCGTCAACAGCTTCTTTGCAGATATTTTCCAGCGTGGCCTTGCCGGTGTCGAAGCTCGCTCGGATGAAACTGCGTTCCGGGATGGTCACACTGTCCACCAGCATATACATCCACTCGTAGTCCTCATTCGGGCGCGGGTCTTCTTCACCGCCGCTCGGATGCTTTTTTGCATCATGTTTTTCCTGCTTCTTTCTTCCGGGGGCTTTCTGGGGATGCTTTCTGTCGCGTACCAAAAAGCCATAGCCGGGAGAAATTGGAATAAACCGCAGGTCATTGAATTTGCGGGGACTGCCAGCATTCTTTGCTTCCATATTCAACGGAATAGCCAGATGCTTGACATTCTTCGCACTGATTGTCGCTCCATATTCATGCACACCGGCAATCATCAGGATGTCGCTTCCCGCATCTCCCAGAATGCCCACATGAATACTCACGCCTTGCAGCACTGTCAGTTCCCGCTTGATGCGCTCCATATCTGCGCGAAATCCATCTTTAAGGATCTTCATGTTACCACCGCTGATACTTTGAAATCACGGACTGCCATGTTTCGCCGATATTCTTATCGAAAGTCCAGCTCACATCGGAGATAGAGAACGCCGACAGCCCGGCGGCATCATTTTCAATGATGGCCCACTGCTGGGCGATCATGTACCAAACAATGGCTTCCATATCTGCCGGGAGCGTGGCCGGATGGTCTTCGGTGGCATCTTTCGGCAGAATATACCCGGCCACATACTGCACCTCCAGATATTTTCTGGGGGCAATGTAGTCATAGGCCAGCCCGCCGATGTGCCCGCGGTATGTCCATCCATCTTCACGGAACAGAACTCCGATCTCGCCGGTTTCGTTGAAATCGAAGTCCGTAATGGTCTTCCCGGTGAACGTGTCCGTGATACGTTCTACGCTGACAATGGGGTACTGCTCCAGCGATAACTGCTGTGTTCCAGTACCGCAATATCTTTGCCGGTAGGTGCTTTTCCCCAGCTTTCTTCCCAGCTGAGTTTCCAGCCACGCAGATGCCGCATTGATAAGCTGCACAAGGGTTGCATCCCGCTGTGCATCTTCTTCCGCCGGGTCGATGCCGAGCGAGGTTTTCAGGGCATCCAGAGTGGTGAGGGCATTTTCTCTCAGTGTTACGGCCAACACGACACCTCCAAATAAAAGCCCTCTGACAGGCTTTCCCCATCAGAGGGGAACTTTACTGAGCGCCCTTTTCCGGGGCTTCCTGCGAAGCCGCAGGCGGGGTTGCGGCGGTCTTCCGCTCCTTTGCACGAACTGCTTTGTTCTCAGCAGGGCGCGGGGCGGCCTTGGGCGGTTTGAACATTCTCGCCATCATGCAGCCCTCCATCAGATACTTTCCTTGACCGGGCAGTTGGTGGCATCACCCAGCGCCAGCGCACCGATGGTGCCGTTGGTGGCGGTGATCTTGACGCAGGACTTGCAGCCGATCAGGTCAATGTCGAGGTTCGCCACAGCCTGAGCTTCGGCTTCGTTCTCAATGACGGCCTCGCCATCCTCATTGACCGGGTTGTCAACGAAGATGCGGCTGTCCTTGACCGGCTCATACGGACCGGCGGTGCTGTCGGCAGTTTCGACCTTGATGGTGGCCGTCTGGGACGCTTCCACAGTAACAGCCAGCACGGCGCTCTCATAACCGGTGCGGTCAACATCATTGCCGCTGGCAAACGGCAGGACGGTGACGGTATCAAACAGTGCTCTTTTCATAGCAGTTCTCCTCCTCAGATAACCTTGATATTGTGGACGTAGGCGAAGCTCTCAACATGGCGCACACCAATGTCATCGTACATCAGCGCACGGGTGCCGGTCAGATTTTCCTCAAATGCGTTGTGCTGGACACCGTTCTCATCCGTCCAGGTGCCGTCCAGAGTGGTGTAGGTTTCCAGCCCCATCTGATCGCCGATCATCAGGTCTGCCCAGTTGCCGAAGAACATTTCGGTGCAGCCGGTCTTGCCGTCGGTCGGGATCTGGTTGGAAACCTTGTACGGCATGCCGAGGAAGTTACCAGCGTTCATCTCATCGCGGTAGATGTAGTCGCCGGTGGTGGTCTTGATGTTCTTGAGATAGCCCTCCATAAAGGAGTTGAAAGCCCAGCCCAGAGCCTGATCGTCCACGTTCTTGCTCATAACCAGCGACTTCACATAGACCGGGAAATCGGCGGTCAGCCTGCCGTCCGCGGCATACTGGGCATCCATCTTCTTTGCGTCGATTTTCTCAACGCCGGGGGTATTGGCAATGCCGGTGGGCTGGAACTCGCCGCCGGTGCCGTACAGAGCGCCCCAGTCAAGGCCGAGCTGCATACGGCGGGACAGATCGGCGGCGAACAGTTCATCGGCGCTGTACTTGGTGCTCATCAGCAGTTCGCGGGTCTGGGGCACAATGGCTTCCAGACGCTTTGCAGACAGGCGCAGGTTGCCGAATGCAGGCTGGGTGGAAGCGATCTTGCGACCCTCACCGCCCCACATAGCGCGGGTGCCGGAGGTCATGCGAGGGATATTCAGGTTGCCGTTCTCCAGCGGAATGGTGCGTGCGCCCAGCTCCTTGATGACGGTCTTGCTGTACAGCAGTTCGATGACCTCATCCAGATAGACTTCCGGGATCAGGAAGCCGCCAGCGGTCGGGTTGGTGGCAGACATGGCCTTGAACTCGCGGGCCATGGACATATCCTCATAGTACTTCTTGGCGTAGAACTCAGCACGTTCCGGGTCATGCCGGCCGAAGACATCCAGACACTTGATGGCGCGGGCGAGGTTCACCAGCGGGGGTACGCTCTTCTGCTGCTTCTTGGCGGAAGCGGTGCCGCCCATGAACAGGCTGGAGTACTTACGCTGGGCAGGGGCGGTGCCGGACTTCACCTGACGGCGGAATGCAGCGGACTTGCGGCGCTTGGCATCATCCTCAGAAGCAGCTTCGTCATCATCCTTTTCATCGGAGTCAGCCTCATCGTCATCCTTGCCCTCGGAATCGGCTTCATCATCGTCCATGCCCTCATCTGCGGTCATGGCATCGATGATCTCAGCGGCCTCCTGAATGACTTCATCGGCCGTCAGGTCGCCGACTTCCTCACCGGCATCCTTGCGGGACTTGCGCTTCTCGTTGGCATTGTCCACGGCCTGTTCGATAATGTCGGCCATATCCTCCGCCGTAATACCATCCAGCGCGGCGGCAGCATCGCCACCATCATCGCCGGTATCGTCCTCCTCGCCCATGGCTTCCTTGACGGCACCCTTGATGAGGTCTTTCAGTTCATCGGTGCCCACCTTCATAGACTTGATGGCGGCTGCGGACTTCTTTCTGTTCTTCAGACGCATTGATTTTTCCTCCTGTGTCAAAAAATAATTTCTACAGTTTTCTTCGGAGCGGATTTCCGTTCCACGGACTTGTGTGCGCTTACCGGGGGATGCCCCTTACCGTTGTCACCCTGTGCTTCCGAAATGATCTTATCCAGCAGCTTTGTGGCGGCTTTCATGGACGTACAGGCATCCTTGAGGTACTTCATGCGGGAAGCAGAAATTTTGCGTCCGGCCTTTACCTCGGTAACGATGGCCTGCGCTTCCGCTTCGATGCGGGTTGCCGCATCATCCGATTTGTGGTCCGTAATGATCGCCTGTTCGTTCATTGCCCATGTGACAACGCTGATTTCCCAGAGCTTGACTTCGCGGAGGTGGCGGATGCCGTTCTCATCGTAGTCAAACACAACCGGGTCATAGCCGATGGAGAGTTCGCACAGAACGCCGTCATGGATCAGCGTCTTCACATCCCTGCCGAGAGTGGTATCACTGATCTTGGCGCTCATAAAAAGGCCTTTTGCATCCTCGCGGAGTTCGGTAGGAATGCCGATCGGCAGCAGACTATCGTTATGCCCGGACAGGATTTTCACCCTGCCGATGCCCTCGGCGATGGTCTTCGTGAAGGCACCCGGCTCAATAATGTCGCCGCCGCTGTCGATATTGGAGAACACAGCACCATAGCCGGAGAATGTGCCCTCTTTATCGTCAAAGCCCTCCAGTTCAAACTCCACGGTTTTATACTCGGTCTTTGCGCCCTTGTGCTTTACTCCCCGTGCAAGGGAGCGTTCCCATGCGCTTTTCCCCACGCGCTGGGAATAATAAGACGGCGATACCCGCAGATTTGCAACTGCCAGCTTCGCCGTCATAGTGGGGTCATCGTGTGTAACATCGGCCGTTCCTGCCTTGGTTCCGTGCCGGGCAAGCTCTGTGTTCATACCGTTCAGCAGGTCTTCCAGCTGGAATGCTTCCTTTTTGAAGTCAATGCCGATGTTCTGTGCAGCACGAGCTGCATCTTCTCGCGTGAATACCACTCTCACGCCCTCCTTTATCTGTTGTAGGTGACATAGCACCTGCATTTGATGGTTTCGCGTGCAGGCCCCTCCGGGTCGCAGGGATACCGCAGGCCATTGGAGAACCGGCCATCGATCGGCACGGTCTCTCCGTCCATCTTGACATGGTTCGGACCGCCATCGGAACCATCACGAGGGTTCTTCTGCGGGCGGTGATGCCACGTCTTCGTGGTGGCACCGCTTTTCTGCATCATGTCATAGTGGCCGGTCTCCAGCGTCATAACGGTTTCTTGGTCTGCAATGAGCCGCGCCCTGCTCCGGGTCTGGATCTCGTATTCCTGCAAAATCTCATCCGCCATCTTTTCGCGGCCAATACCGGCTTCAATGCCGTTGGCCACGATGCGGGAGATATTTTCCTTGGTGGTCTGTGTCACATGACGGACACGCTGCCCACCGTGGAGCTTTGCCTGACTGAGCAGCTCCGGGCGGTCAACACCGCGGATATTGTAGGCCTGTTTTGCAATCCGGGTACCCTCATCATAGGTCTGCTTCCAAAGCGGCTTGAAGATTTCCTCCATCGCCGTTTCTTCGGACGGCCAGTTGATAAGGCCACCAATGAACTGCTCTACAAGATTTTTCTGCTCCTGCTCACCGAGGGCAGACCATGCGGCACTGTCTTCCACATGGTTTTCCGTGATGTAGGGCATCAGGACATCCCACACACTCCAGTCTGCTTTCTCAGTGCCGCTCAGAGCGCCGGACAGCCGCTTTTGCTGTTGCTTGAAGAACTTCATCGTGGCAACTTCAAACTTCGCTCTCTGGGCTTTCTGGGCGGCCGCCAGCAGATTCCCGATGTTCTGCGTGCGGGATTTTTCTTCATGCTCCCGGCGGTCACTCATAGACAGCATCCCGCCGGCATCTTCATCGTCCGTGACCTCGACTTCATCTGTGCTTTCCTGCATCAGGTCGGTCGTCACCTCCGCCGGGTCATCGTTGGAGCCGATGAACATATCGGAAATGGTGATCTTGAAGCAGTCACCGCCGGTCTTGCAGGGTTCCATGCCCAGCAGTTCGCGGGCTTCATCCTTGGTCAAAAGCCCGGCATTCCAACCGTCAATGCCTTTGGCCTTGTCGAACTCCTGCGAGCGCGGGACCACATCATCAAAATGCCAGACAAGATCATTGCCATAGAAAGGCAAAATCTGCGTATTGATGGCTTCTTCCCGGCGGTTGAGCCGCGGCATGATGACGTTCTGGGCATAGATGTACTGGGCCGCTTCACTTGTAGCCCTGTTGCTGCTCTCCGTGATGCCCATGATCTCACGCGGAACGCCAAAATGCTCAAGCACGGCATCCCGGAGGAACTTTCGGCCCTCCGTCATATCCATGTCGCGCATATTCTCGGCCAGCTTTGTCACGGTCACGTTTCCGTCCACCGTGGCAATGCCATGGGAGTTGAACGGCCCCCGGAAGCGCTCATTCCATTCAGATCTGAAACGGTCGCGCTGATCCTTACTGCTTCCCGGCATCGAGATCAGCGTGGTCGGAGTGGCATCGTTGTAGAAGAACTTCTTCTGGAATTTTGCCGCGTACTCGTCCGTCTCGATCTCATCTGCAAGGGATTCTGCCGCACCGAGACCTCTTTTGTAGGGGTCCAGCGGGTTCAACTCTTTCATGCAGAAAATATCGTCCACCGGGATTTGCCGGATGAGTCCGCCGGTCGTTCTGATTTCATAGTAGGGGTAGCCCACATAGGGGGTCTGCTGCACCCAATGTGTAGGGAGCGGCCACAGCTCCACAGGACGGCCAAGAGCATCAAATTCATAAACGAAGTAGCCCTCGCCCTTGAGTTCCAGATAGATCTGCTGCAACCGCCAGCACGCACCCGAAGTCATTTCATAGAGGGGGTTCGGATGCGCCATGAAATTCAAAAAGGGATGGTCCGTGATTTCCACTTCTTCCCCGTTCTCATCCTTGCGGTACAGCTTACCGGCGCAGGTGGACAGGTCAGAAGCAATGCGATCCACAACCGCCAAACGCGGGTTGCGGCCAAACATTTCCAGCCAGTCCCGCGTATTGCGCTCAGGCGGCGTAGTGTACCGGGGCAGCATAACGCTGACGTTCCCGCCATTGTACTGCCGCCCAACGGCATTGCGCCGTCCGAATCCAAATACTGCCATGTTTCTGTTGTTTCCTCCTATCCGATTTCCCATGTGTAGGTGACGGGCTGATACAGGGACAGCGCCACGGCATCCGCTCGGTCAGGGCTGGGCAAACCGCGCCGCTTCATAATTTCCTTGCTCTCCAGCTTCAGCTTCGGCGGTGTTCCAGCAAAAGCGTACTTTCGTGTGGAAAGCTGGGCAATCAGTTCTGTATCATTGGGCAGATGCAGCCGCCCGCTTTGTGCCATATCACGAACCAGTGACCACATCCATGTGGATATGTCGGCATAGTTGGCAGCGGCATCCTCCTGCGGCACGGATGCGCCGAAGTTCACCGGGATAACCTCAAGCTGGTTCAGCCCTCTGGCTTCCTTTTCGTGGCGCAGAATATCGGTCACGCCGCCGCCCAGACCGGTATCATCAATGATGGCATAGACCATGCCGGGGTACTGCGGGTACTTCTCCAACAGGAAAAGATACTCAAAGATAAGGTCCTCTGCCGTTGCCCACAGATCCTGTCCGTTCCGAACTTTCAACTCCTGAACGTCAGCATCTATGTTTGGAGCAATGACGGTGCAGTCATCACCGAAACGGGCAACGTCACAGCCGATGGAGAGCCGCACCGGGCTGTCATGCGGAAGCGGCTCATTCATGGTGGCCTTTTCCGCAATGTAGCTGGGTATGAATACATCACTGTCTGCGACCGGCGGCAGGCCGTCCACACGGACACGCACCACGTTGGAATTTTTGCCGTACTTCTTCTCAAGAGCGGCTATGTTTTCCTTGCTGGTGCGGGGGCTGTCCCGGCTTGATACCGTCATGCAGTACCAGTCCATGCCGTCCCCTTGGAAGCTCTCAGCGAAGCCGCCGGTCGCCTTTGTGGGGTTCCCGCAGTAGAGAAGCCTGTTGTTGGCGCCGGTCAGGGTGCCGCCGATGGCATCAAGGATGGGGTCTGCAACGCCGGATGCTTCGTCAACCACGAAAAGCATATTGTCTTCGTGGAAGCCCTGCAGGGACTCAGGCTTTGTGGCGGTACGCGGGACGGCAAACCAGCGGCGGTCATAGCCGTTCATGTACACGCGGGTCTTCGTCCATGTGAACATCATTTGAAGCACTGGGCTTGCGTCCAGCCACTTTGCCATTTCTGCCCACAGGACGTTATCCAGCTGTTGCATCGTGGGGGCGGTGCAGACGATGCGCGGGTAGGAAAAACAGGCAATGAACCACCACATAAGATTGGCTTCCAATGCCGTTTTGCCCACGCCCTGCCCGGAACGGATGGCAACACGCCGATGCTGCGATACCGCCACAGCCGCCTCCCGCTGCCATGGATCCGGCTCAAAGTGAGTCACTTCCTTGAAAAAAAGGAGCGGGTCTTTGCGGTACCGCGGTATTCTTCTTTGGAAAAACTCACGGCGTGTCATCGTCCATCCCCTCTGCGGCCTGAATGGCTGCTACCCAGTCGTCAACCAGTTCGCTCTTTCCGCCGCCGCTCATATTGCGCAGTTCGGCCAGCTGTTTGATGCACTGGGCTTTCTGCCGCTGTACATCGGTCAGGAGCTTGTTCAAGCGCTCTATGATGAGGTAGGACGCTTCCAGAGTGGAATTTGTCAGGGTTTCATTACCCGGCAAACGCTCCCCGGCTGATACTTTGGCATCAATGGCATCCACATAGGCCTGCAAATCGTTCTTTTCCTTTTCAGTGTCGCCATCCAGCCGCTTGAAGTTCCTGCTTCTCTTGGATGTGGTCTGCGTCTGAACATAGGCTCCCTCTTTGGAATAGTGGGAGATACGCTCCAGCAGATAGCCCTCGCGGGCGGTCAGCAATTTCAGCTCATTTATGAGCAGTTCTTCTGCATCCACATCTTCGTCACAGGCATCCAGCAGCTGACGGTGTTCCTCTGTCCAGCTTCGGAACATCAGTTCAGACCACCCACCATGCTTGACGGCATTGCGGTTTCCCTTTGGCGCACCTGCTCCAACGGCATTGACATTTCCCGGCGGCGCGCCCTGTTTTGGTCTTGTTTCAGGGTCAGGTGCGGCGGGTGCATCCTCTGGGTGCAGGGTGCGTTTTGCGGGTGCATCTGCACCCTGCGTCCAGTAGCGCTTGCGCCATGACTTTACTGTGTTGATAGACACATCCAACTTCTTGGAAATCTCGGTGCAGGACAGCCCTTTTTTATACAGGGTGTAGCCTTTATCCCGCTTGTCCATCTACATAGTCACCATCCTCCTTTGTTTGTTTCTGCTCAAACTGGCAGACGGAACACAGAGCGCACGCTACACGATGCCGTCAGCGGCGGTCTGCATTTCTTGTGAAGAAATAGAAAAAGGGAGTATCCAACAGCGCCAGACAGGCTTTCAGAAGATACTGCCCGATGATGATACCGATAAGCTGCATCCGGCCCTCGTGGGTATGCACCCAGCCCAGACCGAAGCCGAAGCTGATGACCGCATAGATCACCGTGTCCCAGATCTGGCTCGTGATGGTGCTGCCGTTATTCCAGAGCCAGCGGCCACCCTTGGTGCTACCATGCTTGGCAATGTAGCGGTCACGGATTGCATGGAATACGGCCACGTCCCACGACTGGGAAACGAGGTATGCGGACAGACTGCCGATGACGAAGATCCAGTTCTGCCCCAGCAGGGTTTGATAGGCATTGTCCATGACGGCATCCGTTGCAGGGAAAACGCCGGTGAGCATAATGCAGGCGGTGGCAAAAATCTGGCCGATAAAGCCATACTTCACCACGCGCTGGGCCGTGGCCTTGCCCCAGATCTCGCCGATGATGTCTGTGCAGAGGAATGTGACGGCATAGGTGATGGCGCCGCCGCTCAAGGCCAGCTCGATGGGGCCGATATGCAGGCCGGTGGTAATGGTTCGTGCGCCGGTCACATTGGCAATGACGATGCTGATTGCAAACAACGTAATCAGGATCACCAAATTCTCGTTTGTCTTTTTCATTTTTGCTCCTATTCTTGTGAGCCTGCGGCTCGTGTATATTTCTGTTTGCAGATGGTGGCGCACAGGCTGGCTCTCGCTCCATAGAGAAGCGTTTTATCTGTCAGCTCCAGCCCCCTGCCCTCTGTAATGGTCCTCACCGCGGATAGCCGCTGTTCTATGAGGTCTTTCCGGAACTGATTGATATGTGCCTTTTGGTTTCCATCATCAAACCAGCCGTATTTAACCCCGGATAGCCAGCTGGTGCTGTCTGCGGAGGTACAGAAGCAGTTCTGTGCGATCATCTTCACATCGGTGCATCCCAAAAGGTGGATGTCGATCTCAGGTTTGCGGTTTTTGATGTAGTGGGTCAGATAGCGGGTGTCCTCCCGGAACGTCTTCGGCTTGATGATGCGCAGCTCCGGGATGCTCAGGGCTATGTAGTCGCTGAAATCTATCATGCTGTCCAGTCCCCGCATCCCATCCTCAAAATGGAATACGTTGATTTGGGGGTTATCCAGCAGCTTCTTCATCCGCTCCCGGAAGTACCACGCTTCCTTCACGCCCAGCACTTTCTGGCAGTCCAGCTCGACACAGGTACAGCGGAGATCGTTCTGCCGCACGAATGCTATGAGCTTGTCCTGCCACTCGGTCAGGCTTTCCAACGTCTGCGTCTGCCCTTTCCCGGCACCAAACATCAGCGTGAACAGGCCGCTATCCTGTATCACATGGCGGTTGACTGTATCCTGCACACGGATCACATGGTCCGCCGGGAGCCGGAAATCATCATCCGGGCGACGCTTGAGAATGTACTTGTAACAAGAAAACAGCCGGTATTTGGTTTGTGCTGCCAGCAGGGCGGCGTAGAATATCTCTCCGCCGTCGCTCCCGGCAAAATGCACTTTGATGTTGTTATCGAACAACTCGCGCACCCCCAAACCCATCTTCAAGGACGGTGCAGGATGTGGAGTTTTCAAACTGGTTCAGGATTTCAGCGGCGATGTCCTCACAGGAGCGCCGCCCAAAATGACAAGCGCCATCCTCATCCCCATACTTGGAGAGAAGATAGCGCTTGATTGCATTCTGTTGGCTGATGATTTCTATTTCACGGTTTGCATTGCGAACTGGAAACTCTGCCGTAATAAAAAAGATATGACGGTGCGAGTTTTTGAGATATGCGAGTTCTCCATCAGCCTCCGGCCAGCAGTGAAAGCCCTCCATCTGAAGTGCGCATATCACATACTGTGTCATGCCGCATCCTCCAGACGGTACGCAAAGCCCATGTCCTTGAGAACGTCCACGAGGGTGGTTGCGTCCTGTTCAGACAGGTTAGGCACAATGACGGTCTTTTTTCCACCGGGCTGGGCTGTCTGCACCTCATCGGATGCGGGTGCAACGCTGGGCTGCACCCCTGCATCCTGCGCCGGGACTTCCGGTGCAGGGGCGGCGGCGGGTTCCTCGGACTTGGGCTTTGCCTGAACCCCGGAATCAAAGAAATTATTGATATAGGGTTCAGAGCCGGGTAGTTCGTACTCGTGACCGCTCTCCGCAAAGGATGCAACCAGTGCGTCAACCTCATGCTGGTCAAAGCCTGTCACTTCAACATCAAAGCCGGCAGAGAGATCCTGCAGGACGGCAGACAGCTTTTCATTGTCCCACTGACCGCTGATTTTGTTCAGCGCCAAATTCAGGGCCTTTTCGTCCTCAAGGGACAGCTGCACCACACTGACATCCACTTCCACCGCGCCGGTCGCCACCAGCACTTTCAAGCGCTGGTGACCACCAATCACGTTGCCCGTCTTCTCGTTCCAGATGATAGGCTCAACACAGCCGTATTTTTCGATCGACCGGGCAATCTTCTGATATTCCGGGTCGCCGGGCTGCAAATCCTTTCTCGGATTGTAGGGTGCTGCATTGAGCAGGCTGATAGGTACTTTTCTGATTTCCATGAATTGCTCCTTATGATGACCTGCTTTCAGACAGCCCCGGAGGCGAACCGGGGATGACTGGAAGCACGATTTCCCGCGCAAAGGAGCAACGCGGGGCGAAAAATCCTCCTTCCCATAAAAATGGCGGCGCACATCAGATGATCTGCACCGCCCGGCTTTGTTTAGGATTTTGTAGCATAATAATACCATGCCTTTCGCCTTGCGTCATCAGAAAGCATTGGAAAGCATCAGTACCGATTGGAAGCCGTTGGAACCCATCAGAAACCATTGGAAGTCATCTGACAAACTACATTTTCTGCTCATGGTTGGCAGGCAAAAGAAAAAGGCCGCCGAATCAGCATTTTCATACTGAAACAGCGGCCTTTTGAATTTAATTCAGGCTATCTTTTTGAGGTAATTATATGCCATCTTGCACACTCCGGCTTCGGTATAGTACCGTCCGAGCGTCCCTGCGATCTCAGCCCATGAGCGGCACCGCACGAAACGGAGCCTGAAAATCAGGCGCATCCGTGGGTCTGAAATCGACACGCAGAATTCTTCTATTGCTGGAAGCACCCTCTCGGCTTCGGCTTCAAGCTCTTTGATGCCGGCATCCAAATCTGCCAGGTCTGCGGCCAGATCACCAACCTTGTCACGAACACCGGGAGTATGGGGCATTCCTGACAGTGATGGGGATGCTGGCCCCATCTTCTGGCACATGTTCTCGTAGATTTCTTTGTCCTCATCAATCTGCTTGCGAAGCGTTAAGTATCTGGACAGCTCTTGCACCGTCATACCTGACCTCCAGTAATATGTGCGCGGCCTCCAATTTGTAGAGGTGCTACCCAATTATTTTAGCACATTTTACGGCAAAAATACAGGTCTTGCAGTCGGATTATTTACGGATGAACGGGCAATCCACGCCCAGCCAGATAGGCGGCTGTCCATTGCCGATCACCGAGAACCACAGCCGCCCGGTCAGCAGGAGCTTGATGCGCTCCCATAATGTAAGATGCCAGCAGGAGATCACCTGTCCATCGCCCCGGAAAGCCGGAAGCGCGTCGCACTTGTCTTCCATGCCCTCCGGCGGGTTATAGGTGATGTTCTGCTCACGGAACGGAATAGGAGTCATGCGCTTTCCTTTCTGGCGCGGATCGTCACGCCCTTGGGGGAGATCGTCACGACCGCATTCAGCGCCCGCGCCGCATCCACCATTGTGTCCAGCCGAGGGTTGCCGTAGAGTTCCCGGTAGCCCATCAGGTTCCGCGCAGTATGCGGGGACAGTCCTGACTGCCGGCTAAACTCGCTGAGGGTCATCCCCCGGAGCTTGCGAATCTCATTCAGTGTCATCATCGGCCCTCCTAAGCGCCACGCTTTCTTCTTTCAGCCAGTCCTTGATGCAGTGGAAGCAATGTTCCCTGCTCCGGCAACGGCTCGTCTGCTTCCGCTGAACGAATTCGCAGAGCAACTGGGTGAAGTTTTCCCGGATGTCTGCATCCGACATTGAGCGGATAAAGTCACCGTTGGTCATTTCTGCGGTTCCTCCATCAGTTCCATCAGCCGTTCTTTTGCTCGGGTCAGCACATCGATCTGCCGCCGGGCTTTCTTCTGTGCTGCCGGCATGGCCGCTTTCAGCGCCGGGGAGATTGCATTGAACACAGCCCCCGCATACCCCGGCATATTGGCGGTGCGCTCTGCATCGGAGATCAGCTCCTGCAAATCAGTGAGGAGCTGGACATCTTTTTGAAAATTTGACATCAGGCATCCCCCTTTATACATTCTGAAAGCGGTTGAAGCACTGGACGTTGTTGCAGAAGCGCTCTGTCCCAATAATTTTCAGCGGCTTACCGCAGTATGCGCAAAAGGTCGGACTCAGCTTCACGCTTATCGTCCGCGGCGTTTCGGGTTCACTTTTCGTCCCACCATGCTGCATCAGGTTGATGCCGCACATGATGGAGCCGGGTTCCACTGCTTCCCAGCAGTACGCCCGCGCCTTGCATACAGAACAATCTCTCATATTGCCATCACCCCACTTAAATCAGGAATGCAGGGATGAGAAGAAACCAGAGGTATCTCCCATCCCTTGTCACATAGACAGAAATGGAGATTGCAACGCACACAGCAATCCACTTTATGACATCGGTAATCTGAATCCACTTCATTCCGAACACTCCCTTTCCTCCACATAGCACCAACTCTGCGGCGCTTCATACAGGATGCAGCCATTGACTGCACAGGTGGGCGGCTCCATATAGTTGCCAGACGGTTGATAGTTCTCGCAGTCTGCATTGCCGCAAACGCCAGTCCCGTTCATGCCACAGAAACCGTGCCGGGAGAAATCCTCCAGCTTGAGCGGCTCCTCGTAGAGCTTCAGCTGAGAGATCTGCCATCCATATACCGGCTCACCCTGCGCATACTTTACGATTTCATCAAGGGTCAGGCAGCTTTCATACAGCGCCGGGAAGCGCTTGATGCTGATGCCCTTACCGATCGGCCTGAACACATCAAAGCCGGTGCAGACGAACTCACCGAAAACAAGGCCGCTCCCACGACCGCCATCCATGGTCTCATAGATATAAACCTTGAACGGCACTTCCAGCTTCGGGCAGGTCTTGCGGACCTCAACCGTCTTGCGCCCCCGCCGGATCAGGTCACACCACTTGGGCTTGATGCTGATAAGGACAGCTTTCACTTTTCGTTCTCCTCTCTGCACGCTTTTCTGCATGCTTCACACTTCTTGTAGGGTTCTTCGAGCCAGCAGTTAAATAACAGGCACTTGGGTTTTCTGTATTCCGGCAGTGCCTTATTTCCGTGTGTCTGGGTACGAAGTGCGTGGTACTTGCACACTTCTTCTCCCCAAAAGTCCCCACCAAAACTGCATTTTCCATATTCCGGTGACACTTCATGCGAAACCGTGATGGTTTTTTCTTTCATTGCTTTTCTTCCTCCGGCGGCTCCAACAGCGGCACCCACAAATGTCATTGTTCCCGCCCTCATTCATGGTACATACGCTTGTTTCGGTCCCACTTCATCGTGACCGGGTTGCCGCACTTGCAGGGCACCGTGATTTCGGGGTCTTCCAGATTTGTGCGGCCGCGGGCTTCAAAGTCACAGCAGGGGCAGGTGAACTCATACCGTGTCAGGTTGTCCAGCTGAACTTCCCCGCCGCAACGGCAGGTCACACTGGCGCTGGGTTCCCGCAGGAACCGGCCAAACACATCCCCGCATTTCGGGCAGCGCAGGCGCAGGACACCGTAGGCCGTGCCCTTGGGAATATCTTTCCGCTGGACACGCTTAGGCTCTGCCCCCGCAGGGGGGCTTGCCTTTGCCTTTTCCGGGATGCCGCCGGTCAGAGCACAGGCGGCGGCATTGGCGCTGACCTCCCGCAATGCCCGGCTCAGGTCAGATTTGATGCTGTGGATCTCCGCCGCATCAGGTGCGGCCTTGAGTTCCTCGTGACGCAGGCAAAAAGTAATCAGGCTCAGCTTCACAGCGCTCTGCTCCAAACGCTCCAGTGCAGAAACAGGGATAGCCCCCATAGTTTTCTCAATCATCGTTTTCCGTCCTTTCTTCATTCGTGTCAACACCGTACTCCCGGAAAATCTTGTGGGTGCCATCCCGCAGCGCCTGCTCATCGTCGCTGATCTCATACCCCAGCGCCGTCAGCATTTCATAGGTGGCATCCAGTGTCGGATTTTCCCGATAAGAGTACACATATTTCTGGCGCTCAACATTCCAGTCCTTACTCCAGTAACCGCAATAGCTGCCATCCATCGAAGAATAGGTAATCGCCAGCAGCACCTTTTCCGGCATCGTGCCGTAGACCCCATCTTCATCCAGAATTTTGTACCAGTCCTTGCCGGAGCTGTCCACAAATTCCTGTGACAGCTCCACACCGAGGATGCTCCCAATCAGGTTCAGGTCTAAATCAAAGCCATCGTCTGCGGCACAGGCCATGTAGCGGGCAATGGCCGGGAAACCCTTTTTGCAGTCGGCAGGAGCCAGTTCCGCCACGAATTCACGGCGGAGGTTGAACATGAGTTCCGTGATGTTGTGGAAACTCTCCATAATCATGCGTTCTTCCTCGCGGGCGGCATCCCTCTTGGCCTTTTCGGCATCCTCTGCTTCTACATCGCGGGTCTTGTAAAGGTCAATCTGGATGTCACCCACCTTGTAGAAATACTGGACGTGATCTGCATCTTCAGGCACAACAACATCTTTTGTGATATTCCACTTGCTGTACCCGGTAACGTGTTCGTGGGTCTGATAATTAACACTCGAATCCTCAACCGCAAATTTCTTGAGTTCTGCAATCCATTCAGCCTTACGGTGTTCCCACTTCTGCTTTTCCAGAACGTCCTGCATCACCCGGCGGAAGTTCTGAGTACCAAGAGCTTCCAGCGCCTTATTTTTGTCCTCGACGCTCTCAATCTTATCCAGCTCTGCGTAGTCAGATAGAGTAGCGCCGCGAAGTTCTGCCCGGCGGAATGCATCCCGGTCAAGAGAAAGGAGCTTCACCCGGCGGCGGATAGTGGACTGGGAAAAGCCGGACTTAGATGCCACCTGCTCCACCGTGTCGCCCAGATCCAGCATCAGCTGGAAGCCCTGCGCCTGCTCATAGGTAGTCAGGTCACTACGCTGCATGTTCTCAATCATCATGGTTTGCAGCTGTTCCCTTTCGTCCATTTCCACGACCACGCAGGGCACTTCAAACAATCCTGCCTGTTGTGCGGCCGCGGCCCGGCGGTGGCCGATGATGATGGTGTAGTCCTCGCTGGACCACACAGCCTTGGGTGTCCATGCTGCCGCTGCTGCTGCGGCATCCCCGCCCTCGTCAACGCACTTCGCAATGTACTCCCGGCTGTTGAGGTAGTGGCCGGGGATAACGGTCAGGTTCTGGAAGATGCCGTTCTCTTTGATGCTGGCGGCAAGTTCCGTCAAATCCCCCAGTTCCTTGCGGGGGTTGTCAGGGTGCGGATGCAGTCTCCTGCACGCAATGTTCGTGATCTCTGCCATGATTTATTTTCCTCCATGGTTTCAGAAAAATGTGAGCTGCCCGGTCTTGGTCTCACACAGCGGCGGTGCAGCATCATCCTTTTTGTGTTCCGGCTCTGCTTGCTCGGTCTGGCGGCAGACAGGCTTCATCAGAAGTTCTATCTGCGCCCACTGGCGGCGCAGAAACCAAATGTCCGTAGAAAAGAACGGTGTGTACCAAATCCTGCTTTGCGGCCCCGCCGGGAGCAGCCCACGGCGATCATACGCGGTGCTTGGTTCTGTAATGGTGTTCCCGATGACTACATATCCAGCACAGCCTAAAAAACTGAGCTGGATGTAGCACATCAGTCCTGCAATCAGGTCAATATCCTGCGCCACAAAAAGCACCTTGTCGTGGTAGCAGATATTTTTTCTCCTGCACAGGTTGGCAAAAGCAATCAGCAGTGCGCCCGCACCGCAGGCCGGGTCCGAAACCGAAAAGAATCCGGCATTCTCTGCCGCCGGATCGCTTCCCCCGGAGATTTCCACCATGCACCTACAAACGTCATACGGGGTGAAGAATTGCCCGGATGCATCGTTGCCCAGCTCACAGAGCATGTACAGTTCCCCTAAAAAATCTTGGTCGGGGTTCTGCTCCATTCCCAGGATGACCTCGGCCAGCAATTCAGCAAATTTATTTTGCTCGGCATCGCTGTACTTGGAAATGATGGTCTGATAGGTTTTGGTGCGCTCTGGAGCATTCTGTTTGTCGGTGGCATTGGAAATCTCAATGGCGGTCACCATCACGAAGTCCTGCCAGACCTGCCACCGATTGAACCGGCCGCACAGACTGTTGAAGATTTTCAGGAATGCTTTTTGGTGGTCGTCCCGGATGTTTCGCACTGCCGTTGCCTTTGCCATCGGTTATTCCTCCGTATCGTCCTCAGCGGAGTCCTCGGCCGGTTCATCGTCGGTGTCGTCCTGCGGGGTCTCCTGCTTGGTGTCCTGCTGGGAATCCCTCTGAGAATTGGAATCCGGCACATCAGGCACCGGCACGCCGAAATTGCGGAGTTTGCCGTTCTCCATCAGGTCACGGAAGAAGTACTGCTGCCAGAAAGAGATCATCTTCAGCAGGATGTTCTCAATCTTGGTGCGGAGAACCTTGTCGATGCTGAACGTACCCTTGACCTTGGTCTTCAGCTCGCTGTTCTCAAAGTACCAGCACATAGAAGAATCCTGACTGCAATAGCCGGTTTCTTCCACATTGCCCAGCATATCCATCTGGGTGGCAACGTCATTGATGGGGGTGATCACCAGCGTGATGGGATAGCGGTCCTTGAAGAAGCGGAACGTGAAGTTGTGCTCATCGCACAGGCCCTGCAGCTTTTTCTTCTGGGCCTCGTAGTTGGAAATTTCGCTCATGGTATGTACTCCTTTCAGCAATCAGATGAAATTTTGTAATCGTTGTTGTGGTTTTCGATGGCGGTCAGGCCGACGGCGTATGCCGCCCAGATGTCCGCCTTGAAACCGTAAAAGAAATCCGGGTTCTTGCTGGTGCCTTTGCCATTTTTCAGATCGTGGGTTGCAAAACGGTCAATCAGCGCCCGCCGGATGGCCGGGTCATTTGCCCGGCTGTCATGGCAGATATGCCGCTTTTCTTCGATGCGGCAGAGAAGCCGCGGCTTCTGCGCCATCTGAATAGACAGCGCTTCATAGAAACGCCCAATCCAGAGGACGGTATCAAACACTTCCCTGCCCACGGCCATGCCGTAGGAAGCCACCATTTCGATGACTGCCCACTGCCAGCCCTGTTCATTGGCAAAGACCAGCTTGTTGCGCAGTTCTTCGTTATCGACCTTACCAAACTCCAACGGTTTCAAGGTGTTGCAGTCGATAACGCAGTAGGCACTCTGCCTGTTGCCCGGATCAATGGCAATAATCGGGCATTTTTCACTCATAAATACGACCTCCCAAATTCCTGAATAAACCGGGCTTCCGGCCAGCCATAGTGTTCCATAGCCTTTTTCTGCGCCCAGCGCTTCAGCCGGAGATCAGCATCACGGTTGTTGTGGATGGCGGTCGGGCCGTTCTGATGGCACCACGGGCAAAGCGTCACCCACAGGCCCAGACGCTTGCTCTTTGCCCGGTAGGCACTCCCGAAGTACACCTCATGCCGTGCCGTACCATACCGCCCACAAATCAGGCAGACCGGCTTATCATGCAGGATGCTGGGCGCATAGCCGTTGGAATCCAGCTTTTCGCCGTACTCATTCAGCGGCATCTGTCTCACCTCCCGTCACAATCCAGACCTTGTGAGAACCCCAGCCAGACCACGAAATTGCTTCCGCATGGGTGCCTACGGCCACATCTAAGGCATTTTCCTTGATGAGCGAGCCGGTATCCTGAACCACCCTCAGCCCTACGTCCTCAATCAGAATGACCGTGCCATAGGGAAAGATGCTGGTGTCAGCGGCTACCGTCACACCCGGCTGAACCTTAGCACCGCTGGATGTGATGCCCTGCCCCTCCCCGCAGATATGCGGGTATTCCTCAGAGCAGTAGGCCGTGCAGTGAAACTCCCCTGCGTATGTAAGGGCAATGCTCTGATCTGCAGCAAGGGTGTCCGTGAGCTGCTCAACCTCGGTCTGCAACTGCTCAATGGTTTCCTTTCGCTCCACGGCCTTGTTCATCCAGTTTTCTTCCCGGCTGGCGTAAATGTCCCGCTCCATGGTGAGTTCATCCACCCGGTGGGTATAGACTGCGCTGGCAAGGGCGCTGCCGGTAAAAAGGCTGACTGCACAGGCCAGCGACACGATAGAACGAAGCTGCATTTCAACCTCCAATCTGAGCCTTTGCCCCGCCGGGCAGTGCCGGGGGCATCCGATCTGCATCCTTGGCGGCATCCACCGCCTTAACGAAACCGGGCTTGACGTACTGCAAAAGATCCGCATTGGAGCGGTCAAGGGCATCCACCAATCCTGCCGGGGAGCCAGCCCATTCCCGCACGGCGGCAGGCAAGGCACCGAAGATGCTCCTGTTCTCTGCCCGGAAGTCTTCTGCCGTCAGCTTCCCGGTGGCCGTCACCAGCCCGCCGTGAGTGGCATAGTACTGGTTCCGCTCAATCTTCCGGGCGGCAACGATAGCCTGCGTCCACAGGTCGTTTGCGGTAGGCTGACCGGCGCTCTGCAACTTGCGGATTTCTGCGCACCAGTCAACCAAAAGCTGGTTCTGATACCGGCATACCGTCAGCGCCTTTGTCAGTGCCGCAGCGGCCACATCATCCGGGATGTCTTTGAGTGCGGCGGCATAAATCTGCGACCGCGCCGTGCGCTCATCGGTAGAAAGCGGCCGGCCGAAGTAGTTTTCAATCAGTGCCAGCGCATTCTTCAAACATTCAACTGTCATCCTAAACCTCCGAAAATTGCATCATAATCATCCTTGGCGGAGGGCTTTTGCTGTTGACCCGCCGGGGGATTGCGCCGCTCATCACGGGACTGCACATCGCCAATGGTTTTCACGCCCTCATTTTTCCATGCTTTCAGGATGCCGTTGACGTAGTTCCACTTCCGAATCCCGGCCAGCGCAGCCTTTTTGATGGCCAGCAAGATGAGGTCATCCGTGAAGAGCTCCCGCCAACCCATCAGGGCATCACTCGCCGCCGGGGGGAAGCTGCCAATGTTGTCCTCGAAAGAGCGGATGATCTCAGACAGGCCAGCATCGACAGCCGTACTACCGTTATCTCTTACTCTTTCTCTGTTCTCTATCTCTTTATCTTTCTCTATCTCTTTCTCTGTAGGGACATTTTCCCCACCATCACTGGACACATTGTGTCCACTTGTGTGTCCAGTGTCGTGTCCCTCTTGTAACTCCTTGTTCGCAGCATTACTACGAATTCTGCGATTTTTTGCCGCCCAGTCGGTTTCACTGCCAATCATGTTCTGATAATCAGAGATTGACAGCGTCCCGTCCGGGTTTTCAAAAATCAAACCGATTTGTTTATAAACGGTCAGAGCCAGACGGACGGTTGACAGAGGGAACCACTTGCATTCCCTCTGAATCTTTTCGGCATCGTAGGGAATAAGCATTTCTCCGATTTTGGAAACCAAACAACCGTTTGTGTTGATGGTCTTGAGACACAGCATTTGATAGAGAACAACATAGTTGGCACCGTCTGGCTGACTCATAAGATAGTCAATTTCGTCCGATGACATGAAACTATCTTTGAGCTTTATCCAGTAGTACCGCTTACCAGTTGCCATCAACGAACCTCCTTAGAACGGCAGATCATCGGCATCATCCAGAACCGAGAAATCATCGTCACTGCCCTGAGAAAAGCTCTGGCTGACCTGAACATTGCCGGGATGATCGGCCGCTCCCTGCCACTGCTGGCGCTGGCTCTGGGTGGCAAAGCCCATCTGCTGGGGTTGCTGGTTCCGATAGGTGGCCTGTGGCGGGTTCGTCCCGCCATCATCCACGGCCCCCTGCTGGTTGTCCTGCTTCGGCCCCGCAAAATAGATGTTGTCCACCACGAACTCAATCGCCGTGCGGTTGTTGCCGTTCTTATCCTCATACTGCCGCGTCTGGCAGCGGGAATGAACCACAGCGGCGCTCCCCTTGCGGAAGTACTTGCTGACGAACTCCGCCGTCTTGCCCCATGCGGTAAAGGTGAGCCAGTCCGTAGGGCGGTGACCGCTGGCATCCACCATATCCCGGTCAACCGCCATGCGGAAACTTGCCACCTGCTTTCCCGTCTGGGTAGTCCTCAGTTCAGGATCAGCGGCAAGCCGCCCCTGAAAATCACAGCTGTTCAGCATCAGGCATCACCTCAGGCACTTTCAGCGGCACCGCCTGGCACTGCTCATGGCGGTCGGGAAAAATATCGGCGTGCAGAATCCGCTTCAGGTCTGCAACATAGGTGCCGGTATCATAAGCCGTCTCCTCGCTGCTCTTGGTGTAGATCAGGTGCAGTTCCAGCCGCATCTGAAGAAATTCCTGATACTGTTCCAGAGGAATAGTAACCATTTCCATCGTGATTGTCCTTTCCGGTCATTTCGACCATTCTTCTTTGTAACGAGCCAGCTGTTCCGGGGTATCCGTCTGGATGCCCAGTTCCTTGGCTTCTTCGATTGCACCGTCCACAAGATGAGCAAATTCCTTTGAATCCATCTTGTGGCTTTCCTTGTAGACAAAATAGCAGGAGTAATCTTTTCCGTTTTCCTGCCGGGTTTCATAGAGCCGGACATAAGGGTAAAAGTCGCTGGGATCTACGGTCGGCGGGAGTTTCAGGCCAACAGGCTTGCCGTCCTTGTCGCGGGCAAGCGCTCCATACGAAACCACGAGCCGCCGCTTCACGGCATCCTCGCTCTCGCCGGTCTCCGCAGAAATCTTGTTGCACAGAACGTGGAAATACGCATTTGCCGACAGGCTGCGCTTTTCCCTGTGCTTTTTGATTTCCACGTCCAGAACCGGCTCCTGATGGAACCTGTCCCAGATTTCCCGGAAGTCGCCGTTGATTTCCAGCGTGACCCGCTGTTTCCCGTTGAGGGTAAAAGCCATGTCCACCAGCCGCCCGGTCATGTGGTATCCTCCTTGTCCTGATGGCAGTGCATATAGATATAGGCGCTGTTCTGCCCCATGTTGGCGTATAACCAGTCATTGATTTTGGCAAGGCTCATGTGGTTGTGCAGAACGCCCAGCTCGTAAATGTACTCGCCGTTCAGCTTCTTCTCTGCAATTTTGGCTTGGATTTCCTCATCAGCATAGTTGGCTTCTACCATATACAGGTCATAGTTTGGAGCCGTGATGCCGTTCAAATTGTTCATGTCTGTGCAGTAAAACAGCTTCCCGGAGTGGAGCCAGACTTTCCACCCGCAGTTCGGAACATTGTGCTTGACCATATCGGGCCTGACATTGCAGATGCCGTATCCGTACATGTGACCCGGCTCCAGAACATCAATCTGCGAGACCGGCACCCCTGCATCCACCAGCGGCTTGCACAGCCATGCACAGCACGCAAAGCGGAGTGTGGGGCGGTTTTCTGCCAAAAGCCGGAGCGTTGTCGGCTGGAAGTGGTCACTGTGAATGTGAGTGAGCAGAACCAGCTTCAACGCCCGGTATACTTTTGACAGTGCCTTGAAAGACACGCCGCAGTCAATCAGGATTTTTTGGTCAATCACCACCGCATTGCCTTTACTGCCAGTTGCGATGATGTTGTAGTCGATCATAACGAGCTGAGGTAAACCACCGGCTCGGCGGTCGTGGGTTCGCTCTGAGCAATGTCCACATGGGGCAATGCCTGCCCATCGCCCACCTCAGGCTTCCCGGTATGCAGTTCCGGCTGTTCGGATGCACCGGGCATCGGTTCCGGCTCGGTGATGATCTCGTTGTCCTCGTTCACCGTCGGCACGCCGTTGTCGCTCTCCATGGCTTTTGTCATTTCGATGCTCATAACGCCCCAGCGGGAAATAAGCTGGCGAAGCAGGGTCTTTTTCGCCATGTCATCAAAGTTTTTGTACCAGAACGAGGAGTACTTCCACATCTCGCTTTCCGGGACTTTGCCAGCCATCAGGTCTTCATAGCTCTTGCGGCTGAAAGCCTTGGAATAAGTATCGGCATGGGTCATCATCTTCTCTTTCGACCAATACAGCGCCTTGCGGAAGCCGTTGAGGTACTCGAAGTAGGCCATATAGCCTACCGTGGGCAGTGCATCCCGCTGATCGTCGTCCTCGACGAACTGGAATTTGGCTTTTCCGGTTTCCGGGTCTTTGCCGAGGTACTCGCCCTGCTTGATGACCATAACATCCAGATCCTTGTACTGGCCACTGCGCAAGGCCAGCTGGATATAGCCCTTATAGCCCAAAACAAAGGTGGCCGTGACGCTCTCCGGGCGGATCATCCTGCCGCTGCGGTCATACTTGGCTTTCTGCTTGAAAGGCACGAGGTAGTACTGCCCCAGCTGAGGGGACGGGCTGAGGTTCAGGCTTTCGCCCAGCAGGGCACCGGCAAGAATCGTGCCGGCATCGCATTCCTGCAGGGCGGGGTTGACAGCCACCGCCGAGGTGATGCTGGCCGTGAACCGGCGGGCGCGGGCAGGGTCGCGCAGGGTGTTGGAGATCAAGGACTGGTAGCCCTTGGTGGTGATTGCTACGGAGAACTTGGGTTTCTGCTTCGCTGGCAGTTGATTATTAGGCGTTGCCATATTCAATACCTTCCTTTTCAAGATAATGCTTCAAACCAACGAGCTGAGCCTTGGTGCCTTTTGCATAAAAGCGGGTCATCAGGATAGGCTCAGCCGCCGGGGTGGGCTGAATTTCAGGCTGGGGTTCCGGCTGAGTGCCGACTTCCGGCAGTTCGGACGGCTCCTGCACCGGGGCGGGCAGGTCAACCGCCGAAGCCGCCACAACTGCAGCACGGGCTTTTTCGGCAGCGGCTTCCCGCTCTGCCTGCCGGGAGCGGCGCTCTTCTTCCCGCCGCCGCTGTTCTTCCAGCGCTTTGTGCCGGTCGGCCACGGTCTTGATGGCGGTGGGCAAGTCCAGATTGCTGCGGTACTCCACCATGATCTCGGCGGCGTTCTCCATGCCCTCGATTGCGGCCACATCGGTCACAATGCCGTCCACGAATGCCTTTGCCTGCTTTTTCAAAGAGGTCAGGCTGTCGCTCATGTTGACTTTCGGGCAGTAGGTCAGATCATCCAGCCAATCAATGTCGGCGGCTTCCACCAGCTCGCCGTAGTAGTCCATGAGCGCTTCCGTCTTCTGAGCCACAATGCCAGAGGTCACATCCGTGATTTTCTGCTTCAGTTCGGCATCTGCCTGCTGGAACGGTGCCGTCACGCACTCCCGATAGACCTGCTCAAAGGCATTGTAGGGTTCAAGGATTTTGCTCTTGATGGCCGTGCGCTGGGCTTCGTACTCCTTGAATTCCTTGGTAAGCTGGGCGCGGGCATCTTTGACGCTCTTATAGGTTTCTTCGGTGCAGATCAGCGAGGTGGCTTCGGCGGTGCGCCGCTCAATGTCGGCCTTTACGCTGTGAAGCCGCTCGACAATGATAGGCAACTGCTGAAGTTCAATGACCTGCAATGCGGTATCCTGTGCCATATCGCACTCTCCTTTCAATTTTTGAATACTTCATAATGGCCGGTGGTCTTATTCATCAGAACCCAGCCGCCGGCATCCGGGCTATCCTGAACAAAAAGGTATTGCCGGGAATCCCAGCCCTGTGCAGAAAGGGCTTCTTTCTGCTTACGGGTCAGCCTTTTGGGCCGGGCATTCAAGTGTCTGCCACTCATACGGTACTCACCTCCTCATTCCAGCGCTTCAACAGCGAGGGCTGCATGGTGATGATCTTGTAGCCGGTGGCTTCCAGTTCAGTGCTGCGGTCATAGCTCTGCACGTCCTGCGCGTGCCGTGTGACAGCGTTTGCCAGACCATAGAGGGAAAGGTCACCGCCCGCGATAAGATGCCCCAGAATGCCCTCACTCTCGTTCTGGCGAATGTTGAACTCCTTGGCCGCAAGCTCAACCACCTTGGGAGCCGCCGCCGGGAGAATGGGCGCTTCCTTGGCATCCCGGAGTTTCTGCACCAGCGCATTGAACCGGGCTTCATCGACCGCCGCCCGGACGGTGTCCTCAATCTTCATCAGGAACGCCCGGTCATCGGCTTCGATGGTCTCATCCCGGAAAATTCCGAAATCGCCATCCACACTTTCGTTGATGCGTCCAACGTGGCGCTTGCCAACGCCCACATCAGCCACCATGCCATTGGTGCAGACAAGGCGGTAAATCAGCGGCTTCACGGAAACGCTGCCCATGCCGACCTCAGAATTGGAAATCAGGATGCCGGCCTGAACAATGTCACCCGGCACAACCTCGGTCTAGATTCGCTCATTGACAACCTTGATGTACATGCGGGTATCGGTCAGCTCACAGCTTTCAATGCGGGCACCCTGCATTTCAGAAATAATCGGCAGGACCGTCTGGGCAACCTCGTAGTTGTCGATACGGCGGTAGCGGTCGGAGAGAATGGCGCGGGCGGTGCCGTCAAGGGTACGAACCATGCGGCGGGTGTCCGGGGACTGCTGGAACCAGCCATTGACGTTTGCCATCAGCAAGCCGGGGTTCTCTGCCCGCATCCGCTCGTAGTAGGGAGCCGGGATCTTCAGCTGCAATCCCAGCTGGCGGTGGGCATTTTCGTTCAGCTGGAACGGGGTGTTGCCGATCACGAGGTCAAAGTTCTCGTTGACGGCGGTCATCTGCATAGCGCCCGCCGTGGCAACGTAGTCCTTTTTGACCTTGGCCTGCCGGTCAAGTTCAATCGCCAGCTCCTGCAAACTTCTTCCGTATTTCATTGAAATCTCCTTTTCTTTCAGAAAAACAACCGGGACAAGCCCGAAATCACATAAACTTGCGGATCAGGTCACCTACCGCGGTATCACGGAGAACACGGCCGAACCATGCTCCCAAACCATCGAACACGCCCTTGCTGTCCAGCCAGATCAGCAGTGCCGCTCCAAAAGCGGTCAGCCAGAACTGGAATACCGGGACACGAGCCGCCGCCTGTTCGGGGGTGAGGTGGTACATGAACATCAGCAATTCCTGCATCTTTACTCCTCCCCGCCGCAATAGATCTTCTCGGCCTGTTCAACGCTGGTGTCATCGAATGCCCAGTGCAGTTCATGCAGCACCTTTTCGATGGTCTTTTCGTCAAGCCCGGCTCTCTGCATAGCCAGCAGGCAGTATCCGGTACAGGCCGCGTTGCTCCATGCGCCATTCAGCGCAAGTGCTTCAAACAAAGGAATCTGTTCCTCGTGGGTCATAGCTACAAACTTTCTCTTGTACTTGATTTCCAGCCGGAAATAAGTTACACTAAAAAACGATGATGCAGCCTTTCCTTGAAGCGGTTCGGCGCATCGCACCTTTCGGCATCGTCCTGCTGCAACGGGACGGTGCCTTTTTATTTGTCAAATCGGACCCGGATTGCCATGCGAAACGGCCCTATGCTTTTCCGAAGTCCTTTTTGTGCTCATTCCTGTGTGTGTAGATTCGTAAGCCTGCACTCCTGCCCACGGCACAAGCCGCGTTCTCTCGCCGACACTAACGAGTTCTCCAAACTCTCCGGCAGCCATCTTGTTGCGAATCGTGGCGCATGATACCCCGTACCGCTCTGCAAGCTCTTTTGCAGTGTACAGTTCTTTGTGTCCTGCGCTCAGGCGCTCAGTTAATTTATCAGCCAGAATGTCAAGCAGTCTATCAACCATTTCGTCCACCAAATTCACCTCCCCCACTTGTTGATGTGGCATTTTCAAAATCAAATCGTCCGCCGGGAGCGCTCAAACGCTTTGATGTCTTCAGCGCTGACCCTGTACTCCTTTCCGATTTTGATTGCACCGAGCTTCTTCTTACGAATCCACTCCCATACGGTAATGATCTGAACACCGTACCGTTCTGCTACATCCTTGCAGGTATACAGTTCCCCCATGAACGTCCTCCTTTCTTTGTATAGATTTATAGTTGTGTTTTGTTTGGTTTTGTGATATGATAATAGTGCAAATCAAACAAATCACAAAACCACCTGTCCATATCACACAAAGCAGTTTTGTTTATTGTGTGTTTTGTGTGGTATGGCTATACTATACCACGCATTTTGTTTGGTGTCAACGGCACTTTGCGTGTTTTGTGTGGTTTTGTCTTTTATGCACAAAATCAGGCGGTGTAGTATGGATATATTGTTAGAAAGAATCATTGAGTGCATCGGGCCGCGGCACGGTGCCAAGAAAGAACTTGCGGAGCATCTTGGAATTCACCCCAATGTCATCACAAACTGGCTGAATGGACGTAACAAGTCCTATCGACGCTATGTGAATGAAATTGCTGCCTTTTACGGTGTTTCCGTTGATTACCTCTTAGGGAATGCCGATTCAAAAGAAAAACAGCCTGACTCTCAAAATGAGAATCAGGCTGTCAAGGATGAACTGATTGCCTTTTATGGGGATGTAAAGGATGATCTTACCCCCGATGATATTGACGATCTTATGGTCGCTATGCGCGCAAAGGCCGAGCGGAACAAAAAAAAGAAATCAGGTGTGTAATGCATGAACACAGCCGTTTGCTGTATGTATGATGATCTGGAAGCTTTGAACGTAGACGTTGTGGATGTTAAACTCAAAAACAATTTCGCAATCGCGTTCTTTGACAATTTCCTTGTCATTGATCGCAGCAAATGCAAGACCGCCGCACAGGAACGCACTGTGCTGGCGCATGAAGCAGGGCATTACATTAGCGGTGCTTTTTACCGCGCTTATAGTCCATTTGAAGTCAAAGAACAGGCAGAGCATCGGGCATTTGCCGCATCTGTCGAAAAGTATCTCCCTGTCAGCGAAATCCTGAATTGCTACAAGATGGGCATGACAGAAAATTGGGAGATTGCCGAATATTTCAACCTTGAAGAAGAATTTGTTGAAAAAGCAGTACATTATTGGACTGATTGCAAAGGCATAGATTTTAATTGTTTATAAAACGAAAAAACGCCCCCGGTGCTACCAACACCGAGAGCGTTCAAATAGATTGGCTTACTCAAAAAGAGCAGTCACAACCGACACTGTGATTATACCTCTTTTGGGTAGGCTTGTCAAAGTGTACCCAAAGGAGGTTATTTTATTATGGCAAGACTCAAAAAAAGAAAAGATGGCCGCTATCAACGCAAGGTGACATTGTCCAACGGAAAACAGAAATTTGTATACGGCAAAACGATTGCTGAAGTCAATGCCGCTGCAAATGCACTAATGAACCAAGATACCGCCGGGCTTGAAGTTGGAGATCACACATTGGTGGGCGAGTGGGCAAAAATTTGGTTGAAAAACTATAAATCCGATTTACGGGCCGCTACCATCAAAATGTACCGGGATAGCTATAATCTCCACATCATGGAACAGATCGGATACATGGAACTCCGAAACGTAAAACCAGTTCACATCCGACAGGTTATGGCCAGCGTTGCATCCAGATCGGAAAGCCTGCAACGTAAAGTTCTTCTGACTATGCGCCAGCTTTTTGAGGAAGCACGTTTGAATCATCTGATTATTGATAATCCTACTGAGGGTATCAAAATCACCCCTCACGCTAAAGCGGAAAAGAAAAAGGCTCTGCTTCCCGATGAGGTCGATATTCTGATGAGTGTAGTCGTAGAACCACGCGCCCGCGTATTCTGCGCCCTCTGTCTGTACTGCGGGCTTCGCAAGGAAGAAGCGCTTGGGTTGCAATGGTCGGACATTCAAAGCAACTCTCTGACCGTCCGGCGTGCTATGACCTTTCTGAACAATCAGCAAGATCCCGTAGATGATCTCAAAACAAAAGCTGCGCACAGGGTCATTCCTATCCCGGACAAGCTCAGAGCCATCTTGCTTGATACACCACACTTGAGCCGATATATTGTCCCTGCCTCCAATGGCGGGGATATGACCCGCTCCGCATTCACCCGAATGTGGAATTCTCACGTTGTTTCCCTTGTGCCTTTTCCTCTGCATCCCCACATGCTGCGGCATACCTACGCAACGACACTTTATCGTGCAAGGGTAGACTTACGCACGGCACAAAAACTAATGGGACACAGCAGCATTCAGGTCACCGCCGATATTTATACTCATCTGGAACAAGAGGATTCACTCCATGTTGCCGATAAACTCAACGAGTATCTTTCCGGCAAATCTGAGAACTCCGTGAAAAGTAGTCAAAAAGTAGTCAAGCTCGCCATCTGATACAAAAAAAGAAGCCACACAGCACGTTTTTCAACGCTACTGTGTGGCTTTTCTGGTGCACCTCCAGGGACTCGAACCCTGGGCCCACTGATTAAGAGTCAGTTGCTC
>OHQQ01000261.1_pt1 | contig 41555 bp, 36 predicted proteins | sample 1578211 | NCBI WGS metagenome assembly OHQQ01 (sample SAMEA3879539, study PRJEB24766) | human gut metagenome | biome: human-associated habitat; feature: feces | place: USA | collected 1985/1987
GCGAGTTCGAGTCTCGTTTTCCGCTCTAAGCAAGAAGGTCAATGTAGGGATACGTTGGCCTTTTTTATTCCCTGTCGGGAAAGTGGAATTAAAAATAGTCAATGAAACATGATAGGGATTGTGAAACTAGTGTTATCTTTGTTCTGTTTGAAGGAGTTCCGATAGGGAGCAGGAGGGAGGATGAACACCTATTATTAATTGATTATGAATAGAACACTTTTGAAAAAGGCTGCTCTATGTTGCGGTCTGTTAATTGCTTCGCCATTCATCGCATTCGGGCAAATTCATGAAGGAGGGCACCGTCCTGATTGGAATGCCATCGATACCATCTCGTTTTTGTCATTCAATGATTTTCATGGCGCATTTGTGAAAGACCGCAATGTTCCCGGAGCCGCAGAATTGGTTCAGGCAGTTTTGGACGAGAAAGCAAAGAATAAGAATACTGTCGTTGTCTCTGTGGGAGATAACTTCAGCGGCAGCTATTTCTCCAGAATCACGCGCGGGAACCCGTTGCCGGAGATGTTTAGGGAAATGGATGTCAAGATGTCGGCAATAGGCAATCATGAATTTGACTGGGGATTGCCTTACTTGGTTGATACAGCAGCGGTATGCATGGATTATATCGCAGCTAATATTGTAGCAAAAGACGACCATGCTCCATTGGAATGGCTGGAGCCTTGCAAGATGGTGGTGCAGCCACTTAAGAATGGCGGCAGCGTAAAGATTGCTTTTGTAGGATTGACAACTACGGACACGGCTGTGAAGACACGGTCTGAAAATATTAGAGGAATTGATTTCGTAAATCCTGTGGATGCGGCACGCGTTCAGGTTGCGACCGGTCTTAAAAAGGAAGGGAAAGTGGATATGGTGGTGTTGCTGATGCACATTGGCACGGACATGTCTAATCCCGATGTGATTGAAGAAGAAAATGCAAAGCGGCTTCCTTGGATAGAAGGTGTGGATGCCATTATTTCCGGTCATTCGCATAAAGTGGTGCTGGCTGAGGTGAATCATCTTCCTATCATCCAAGCAGGTGTAAATGGCACTCATTTGGGGAAACTGAATTTTGAAGTGAAACAGGATGCAGGCAAGTATACTATTCAGTATATTGGCGGGGATACCATTCGTGTAGCAGGAAAGGGTAATTCGGTTATTGACTCGCTGGTGAACAAAGAAATGGATAAATATGGTTTTGAGGAGGTACTCACGATGGCTGAGAATGATTTAATCCATGACCGTAATATTAATAAAAAAGATTATACTACGGTGGGAGCTTATGTGACGGCATCTTATGCAGATACTTTCCGTAAATATTCTCAGATATCGAAGAAATATGGTAAGCAGTCGGTTGTCGGGGTAAATCATTACGGTGGTTTACGTGCAAGTATATTGAAAGGGGAGGTGACAAAGCTTCGCGCAGGGAATGTGTTACCCTTCCAAGGACATTTGCTTGCGTTCCATTTCTCCGGTAAGGAGTTGAAGAAATTGTTGGCTGATGGTCGTATTAATAAGAATGGCTTTTTGCAGACATCTCATTTGGCTATCGGTCTGGCATCGGATGGAGTGACTGTTACTTCTGTCACTGATTTGGTTACAGGGAAAAAGATAAAGGATACAGATAAATGTATTGTTGTGCTGGATTCTTTTATTACTGATGGTGGAGATGGTTACGATGCAGGACTATTTCAAAAACCAATTAAAGAATTTAATGATTTGAATCTTGAACCGACTGTTGTTTTTATTGACTATTTACGAAATTTGGGGGGAACTGTTTCTGTGGGAAAAGCTCCGTTACCTGAGGTTGTCATTGAAAAGGTACGATAATTCAATCCGGTAAGATTCTGATTGTATAAAATGAAACTTGCTCAAGCAGAAGACCGTTTATCTTCATTGCTTGAGCAAGTTCTTTTTCTGAGCCTTATTTATAAAACTTCGTTAGTAAAACCTTATCCGCAATGAAAATATCTGTTTACTAAGGCCAACATTGCTTCAGGATTGTCTTTCAGTTCGCTACGCAGAATTTTATCATTGTAACTTTGTAGTTTGTTGATAATTCCATCAATCATGGCCGGACTGAATACATTATATTTTTCAAATATCTCACGTTGTTGTTGCAGACATTCAGCGGAAGCAGTACAACTGTCGGGCAGTTGTGCCAATGCTTTTAGTTTGTCTGCGTTTTCTTTTTGGTGAATATTTACGTTTACATAAGTTTTTTCTGCTATGTCCAGTGCATTCTCCAGCTCAAAACCATGTCGGCAAGCTACGGCCAGTCCGGCAATTAATTGATAGAGGTCGGCCGAGCCATCCGGTGAACGCATTTCTACTGTCTGCTTTTGAGTGGTATCATAATTGCTTTGGCTTTCCAACGGATTTGCAGTTATGCACATATCTGTTTTGGCAGCCCATCCCAAAGGTACCCGGACCAGAACAGAACGGTTGCGGTCTCCCCAGCAAATGTTTGTGGGAGCTTCCTGGTGTGGAACCAGTCTGAAATAAGAAGTTGGATTTGTATTGCCAAAAGCGGTAATTGAAGGGGCTGTAATCATCATTCCGGCAATGGCTTTGCGAGCTGTCTCCGACAATACCCCGTCTTGCAACATCTGATTTTGTCCGTCTTTCATGATGCGCATATGGATATGCAATCCCGAACCGGCTTTTCCGGTTGTGATTTTCGGTGCAAATGTAATATCATAACCATTTTTATATCAGGATTTAAAAATGGTATTTCCGTTGAAGATGCGGACTTTGAATCACATATCGCTAAATCGGCTAAAATCGTTGTTTTAGCAAAATCATAATTACCATCTAACACCATATCAGACACATCATATAATTTTTTCAAATCATTTTTTTTACTTTTCAATCTGAATGTACAATGATGTGGCTTTGTCACTACGAAAAAGTCATTTCTTAACTCACCTATTCTATCTGCGAATTCTTTAATTGAACTATATTCATCCCATGTTGGATAATATAAAAGTATTGGTTTATCCGTATGAATGCCCAGTTCTTTTATCAATTTCTGTTTTTCATATCCCCGCTTAAAAAAATCTCTATGTTTTGGGTAGGAAACATCTATTATATTATAGATGCTGCCTCCTAATTTTAAAAATTTATCTTTATAATATCCACCATTCACAAAATAATAATCAAATGGATCTTTCAAAAAATCTTTAAGTTGAAATTGTACTTTTTTTAGGAATCCTATTCCATAAATAAGCTGTATTTTTTTTGCATTAGTATATTTTTTTAATATGTCTTTCTGCTGAGTTGTTATCGCACATTTACAGTTAACATTTACAAATTTATGATATACATATCCCTTTTCATCTAGTATCTTTATTGCCGAATCATAGTCAAACCATTTCCCACTTGTATTAGTTTCCCATGGCTCAGCTATAAAAACAGCGTTTATATTTTTTTTTCTAAGTTCTATATAAAATGGTTCAAAATGAAAAATTTCAAACGCATCAACTAAATAAAATTCCACATCAGTATTTGTATCACTTTTTATTTCAGTTTCACATTCTTTATATTTTTCCATAATTCATACACCTCCCCTACTGATAGTTACTTGTCCAATCCGGATCACAATAATGGCATAACTTATACGGAGTATTCTTGTGAGTCAGTTTTTCAACATCAAATACTGTTCCGCCTATTCCTTCTAATTCAGAATCCAGACAACAAACTTTTAACCTTCCATCCCATGCAACAGCAGTACAATTATTCTTCACAAAGTAACAATTTCTAAATCTGTTCTTTACTTCTACATCAGAATAACATGTTCTTCTTCCTTCCACTCCTCCTGCAAAAGAATGAGAAGTAACATATCTTATGTACTGATTATTAAATGGATCATTAATACCTGATTCTGACAACCATCCAATTGCTTCACTCTCATTATGTTCGAGAATCTGTCCAAATAATTCTACGTTTTTTATTTGCTTCTGTTGTAGTAATTCTACAGCATTTTTCCAATTTTCTACGGATGTCTTCGTATGAAATGAAATAAATAATTTACTTTTGCTGGCACCAGATAACAGTTCCAGCAAGTCATCAGCTTTCTGCTTATCAAACAACACGCCATTTGTACTTATGAGTATTGGCTTTTCTAATTCAGCAACACGTCTTACACACTCAAAAAATTGTGGATGTAATAATGGCTCTCCAAGACCATGTAATGAGAAATAAGAATCCATATCCGGAGTAACATATTCCATAGCTTTATCAAACACTTCTTTAGGCATAAATCCTTTGGGTCTTTTACAAGTTGGTGTTGGACAATTAGGACACTTAAGATTACAGTAATTCGTTAACTCCACAGAATTAATCTCTGGCCAGCTATAATCATTTTCTCTATGCCTTATATATTTCTTATAATGTTCTAACGCAAACTCACTTTTTATCTGTCCACTTGCAACTATAGCCTTATATTTTTTTATTTTCTCACTTTCAACCGCCTCTAATTCTCTTTCGTAATCTCTTAAATCATTAAGGTTCAACTGCTTCAGTTCTTTATTATGCAAACAATATACTTCATGCATTTCCCCGCAAGTATCCTTCAGAAAATATAAGGCTGTTTTATTACTTATAGTATCAATGATTTTACATTTTGAGGCTCTTAAAGTTTCCAAATATTTTTCTAATGTAATAATTGGTATTCCCGAGATAGTTTTCCCCCATTTTCTTCTATCATTGTCATAGCACACTATCTCATCAGTTCCACTAAACTCTCTAATATATGTTTCTGCTTCTTTTCCTGCTCCAAAAACTATCGTCATATCATCACCTCAATTAAACTAAGTTTTCTATTAAATATACATTATCTTTTTTATACCCCTGTTTTATCAACTTTTCTATTATTTCTTTGTTGTCTCTCATTACCGCAACAAAAATAATATTCTTATCAATATCCTTAACATTCTCCAGCTGAACAGAACTATAAGTTTTATATTTTCTTGCATCTTTATCAAAGATATAATTTATGCAGATATTATTATTATCCAGTATATCAATTAAGTTCTTTCCAACTACTCCCATTCCATAAATATCTATCTTTTTATCATTACTTATCTGTAATACATTATTTATCAGTTTTTGTGATTCTTTCATTTCTTTAATTATCTCTTTATTCTTCAATACTATTGTATTATCACAATTACCAATTTTATCCACAAGGGTCTTTAGCAGAAACGAATATACTCTTTCAAGCATCTTATCTGTATATGGATTTTCAGGAATAGGGCACTCTTTCAACTTCGTTATTACAACTTCATTATACTTCCACTTTTTCTCATATACATCTGCATTCCACTCTACTTTTGCATAGCCATCAAGAATTTTCTTTATATCATAACGTTCATTCTTTCTCCATATAATAAATGAATTTTCCTGATTGTGCAGAGACAAATTCCATTGATGTAATCCACCATATTCACTTCTTTCAGCTTCATTTTCAGCATGTCTTAAAATAACTTTTCCGCCAACTTTGCATAAGTTAAGAAGCTGATAAATACCAAATACCGCATTAAAACTATGATCCAACGAATTACTCATATGCACTATGTCATAACTATCTGCATCAAAATACTTATCAAGAAGTTCAACAAATCCAGTTTTAATAGTAATTCCATTCTCAAGATCATTTTTCTTTTTAAGATCATTATAAACTTCTGCAAGTGGATCTACTGTTTCTACTAACAGGTTGTAGTTTTCTGTAACATGACCGCATCTTGAAAAAGGTCCTGAACCTATATCTATAAACTTAATTTGCTCTGTCTTAGAAAATCCATCTAAATATCTCTCTAATGTAAAATGCCTATCTTTTTCTGTCTGATTTTTAAATGTATCATAATAAATGTCCCCTTTCGTCTCCATGTATCTTTTCCAAAAGGCTATTTCACTTTCTAATCCACCGAGCCATTTATCTAAATAATCTTCATACTTTTCCATGATATTCTTCTCCTACTTTGTAATAATCCAAGCCTTAAACAACTCATCTGCTTCATAGCCATCATATGGTATTTTGTCTATTACCTTTAAAGATGAATCTGAACCTTTAATAGCATTTTCAAATATTTCATCATCAAACCACTGCTCCCATGCATCTATTTCAAGCATTCCAAGTGCTTTTACCGACTTATCTACAACTATTACCTTCCCGCCAGTTTTAGTAACTCGTAACATCTCTTTGATGGCGTTTTCAGGAAATATTGCATGTTCCAGGGATTCCACAGCATACGTGATGTCAAATGTATTGTCAGCATACGGAATCTGTGTGAGCACTCCATTCTCTTTTACGATTCTGTCTGATAATGTCCCCATTACCTTATCTGAAATATCTACCGCATATAACTGGGAATCTTTTACATCCTCTAAAAGATTAGTTAAGAATCTTCCTTTCCCACAACCGACATCAATTATCTTCATGCCCGCTTTATGCACAGAGTTAATTTCTTTAAGGATAACCTGATATCTTCCATCTTCCTTTGAAATTGATGATGAAAAACTATCCGCCTGTATATCAAACTCTAATCTGTTTTTATAAAAAACTGCATCCAGATAATACTTAACCGCCCAGCTTATTTCCCCATCAGGTATATAATCAGGATACTCCTTCTTATCTGTAGGTTTTGGATTATCAATTACGGCGTAGCTTCCAAACCATCCACCTGTTTTATTCTGAAGCTTTGCTGCATATGTTAATGCCTTATTTCCTCTTTCAATATCACCAAGCTTATACCATGTAATTGCCAGCTGGAACATTCCTGTCGAGCATACCCAGTCAACATCCTTGAATGCAGGAATATATCCTTTTTCATCGAGCATTACAGAAAGTTTATCCATTGCTTCTTTTGCAAGCTCAGTCTCTTCTATATCGCAAAGAGCCTCCATAACATATGAGTAAAAATGTGACAGAAATCCAAAGTTAAGAATTTTATCTCTATAATTACTGATGTAATAATCAGCCACTCTTCTCGCCGCCTTCTCATATTCCGGTTTATCAAGAAGCTTTGCTGCATCTATCAATGGTGAAAGACAGTATAAATGTATCAGTTCTGAACACACTCCATCATTACCCCACGCTGCCTTAGAAGGTGTAACTAATCTGCCTTCTTCTGTAATCTGCCCTAATAACCATTCACATCCCTTTATTAAGCTGTCTTTAACCTCAGGTTTTATTGGATATATAGCCACTAACCCTTTAAGAATCTGGGCTGTATCAAACACATATGGTTCTTTATCATCCGTATCATACCATGCCCCCTCTTCATGCTGTATTGAGCACAACCATCCGGCATATGTAACAGCCAGATCTCTGAATCCCCATCTTAAAAGTGTTGGAATATAATATCCGCTGACTTCCGGATAACTCTTCTTGTACCGGGAATTATTAATTATTCCCTCTCCTTTTATAGAATTATTAATTATCCAGTTTTTGGCCTTTTCTGTAGTTTTTATCCAGTCAACCTGTCCGGATAATTCCGGTTTTTTATAATTGTTAACCATCTCAAGATAAGTTATATATTCCGTTATTCCGGCATTTTCTAATTGTTCCGCTAATATGCCTGCTTTGTGGGCATCAACAGCAATTACGATCTGGTAAGTCTTTGCAAGTTCTTTCATATCATCAAAAGATTTTACAGTCTTACCATTAACAATCTTATCTTTCAGTTCCGGATTATTATCTACATAACAATACACTTTTTCTTCTCCAAGATAATCCAGTGCCTTAGCACCAAACACTCCTGCTCCAAACAAAACAACTTTTTTACTCATATCAATTATCCCTTTTCTTTTAAGCCATTGTAAATCAACCGGCATTTCTCCATTCCAAAATACATTAAGCAGCTCATCATGCCCTTCGGAACTCTGCAGCCACATTTCCTTGAATAATTCTGTCTTAATTCTGTCAGGAATCTTATCATTCATCTTCTGAATCATATTAAGTCTTAAGTCATATAGTTTCTCTCTTACCTGTATCATCCGGGTTTCTGATAAGCTTCTCTGATGATGTCTGTACTTATATAACAATTCATCTATATGACCTATCTTACTTATATTTCTTATTCTCAGCCAATACTCATAATCTTCTACTAAAAACCAGTCCGCACTATATTTGCCAGCTTCTTTGGCAATATCTGCCCTATACATAAAGCATGCGCCTACACAGTTATTACTGAATATATCCTCTGGCTTAGATTCATATATTCCTGTTTCTCTGCCTTCTCCATCAATAAATCTCATATTAGAATATACAAGACCTGTATCCGGGTGTTCATCCAGATACTTAACCATTTTCTCAATAGCATCCTGCTCATATATATTGTCATCTGATGTCCAGGTATAATATCTGCCCGCTGCTTTTTCAAACCCATTATTAAGTGATGCTGGTATCTTACTGTTTACTTCGTTGTGTATAACCTGAATCCTGTCATCTGCTTTTGCATATTCATTCATAATTTCAGGTGAAGCATCTGTAGAACAGTCATCAACAATTATTAAATTCCAATCCATAAATGTCTGATTCACTACACTTGCAATAGATTGTCTTAAATATTTTTCGCCGTTATATACAGGCATTACTATGCTAACAACTGCCATATTTTCTCCTATTATCTTAAAATTGCTGACACAAATAAATTATCCATATTAAAACTATTTATATATGGAATTTTTATCATATTTTCTATTTCAAATTTTTCTTCTAACAATGAAAATAATCTGCGTTCATCCCATAGCCTTACATGTGTCTCACTTTCACAATTAGCCTGATATTTCCCATACTCCTTTGTTATATATCAAAGACTTTATTACCACATAAATCCGAGAAATTTATTCTAATTATTTTATCTGTTCCAATGCCTATCCCAATTAAATACTCTTTCACATAATCGCATACTCTTTCATCCAGAATTGTAATTATCACTTTATCTGGATTGATATCGGCAATTCTTTCAGGATTATCAATTAATATCTTTTCCTTGCTAAGATCCTTCCATTGTTTATCAACAATAAAAAGTTCTTTAATTTTCTTATTTTGCTTTAATTGAGTATATATGCCTTTTCCAAAAGCTCCTGCTCCATATATAACAACACTTCCATTTATCTCGCTGATTTCCCTTATTAGATGAACCACTTTATCTGGTATTTTTAATAACATTACAAACATGATATATTTGTTTAATTGTATTTCCCATTCCGTCTTCTTTTTTACTCCATTAATTGTTAATAAATCAAAATACAGTTTTTTTATTGATTCAATATCAATTTTCTTTCGCATCATAGATTCAGAATGCTGTCTGTAATGATACGGACAATATGATCTTATTGTTAGTGTTTCTGCTTTAAAAACAAGTCTATAAAAGAAGTCTACGTCTTCCCCAACAGATACGTCATTGCTCACTTCTTCCATCATTTCCAGAAATAAAGTGCGCTTTATCAATTTGCAAACAAGATTCGGTAACAGACCAAATTCAAAGAAATTATCTACACATAGCATTTGTGGTATTATATAATCTGAAATTTTATCTTTTTCATAAAAACCATCTTTAAACTTATTTGTTTTTTTCTTGATTTTATAGCCATATTCTTCAACCAGCCCATATGCAATAATATCTGACTTAAAATCTCTTAAATTATCATATGTATCTGCATCAATCCAATCATCCGCATCAATAAATGTTATATATTCACCCGTAGCTTTTCTTGCACCATCTTTACGTGCTCTGACTAATCCTTGGTTTTTTTTATTTATAAGAATAATTCTATCATCTTCTTTTTTGAACTTCTCACATATATTCATACTAGAATCAGTTGAACCATCATTTACAAGAATTATTTCTAAATCAGAATATGTCTGCTTTACAAGACTTGTTAAACATTGATTTAAATATTTTTCCGAATTATAAATTGGCACTATTACAGATATCATATTTTTCTCTTTCTTTCATCTCCATAAATAATTCCCTAACAAAAAAATCCGCTGGTAGTTTTAATTCAATAGTTTCAACACTGCCATTTGAAATCAATATACATGGATTTTTACTATCATCTGATAATGCTATATGCAAATGTTGTTTTATTTTTTTCCCTTTAACATACTTTAATTTTCTTGTACTATCTTTTATGCATACTTCATTATATCTCATACTCTCATTTAAATAATCATATACTAAAATCGCAGTCCCATTATCAGGAAAAAAATATATATCATTATCATCAACTATAATACCTGGATATTTTAATTTTTTATATTCGTCTTCACATAATATAGCTTTATACTTATATGATTTATCCCTTATATTGACCTCACAAATGGCATTATTCAAATCATCCGGTATCAAAACTATATTGTCATAATATATCCCAATATTTGAATATATATTTGTATATTCCAGTTCAATACATTCAATAACCCGATCCATATTTGTATCAAAAACTATCACTTTCTTATTATTGCATGGACACATAACTATTTTGTCTTCAATCACTATGCTTGCCATAGTTATTGGATATCCATCACCAGCATATTCCTCTACACCAATTGAAATCCTCGCTGTTTCTCTTGTTTGAAGATTAATTTTTAGAATACTATCATAATGTGCTGGAATTAAGTAAACATTTTCTCCAATTATTTGGTAATCCATAAATGGTATATAATCACATCTGTGTTCTGATTTTGGAAATGACATAAAAGTTATTTTGTTGTCATCTATATTATATATTGCAAATTTTTGATAATCTCTGAGCGGAACAAACCATATCTCGTTCTTATATGTAAACGCTGACCAATAATTATTCATATAATTCTCAGCCATAAATACATTTTTTATAATTGTCTCCCCTGTTGTAAGGTCATATTCCAGCAAACCTCTGTTGTCTCTGTCGGCAATATACAACTTTCCATTATATTCAGCTGCTGCATAAAATGTTACATAGCCTTTTTTATCAATCTTTAATTTATCCATGTCTTACCTCATAATTTTTAATAAAGCATCAACTATATATTTAGATGCATTTCCATCTCCATAAGGATTACTTGCCTTACTCATCTTGATATATGTTTCGCGATTATCAAGTAGCTCCTTAACACCTCTGTATATAGATTCTTTCTCAACTCCAACCAGCTTTAGTGTACCTGCCGCAACTCCCTCTGGTCTTTCAGTATTCTCTCTTAATACCAGAACAGGCTTACCAAGAGATGGGGCTTCTTCCTGCACACCTCCACTGTCTGTCATTATCAGGAAGCATTGTTGTATATAATTATGAAAATGATATACATCCAACGGCTCTATCAGCCTGATTCTGTCATTATCCCTGAAATACTCATAAGCTATCTCCCTGACTCTGGGGTTCTTGTGTAACGGATATATAACCTTGACATCAGGATACTCATCCACAATGGCATTAACAGCCTCAAATATGTGTTTCATATTCTCACCAATATTCTCTCTTCTGTGCGAGGTAAGTAATATAAGTCTGCTGCCCTTTGCCCACTCAATATTGTCATCCGAAAAAGATTCATCCACTGTAGTCTTTAACGCATCTATTACTGTATTCCCGGTAACATATATGTGTGAATGATTCTTTCCTTCTTTGAGAAGATGCTCTTTTGCAGTTTCTGTAGGTGCAAAATAATAATTGCATATTAAATCTACAGCCTGTCTGTTAAATTCTTCCGGATATGGAGACTTCATATTGTATGTTCTTAGTCCTGCTTCAACATGACCTACAGGAATATTTCTGTAAAACGCCGCCAGAGCTGCTGCAAATGAAGTTGTTGTATCTCCATGTACAAGCATTACATCAGGTTTTTCCTTATCAATAACCTTATCGAGTCCTTGCAGCACTTTTGACGTAATGTCTGCAAGCGACTGTCCTTTCTGCATTATATTAAGATCATAATCTGCCGTTATCCCAAATAATCCATTCACCTGATCAAGCATTTCCCTATGTTGTCCTGTCAGACACACAACACACTTGACCTCTGGTCTGTTCTTCATCTCTAATATTAACGGGCACATTTTAATAGCTTCTGGTCTCGTACCATATACGGCTAGTACTTTCATATATATTTCTCCATAAAAAAATTCCGTGTATTTACTCATACACGGAATTCACACATTCAGTAAATATTGCATCCTGACTTCCATGTATATAGGATATACGTTTCTTCTATATATATCTTATATATCGGATGTCACCCGCCCAATATTAACCCATTATTCTATTTAATATGCCTATTTATTAATGCATTTTTAAAACTGTTCTCCAAGCATTTGCTTTAACTTCTGCGTAAACACATATGCACCAAGGTAATTGAGATGATCCTTGTCATAATAGTACTTCTTATCCTCTGTCATTTCATCTTCCAGATATGATGTGAATCTGAACGGATATCTGTTGCTCAAGTTCTCTATAACTCCCATAAACTGTTCTTTCCACTTAATATAATATGGTTCTCTCTTATCAAGAATCCCTTTATATATTGGAAGAAGTATTATATTTACTTTAATGTCAGGCCACTTACTATATATTAAAGCAAGCATATCATTCATAACAGACACATTTTCACTGATGGTTTCGGGATACTCATTGCGCACAGTGCTTGATGTTACCTCATACTCTTCAACAAGTCTGTCCGTAATCATCTCCATTCTCTGTTCGACCCTGTTAACGCCTCTGTAATCGGCATACCCATTCATATAATATGTGTCCGGGAACAAATCCTTCCACATCCCAAGCTTACTTATATCCAATCCTTTATATTTGCTATATAGAAGATAATTGCGGACTTCCTCGAGGCTGTTTTTATATATTTTATTGCGTGTCATATTATGTTCATCAAGATTGTAACCGCCCCACATAAAATATCTGTATATATTCTTAGCAAGAGATGTATCAAAATTAAAATATTCATAATCATACATATCTATAATTATATGTTTGAGATCTTTTATCTTCTCCCAGTAATTATCTATGCAATACTCAAGAGTCTTATAATTATAATATATATCCTGTGATGAAACAGCTAGATTAGCATAATGCCCCTGTAATCTGTCTGCAAGTATTCCAACCTCCGCATGTGACAAACCAAGAATCAGTCCATCATATGAATGATGTAAAGGATTACTCATAACCAGATCTGCCCTCATGGCAGGCAGCATTGCTTTATGCCATAAAATATAATCAAATACTGTACAGCTGTCATTAGTAACAATTGTCTTAATCATAACTGTAATATCTGCCGATAACTTATCATCATCAAACATAACAACTATACTGTCATAATCATTGATACCCGAATCCATAAGCAGTTCTGGTCCAAATGTGCCATCCCAATAATAGACATCAACCATATGAGCAGTATCATCTAATGCCTGCAATGCATAATCCGTAAACAGCTTTTCTCCAATAACAAGTATATTCATTCCTACACCTCATAATTCATTATCATTACAGGCTTGTCTGCATTTCTGTACTCCTGAACCACTGAAGATATATCGCCATAATATGCATCACATGAATTAAGTATATCCTTGTCTCTGTCACTGCATATATGTCCGATTTCTTCAATTCTGTATTTATCCCTGATTGTATTTATCTGCTCACTAAGATTCCTGTTTATATCCTCCATAACAGTATCAACAAGGCTCTGAACACACCAGATAACCTCTATCTTATCTGAGTATTGTTTAAATACATCTAATACATTCTTTATCTTGCCCGCCGCTATCTCTGAATTCTGCATAAGTCCGCTTATTGAAGTATAGAACAAAATCTTTATTTTTCCATTGCCTTTAACAACATTATGTCCCTCATTCTTCATCCAATCCGGTTTAACATATATTTTATCTTTCCATATGTTTTCAGTTTCTTTCCCTGCGAATTCAGTCAGCTTCTTTATATACATATTACGCATATTCTCAGACTGTACGTATACCTCATCAGAATTTACTACACCAGGTACTGTGCAGAAACAGCCCATGTTCTTATACTCCCGTTCATTAGAAGAATTAAACTCTTCAAGTGTAAACGACTGTATATAGACAAGTTTGTTAGTACAACACTTTAACCTGTCTGAATAATATTTTTTTTCAATTCCTATTGCTTTATTTTCATTATCAAAAGGATTCTGTATATATATAATGTCTGGATGATGCAGAGCAATATCATATTGTGCTAAATCAATGGCACCAATATCTGTTGTAAAGTTCCCCAGTTCATTTACTTCTTTCTTTATGCTTCCATCATATTCTTTATAAAAATACGGAAGTACAGCAACATCCACTTCTGTGTCCTGTTCCTCTTTATATTTCTTCCATACATTCTCTATATACTTCCACTCAGAAGCCTTACTCACAAGAATAAGTACTTCTTTCTTTTCGATAATATCTTTTTCTAATATTCTTCTTACATTGTCATACTCAGCTTTTATATCGGCATTATTTCCCTGATACATCGTGTATATAACATCACAGAAATGTTCCAGGCATCTTACACTTTCAGTCTCTTCACCTTTTATCTTCTCGATAAGGTTTCCCATATCAATCACTTCCTGTTGTACATCAACAAGCTTCTCTTTTATGACTTCCGTGTCCTGTATATGTCCGATTTCTTCAATCTGTCTTTCAATATTATCAAGATAATCCTTCAGATACCTTCTATAACCTGACAGCTCTTCAGAATCAGCTTCCCTTACTGCCTTTTTCTCATCATATGTATACTCAGGCAGTTTAAAATCCATAAGTGCTTCAAGCTGTCTCTTCTGTGATTCATAGAACGGATAATCATGACCTCCTGCATTTCTGACAAGCTTCATATAATCACCATACCTCCGCTTTAACATGGCATCAAAGCCTGCTGGCACGGGTATAGTCGTATTTTCAAACGGAATCCTTACAAGCTTCTCGTAGAACTTCTTTGGAATTCTTAAATGTCTTCCATACAGGCTATGTGGCATCATCTGCGTCATTTCCATACATTTTTCATGTTCAAATGATGCAAATACACTCTCAGCCACATTATATAGCTGTATTCTTTCCTGCTCCTTATCTTCAATTGAGGTACAATTAACATGAAGCATATTATTAATTCTTCTCAACGCCTCTGTCTCCTGTGCTTTGTTAAGCCTTCCATCGCCAATCGCATCTGCCACCGTGATAACATACTCTGCTGTTTTTTCACATTTTTCCTGCAACATAGCATCATCTGAGACATTATCATGGACAAATATATCCAGTCCTGCTATATATGGAAATCCATGGAACCTTCTTAAATGTTCATCCTCAAAGCATATTCTGTTTTTGCACACCACCCTTGCAAGAAAATGATGAAAATCTTTCTGCGTGTTAAATGTAAATATCTGAAAACTTTCATTAAATTCTTTAGGCGCCACCTCACAGAATTTTCTATAGTCAGTTCTCATCATTCCAATATCCAGATCATCATCCCATGGAATAAATCCAGCATGGCGGACTGCTCCAAGAAGTGTTCCCCACTCTGCATAATATTTTATATTGTACTTACAGCATATGCGATCCACCTCGCATAATACATCCAGAGCCGTAGCCCATGCTCTCTTTATCATTGATGGAACATAGAATCCATCTCTTACTTCATCTTCAAAATAACTGTCTGGAAACTGCAGCATAATATCTCCATTCTTACCTGTTTTTCATGGCATCTTAAGTTTGTGCGTTATAAATATACATTTTCTATCATAACCGGCTTATTAGCATTTCTACACATCTGTGCCTCTGCTCCTGCCTCACCATAAAATGCATCGCACGCCTTTACAGCGTCCATTAACTCTCCATTGCCCAAGATATATTCATTGTACTTTCTTAAAGCGCACTGATAATCCATAAGAAGTTCTGAATTCTCCCCCTCCAGAACCTCTTCCATATTATTCTCAAACGCAAGTAGGCACACGATATCTTCTTTATATTGTTTAAACACATCCATTGTACGTCCGATTTTTTCAAACATTTCATGCTTATGTTCAAGCACACCATTAGTACTTATATAGTAAAGTATTATTTTCTTATAACTTCCATCGCTTCTGACTGCCTGATTTCTCCATTTTCCAGGTATCCTGTTATATCTTAACGGATTATTATTATCATTTATCAGATACTGCGCACCATTCGAGTTAAGCTGGTTCTCCCACAGATGCCTGCTTTCTTCTCCAAAAAATCCTGTGAGCTTTCTTATATACAGTTTCCTTATATTCTCTGACTGCAATATAACTTCATCAGCATATACCACTCCCGGCATTGTCACATACGAATTCATGCTGACATCTGCTCTCATATCCTGTGCATCAATCTCATCTGTCGTAAAATAAGGTATATATATAAGCTTATCTGTATGCATAAGCAGATTCCTGACATAATAACGTGGGTGTATAGTTGCTGCAACATTATATCCGTCATATGGATTCTGAATAATTATTTCATCCGGATCATCTTTCTCATAATTATATTCATCCTCTGACAGCACATTAATATAGTCCGGATACTCTGCGCTTGTACTGTATTGTTCAACAGTTCCATCATAATTCTTATAATAATATGGAACAGAAACAACCTTTACATCTACATCTTCCCTGTCCTTATACTCTCTCCACAGCCCATCCATTGCATCCCAATGCTCTGGCTTAAATGGCATGAACACAACATTTTTCTTTTTCTTTTTATTATCCAGCGCCTTTAACACTTTTCTCTTTCCGCGCAATATTGCAACGTGTTCCTTAAATGTTATAACATCTTCAAGCGTATCTTTAAATTCATTAAGACCTGACTCTGATTTTTCCCTGATAATATCTCTCTGTTTATCAAAGAATGGATAATCATGTGAATCCCATGTATGAACCAGTTTCATGTAATCCCCGTACTTTTGTTTAAGAATTGCATCATAACCAAATGGTACAGGAATTGTAATATTTTCAAAAGGAATCCTGACCGCTTTCTTATAATACGAATTACGGAATTTATAGGCTTTATTCTTCTGCCATATAGCCCTTATAGTCAGTTCCTCTGTTTCGTCTTCTGTATAAAGGCTACATAACTGGTCTACAAGTATATTTAATTGCTGTATTATATCTTTTTCCCTGTCAATTCTTACTCCGCATAACTGTTCTATACTTAAAAGATTACTATTCAGCTTTTCTAAGTCCTCTCCTTCAATAGCTTCATTCTCTGAATCTTTCATTCTCATAAACTTGGCTACTGTATTGACAATATCTATAACAGTACATAAATAATCGTCTTCTTCCCTGTCCGGTGCAATAAAATCCAGCGGAAATATGTCTATCCCCGCAACATATGGAAAGCCATGATATTTATCAAGGTATTTCGCACTGAAATCTATTGTTCTCCCACTAATAATTCTTGCCAGCAGATTATCATTATCCTTATCACTTTCTATATTATATATCTGATAACCTTCCGGCATAATATTCTTAACATTTTTAACAAATTTATTAAAATCAGGTCTTTTCATACATATATCCATATCATCATCCCATGGTATGAATCCATGATGTCTTACTGCTCCGAGAAGTGTTCCCCACTCTGCAAAATACTGGATTCCATTCTCTTTGCATGCTTTATCAACATCATTGAGTACCTCAAGCTGCGCTGCCCATGCATGCTTCATCTCTGCTGATACATAGAAACCATCTCTTATCTCATCTTCAAAAAAACTTTTATCAAATTCCATATATGTATGTTCCCCTGTCTGTAATTAATATCCTTGTCTGGTTGCAAAAAGAGCCGGTGCAAGCACCGGCTCTTCTGCTTATAGTAGTAGTTGTTATTAACCGAGAAGTGAAAGTACTCCCTGTGTTGACTGATTTGCCTGAGCAAGCATTGACTGTCCAGCCTGTGAAAGGATGTTGTTCTTGCTGTACTCAACCATCTCAGATGCCATATCTGTATCACGGATACGTGACTCAGCTGTCTGAAGGTTCTCAGAAGCTGTATCAAGGTTGTTGATTGTATGCTCAAGTCTGTTCTGAAGAGCACCAAGCTTAGATCTCTGAGTAGATACAGAGTTAATAGCTGCCTGAATAGAAGCCATTGCTGCACCTGCTGCTGAGAATGAACTTACCTTAAGTCCGCTAATCTTAAGTGAAGAAGCATTCATATTTCCAATAGAAATTGAAATACTCTGTCCTGATAATGCACCTACCTGCAATCTCATTCCAGTAAATGTACCATCAAGCAGGTTCATTGAGTTGAACTGTGTTGTGGAACGTATTCTATCAATCTCTGATGTGAGCTGATCCATCTCCTGCTGAAGAGCATCTCTATCTGATGATGTATTAGTATCATTAGCTGCCTGTGTTGCTAACTCATTCATTCTCTGTAAGATAGAATGTGTCTCGTTAAGAGCACCTTCAGCTACCTGAATAAGTGAAATACCATCTTCTGCATTAGAAGAAGCCTTGTTAAGACCTCTGATCTGGCTTCTCATCTTCTCTGAGATTGAAAGACCAGCTGCATCATCACCAGCACGGTTAATCTTGTAACCTGATGATAACTTCTCTGTTGACTTCTGGAGTGCGCTAGAAACTGTACCCATCTGTCTGTTTGTGTTCATTGCTGATAAATTGTGTTGTACTACCATAATATTTTCCTCCTTGAAATTAATTTAGATGCAACATCCTTGAAGCATCTTGTTATGGTTTACAGGAAACTATCTGTTTCCCTGTACTTTATATATCGGACTTAAGTCCTGAAACTTTAGCCCGTAATATAACTTTTTTAAGTTACTGCTTGGTGTCCATAAACTGAGGTTCATTGCTTAACTTACTCATATTCTGATAATATGACTTCGCCATAGAAGCACTTCTCTTTGCTTCTCTGTGTTCCTGTCTTTCTCTTCTGAACATTGCTTCTACCTTTACTTTATTATGGGCTTCCTGCACTTCAATCTTAGCACCTAACTCAGTAACTTCCTTAATAAGCTGTTTCATTGCAGCTATTTCACTGCTGTATTTGGTTTTATTGCCAGCAAGCTCTTCCTTAATTCTGTCATATAATGACTGAAATCCCTCATCCAGCAAATCAAGCTCATCAATGCAACTTCCTTTTGCTTTCATATTATCATCAAATGCATCACCATTCAATGTTTCTTCTGAAAGAATCTGATTCTGCTCTTCATTAAGCTCTATAATTCTGATAAGAATTCCTTTCTTCTTATTAAGGCTGTCTATCATCATCTGAAGATAATTAGTAGTCATATATTAATCTCCTACTGGTTCATTCCCCTTGTACGGTTCATAACCTCTTTCCAAGTATCTCTCATGCCTCTTATTTCAACTAATGCCTGATTAAGTATCTCTGGATCTTTCTTAACATTAGCATTAACTAAAAGGGAGTATATGTAGTCATATATTTTCTCAAAATCTTCTGCAACAGGATATTTATGATTAAGTGTCACCTTAAACTCTGTAATTATATCTTCAGCCTTCTTAATATTAGTATGAGCTTTCTGTAAATCGCCCTTTTCTATAGCTATCATGGCTATATTGCAAAACTTAATTGCCCCTTCATAAAGCATAAGTGTAAGTTCTGCAGGACTTGCTGTAAGAATCTTATTTCTGTTATATTCCTGTGCTATATTCTGATTAAATGCCATGTTTTCCTCATTTCCCATAAGCTTCCATGCCTATGCGGTTGTTAATATGTACTATTATCCAAAAAGTCCAGATAATGATGATGACTGTGCATTCATCTTTGCCAAAGCTGATTCCATTGCAGAAAACTTACTATAATAATAATCTTCCCATGTAGTAACTTTATCTTCTGCCTCTGATATCTTAGTATTATACTCTGAATACTGTGTATTCATCTGCTTATCATTGTATATAGTATAAGCACTGCTTGTTGATGATGCTGCCATCTTGTTGCCAAGGTCTGTATATAATCTTGTAGACAGCTGTGAAAAGAATGAAATAACTGTATCAGGATCACTTGCTATCATAGCTTTTAGCTTATCCGTGTTAGCAGATGTCTTAGAATCATCCTTATCTCCATCAATGTGATATACTCCAGTTTCATTTTCTGGTGAATTAAAATATCCAAGTGTTGCTATTCCAAAGCTAGCCAATGAATATCTTTTGCCATTAACATCAAAAGACAATGCCATATCATTCTTCATAGTATCAAGAACGCTTCCAAGTGTTGAATCTTTTCTAAGAAGTGAATCCTTAATCTTTTCTTCCCACTTCTTAACCTCATCATCAGACATTGCGTCTTTCTCATCACTTGTAAGAGGCTCGTAGCCCTTAGAACTTGCTGCGTTGTAGGCAACATCTACAGATTTGACAAGGTCATTATAATCCTTAAGAAAGCCTTTAATCATATCATATATACCATCTACATCTGTGTTGGTTGTGATAGTTACTTCATCATTACCAGTAACTTCCATTGCCTCGATTGTAAGACCATTGATTGAGTAATTATTAGAGTTGTTAGTAAATGTTGCCCCATTAAGCTCAATCTCTGAATCCTGTCCTGTTATTCTGACAGCACCTGAAGATGACGCACTACCAGCAACATTTGATGCCATGGCAATTTTAGAATCAAGTAATGCCTTAGCTTTAGCCTGTCTGTCAGCATTAGTATCGCTTACTTCCTGTAATACATTGGCATTAGAAGCATCTGCCACAGCTTTTCCATCATCGCCGATTGTCACATAATCCTTAGTATCCTGTATAACCTTGGAATTATCATCATACACCTTAATCAGTGATTCATTAGACGCTTTTTTCTTTACCGCAGCCTCATATTCATCCTTAACACCATCTTTTTCCATAGCCTCTGTGTCATATTCGTATACAACATTGCCATTAGAATCTTTAACTGTATTGCCCTCTGAATCCACCTTTTCCTTCTTATACTTATCATAAGCATTAAGCAGATCTGGTGTCTCTGTCTTAAGCTTTGCCACATATTCATCTAATGTAAATGAATGATTCCAAGTATCATCTGCTGCCAGTGCATCCAGCTTATTCTTGGCAGTATTGTACTTATCAGCATAACTCTTGGCAGTATCCTCAGCTGTAATCTTAGTATACATGCTCTCTACTTCTGCATTATACTCGTCACTGCCCTCTGTTAAAGCTGCAAGCCTCTTATATTCTGCTGAATCAGTATCATTAACTGTATATATTCCAAGCTTCTGTAATGCATTAAGTCCGTTAGAGTCATTAGCCACAAGCGAGAAATCGTTATCCTTGCCTGACTCCTTAGAGCTTATAAAGAATCTTGCATTATTCTCATCAAAGCTTGCATTAACGCCAGCTTCCTTTAACTTAGATACGAACTGGTTAACATTCATATCTGATGTTATATCAATACTCTTGGTTCCAGAAGCAGTCTTAAAACTTATAGAACCATCTGTTGTTCCAACTATGTCTGATATCTTAGTATCACCTGTAACCTTGCTTCCATCAGCAGCTTTAATCTGTCCACCTGTAAGATATCCTGTTGACGCCAGCTGCTTAACCTTAAGTCTCTGTGTTCCGCTTACCGCAGATGAACTTGCAGAAACCTTAGCATACTTATCATTAGACACACTTGATGTCTTCAGATTATAACTTGTAGAAAATCTTGCACTTGAAAGCTTTCCGCTATAGAACCCATAAATACTTGTATTCATGGTCTTCCACTTTTCCTGCTTCCATGAAAGCTTGGTCTGTGCTTTAACAAGATTGTCTTTCTTTAACTTATATGATGATACGAGCGCTGAAACAAGTGATTCTGTATCCATACCCGATACCATACCAGATAATCTTATTGCCATAGCTTATCTCCTCTCATCTACTATGATACCTGCAAGCTCCCATGCCTTGGCAAGCATCTCAAGAGCTTTCTCTGAAGGTATCTCCTTAATAACTTCGTCTGTATCCTTATCTTTAATCTTAATTGTGATTCTGTTAGTTGGTTCGTTGTAGCCGAATTCTGCAATCGTATTGTTGTTAAGGACTTTCCTTATATCCTTAACATCAGCCATAGATTCAGCCTGCTTCTTTGCCTTGTCATTGTCATTAGCGTTACTGCCATTCTTCTCACTGTCTGCTGCCTGTCCTACAGAAACTGCTACATTAGATGCTGCTGACTTCGCTGAATCAACAACAACCTCATTGCTCTTATCTGTAGCTGATGTAACACTGCTTACATGTGATACCGGCTTAGCAGCCTGTAAATTCTGGCTCTGGTAGCTTGACGCTGCCGCTACTCCATTAACTTCCATTCCCATGATACAATTCCACCTCCGTGTGAAAACAAAACTTTATCCTGTAGTTACATTCATGTTGTACTGCATATATCGGAAAATGTTAAGTAAAATTTAACCCTTTGGACAAAAATATACACAAATAAAACAAATCATTTCTTAAATAATTGGTTAAGAGACTTCACATCAACCGAACTTGCTGCTTCCTTATTAGAATCAAGTATCTGTGCATACACTTCCTTACGATATATAGGTACTGACTTCGGAGCTGATATGCCAAGCTTTACCTGATCGCCCTTGATTTCGATTATTGTAATCTCAATATCATCATTAATAATGATTGCTTCGTCTTTCTTTCTTGATAATGCGAGCATATTAGTTCTCCTCCTTCTTTAAAATATCGTATATAGGATATCTTACCTGATATTCAGAATTATCTGCTATAAGCTGTATTCCCTTCATCGTATCAAAATCAACAATGATAGGAGCTTTAAGATTAATTGTCATCTTAGTAATATCCTGTGGTACCGTGAGCGCACAGTACACTCTGATATTATCATCCTGTATATCATCTCCGAGAGACTTAAGAAGCTCATCCTCAACAACAGGATCATATGTCTCATACACGAATTCCGGCTTCATGACTGGAAGTGCAAGTGTTGGCTCATCAATCGCCTGAAGCCATATGATAGAGATATTCTCCTCTTTCTCTGCATCATACACAAGAGTATACTTCTTCCAGTCCTCAAATCCAATAATTCCCTTATCAAATGTGATGATTTTATCCTCGCTAACTTCAATCTCTCCAAACCATTTAGTCTGTACTTTCATGTCAAACCTCCAATTTTATAATCTATCCTTTATCCATGCTGCATATCCTGCTAAAACTTACTATCTGAGGAAATCAAGCAGTGACTGCTGTACAACCTTACTGGCTGCTGATAATGCTGCCTGATATACAAGCTCTGCTGATGTATATGTAACAACAATCTCCTCAAGATCAATATCTTCATTCTGTGACTTCAAATCAGTAAAGTTAGTCTTCTGTTCTGTAAGTCGTGTCTTAGTAAGATCCAGTCTTATCTGTCTGTTTCCAACATCTGCCTTAGCATTTGATACCTGGTCCATATATCCCTGCATCTGACCAATTCCTGCCTCGAAAGCATTCTTCATCTCAGACTTTGCAAAATCTCTCTGCTTTGTAAGTCCTTCCATAATGGTTTTAAGCTTTTCCTGTGAAGCATCATCGCTATACTGCGAATCCTTCTGCATTGATTCAACCTTAGATATCTGGGCATCAATATCAAGAACATTCTGAACTGCATTTACAAGGTCATTAACATTTCTACCAAGATATATGTTAAAAGCCTCGTCAGCCTCTGTATTAACCTTTAACTTTTGTGAGAAATTAACTATGTATTCAATATCCTCACTCTTTTTATCATATACAACTCCTGTATTATTATCAACACAGTCAAAATACATTGTCGGGTCTATATCACCCTTTATGAAATTGCTCTTTTCATATGTAACCGAAAATTCATTATTCTGGTATACAGACTGATATACATTCTGTCCAAGAAGCAATTCACCTGTTGCTGCATTTATGGCAATCTCATTGTCTCCCGGAATATAATTAGGATCTGATGTTGTCACAACACTTACCTGATTCTGTACCACGCTGCCATCAGCCTGAGTTATATCCGCAGTAAGGCTTCCATTCATTGTAACTGTTCCATCTGCATTAATAGTAACATTTGCAGAATTATTATTTCCCATTCCTAATGTAAATGTTCCACCATTAATCTCATCATACGCTAACTGTATTCTGTTTACACTCTGGATATTAGGTGTAATTATATTGCCATTCGCATCTGTCTTAACTGTAAGATTTAATATATCATCATTACTGTAGGCATTAGTATATGCTGTCTTTGTTGAAAGATCTTCCCTTGTAAAATTCTGGGTAATTGAATAATCAACATTCTTGGCATCTGCATCTGACTGATATGTAAGCGGTCTGTCAGTCGCATGTCCCGTAAATACATATCTTCCTGCATAATCTACATTTCCCTGTTCATAATAAGCCTCCACAAGCTTATTAAGACTTTCTGCAAGAGTATTTCTTTCAGCTTCTGAATAAGAATCTGTAGAGCCCTGCACACAGTATCTGTATAAATCCTTGATAATACTGTTACTTTCATCAAGTGCATCATGTGTAACACTAAGCCATGATGATGCATCCGGTATATTCTTTCCAAGATACTGGGTTACCTCATCAAGACTCGAACGAAGTCTTAATGCCCTTATCGCAATAATTGGATCGTCAGATGGCTTGCTTATCTTTTTTTGTGTAGAAAGTTCTGTACTCAGAGTATTCATCTGATTTTTATTAACCTGAATATTCGAAATCGAACTGTTAATCATCATCTGGTTAGTGATTCTCATAATTTTGTCTCCTTGTTATACTCCCGTGTTATTTATAAGTCTGTCATATAACTCATTCATAACACTTAACATTTTTGAACTGAGATTATAGGCTTCCTGAAACTTTACAAGATCCATAGCCTCTTCATCTGTATCTACACCCATTACAGAAAGTCTCTGGTTCTGGATAGTTGTCTGAAGATTCATATAATTCTTTGTAAAATTAATTGCCTTACTTGAATCTATTGACATATCACTGACGATACTCTCAAGGAAAAATGAACCTGTACCGCCATCATATATCTTTGCATCCTTAGTATTAATAAGATCTACAATCAGATCAACATTTGCTTCGCCATCACTTACATTGTACTTGGTTGCAAGAAGATCTGCGTTATCAAGCAATGCCTGATTAACTGTAACAGTGCTTGCAGTAAGTGCCTGTGAATTTTCCTTCATAACAAAAAGTGAAATTCCCTGTGCTGAACCATCAGAAGTAACACCTTTTTTAAGTATCTCATTAACAGATGATGCAAATGTCTGTATAAACTGATTCAGCTGTGACTGATAATATGGAACACCTTTATATTGTGTGTTCTTATCTTTCTGGCTTTCAGTTTCTGTAAGAATATTACCATCTGCATCTGTCTTATATGTAGAATTACCGGCAGCATCTGTTGTAGATGCGTATTTCTCAATTTCTCCGTTACAGCCATCTCTTATATCAATAAGTCCTTTTAACTCACCACTTAAAGAATCACTGTAAATATAAAACTCCTGCCCATTCTCCCACTGTATATCATAAAGTCCTGCTGCGTCAGATACATTTCTTGGATTCTCCCTTGCAACAGTCTGGAGAGTATGGTAGTTATACCCATCAACAAGACTGTTACCATTGATTGTTATCTGAAGATTAGTAAGATTGTTACCCATATCGCTTTCGCTTACTGTTATATTAACAATCTGTGACAGATCATCAATCAAGGCATTTCTCTGATCCTTCAGATCATTGGCGTTGCCGTAATTTGCCTGAATCTGGTTAATCTGCTTATTAAGCGATGAAATATTCTGTGCCAGGGAATTAATCTGCTGTACAGCATCTTTAATCTCATTATTGGCATCAACCTGAACATTTCTTAAGTTAGTTGATAAAGTATTAAAATAATCTGTAAGACTCTTTGCATTATTAATAAGCTGGTTCTTTGCAGATGTGTCAGCCGGAGTACGGTCAAGCTGGTTAAGTGCCGCAAAGAAATTTTCATACTCTGTGGAATATCCCTTTAAAGTAAATTCATTAAGGTAATTCTCTATCTGTGACATATAGCTGTTCTTAACATTATACTGTCCATAATTAGTATTATTATTTCTGTACTTCTCATCATAGTAGGAATCTCTTGTCTGGTTGATTGCATCAACAACAACTCCTGAACCAAGCGTTCCATATCTTGCGTAAGTTCTGAGTGCATCAGCAGCCTTAGTTGATGCTGACTCTCTCGTATATCCTTTAGTATTGATATTAGCAAGATTATGCGATGTAACATTGATTGAAGTCTGTGCAGCCTGCAATCCTGAATATGCAATTGTTAAGCCAAAAAATGTTGATGCCATAAATCCTCCTTATTTGTGAAGCAGCTGCGACTGTTTTATGCATTACCAAGCGATGTTACAAGATGCTCTAACATCTGATTTACAACATTGACATATCGTGATGCTGCATTGTATGCCTGCTGGTATTTAATCATTTTCTCTAATTCTTCATCGGAAGAAACGCCCTCAGACTGAAGTCTCTGGTTATCATATCCATCAACCATAGTAGTCTGATTGCTTACATAATTGCCAAGCGCTTTTCCTAGTGTCGCATACTCTCCAATAAAGTTATTATAAAATGTCATGAAATCTGATTTGGCATATGTATCAGGATTAAGTGACGCAAACTTTTCATCCCATGCATCTACCAGTTCCTTAGCCCTGTCAAAATCTTCTTTTCCCTGAACTGTAGAAAGTGGAATCTTTCCAACATTCTGGGCTGCTTCCGGATTAATCTGTAGATTGCCAAGCTTATAAAGCGATTCATAATCTGTTTCATTAAGATTATTTCTTATATAAATTGTTTTTCCTGAATCATCAGTTGTCTTAATATATCTGTCAGTGCCTTTTCTTGAAAATAGCTCTGTTCCTACCGTCTTATCATCATCCATTCCATATCCGGTCTTGTCCATATCAAGCATTGAATATGTATATGAATCAACCGGCACTTCTGCGCCCCCGAAGCTCATATATAACTTTTCTCCGGAAGAAAAGCTGTATGTTCCATCTCCATTATCAGTTCCGGTAACCTCGCGTCCATATCTGTCGAAAAGCACCTGCTGGCTGACAGAATTGTATGTATATATATCTGCCTGAATCTCTGTTCCGTCTGGCGCCATATAAGGATTATTCCTTACCTCTGACTTTTCCGGACAAAGTATATTATTAATCTTCTCAACAATGCCATTGACAAGCTTATCGAATCCAGCCATAGCACTAAGAATTGCAGATGGCTCAATATAAGTATTGTAATATTCCTGTGCCTTGTAATATTTGTTATATGCTTCCTGATATGCTGCCCTTCCATCAGCAGTACTCATATCATAATCCGAACTGCTTGGTGCTTCAGGAACAACCGTATAATCAACAACCATATTGCCTCTTGCAATAAGAAGTCCCTTAAGTTCACCCTTGTCTGTATCATCTACATTAGATGCCTCTGTACTTAAATCATACACATCTCTTTCATATCCCGGCCATGTAGGAATAACAAGGTTCGTGCCTTCAACAACTCTTGTATCCATCTTCGCAAGTTCTCCCATTGTTATAAATGGAATTCCTTCAGCAGATATAACTACTTCCTTGCTGTCATTCTCGTAATATGTAATATCAATATACTTGCTGAGTTCATCGATTGCCGCATCTCTTTCATCTCTTAAATCATTGGCATCCTCAATTCCTGTAGACTCAATCTTTGATATTTTCTTATTCAGTGTATAGATTTTGTCTCCAAGCTTATTAATTGAATCAACCATATTCTTAACCTGTGTATTAAGTGTTGTCTGGTAATCCTTCAGTCCTTTATATACATTTTCAGACTTTTCAATAAAAGCTGTTGCATTCTGGATAAGCGATGACCTCGCTACTGTACTTGTAGGATTCTTGGCCAGCTCATTAACAGAATTATAAAGATTAATAAGATATGATTCATATGTAACGCCCTGCATCTCGCCAAACTGGTCTTCTATCTCTTCAATCGCCTTATACTGGCTCTCATAAAATCCAAGTCTGGAATTTTCATTTCTGTATGCCTGATCTATAAACTGGTCTCTTATTCTTCTCACTTCAGAAACCGCAACACCAAGTCCATAATCCGGTGAACTCACCTTATCACTGGTATTCACTCTTACATACTGTGTATCTGAAAATGTGACCTGCTGTCTTGTATATCCCGATGTATTAATATTTGACAGATTGTGTGCTGTTGTATTAAGTGCTGTCTGTGCTGTCTTAAGCCCTGTTGTTCCAATAAACAGCCCCGCCATTCCGTTAGCCATAAGGTCACCTCTTTCTTAAAATTTAAAATCATCTGATATGTATATCGACACATTTTTCTGATAAAACACCCCTCAGGGCTTAAAAAAGCCACATTCTCATTGTGAAAATGCGGCTCATTCCCGAACACGGATAAGCACATATACATCATCCGTGATAATATCCAATTATAAATGTAAAATCATTCATGCAGCCATTACTGCTTTGCATCAAAACTGCCACCGCCTAAGCCGCTGTTCTCCTCATAAGCTCCCTTTCCATAGTTAGCTGTCTGTGGTGCCATGCTTGCATTCCTGGCCAGATTAATCTCGAATTCTATCATATCCATAGACTGCTTAAGAAGCTGCTTATTATTATCATTAACTTCTGTCAGCTGTTTAACAGTATTCTTAAGATTAAGATACGACTGTTCAAGTGCATCATGTTCTTTAGGCTTCTTCTCCAAAAGTCTTACAATCTCTCTGACTTTAACCTCTGAAGGTGACAGATGCAAAATCTTACATATGTCTGTAACACACGCCTCTCGTTCCGTCTCAAGTCTTGTGATTACATCAATCAGCTTCTGCTCTTTCCCAAATATTTCCTGAAGCTGCTCAACATTGCCATTAACAATAGCAGCAGTCTTATTATTAGACAAGTCCAGCAGTGCTGTATACTGTCTGTTTTCATCATCCATTATATTAATCAAAGAATCAATCAAACTTGCCATCTAATAAAACCCCGCTAAAATGTTAATGTAGAAATGTTGTTCAAAATCTTATCTGCAACAGCTTCTGAACTGATATTATATGTTCCTGCTGCCATGCGTGCCTTGATATCGGCAATCTTATCTTCCCGAACATCGGAAGCCGCGCTCACTGCTGTTCTGGCTGTCTGATATGTCCTGGCTGTGTCAGAAATTTCAAACTTATCACTAGCCGATGATGTCTTTGCTGTAGCCTTAGCTTTAGAAATCTGGCTGGTCTGATATATCTGATTAACAGCATTATAAGCATCTATACGCATATTAACCGCCTCACTTTCTATTAATTAAAACAGATAACTCCTGCTTTATGTGTAAGATATCGGACGGTTTTTCAAAATACTTTATACCTCTTTTGAAAAAATGCTAATTAATTATCCGGGTAAGTTTCACCCTTTAATTACTTATCAAGGAATCTCATTCTTGCCTTTTCTCTTCTCGCTCTTTCCTTGTCAACATTGCCTACGGCCGATGTAGCACTTCCATACATGCTGCCAAGCCTGTTAGCCATGTCATACTTGCATCTTTCACAGTATCTTCCTGTTTTTATGGTAGCTCCGCATACTTCGCATGCAATGCCAATAGGTGAATCATCACTGAACGACAGTCTTTCTTCTCTTATCCACTGCTCAATCTGTCTTGTACTTACATCACAGTTCTCTGATATATCTCTCATATCAGATCTTGGATTATCTTCTATATATTGCTTAACCTCCTGAAACTTTTCTTCAAGTTTCTTCATACAGTCAGGGCAGAGTCTGTATGCGCCCCCGATATAATTATATAATCTTCCACAATTCTTACAATTTCTAACTTCCATAAATCCTCCTTGTTAAGCATCATTGTTTTGCAAAACAAAACCGCATCCGCACTAGAATCCGTCGCCAATGCACAAACTTACCCCATACACTTCCTGAACGCCAGCATGCTTGAGTACTGCAGCACATGCATCAAATGTTGCTCCTGTTGTATATATATCGTCCACAATTAAAACTTTACTATATCTTACAACTTTTTCTCCTGCTTGAAAAGCATTTTGCAGATTTTTAACCCTATGTGCATTATCCAGTTCTTTCATAGGAACTGTTTTAACAACTCTCACAAGAGCTTCACAATCCATAGGGATACCAATAAGCTGTTCCAATTCTCCTGCAATCAGCTCTGCCTGGTTAAACCCTCTTTCCTTAAGTCTTGAACTGTGAATAGGCACAGGAATCAGTGCATCTGGCGCCCAGGCATGAATCATGCTGCCACACTTGTCTGCAATCTGTTTTGCATAGATACCTGCATATTCCCTTTTATTGTGATACTTGAATCTGTATATTGAATCCTTGATGCACTTAGAATATTCATACACAGCGCATGCCTGGTCATAAACATGTTCTTTCCTGCTGCAATCACTGCAATATTCCACTTCATCATTTTCAACCGGTTTGCCACATTTAAGACAGACCGGCTCACTGACATAGCTCACCTTGCGCATACAGTCCGGGCATATATCAACCCTGCTGCCCCCAGCAAAAGGTGCCGGCTTTCCACACATAGGACACGCTGGCGGAAGTACCGCATTAACTGCCTCCATTAATACCTTCTTATAATCCATAATCCCCCATTATTGTCATCATTATCACATATAAACATATCAATTATCATTGTCCAAAATCTTCAATATGTCTGATTTCTTCAATCCTGTCTGTGAGTGAAGAATATCGTTTTGACTCTGATACATTGTCAGCCATAAGCCTGAATATCTCCTCTTCCCCAACGAGGCACACACATTTTCTTGCTCTTGTAACTGCCGTATACAGAATATTCCTGTTCATCAGCATTCTTGGTCCCTGCGACATCGGAATAATAACCGCCGGGTACTCACTTCCCTGTGATTTGTGAACTGTAATCGCATACGCAAGTTCAAGCTCATCAAGCTGAGAGAATTCATAAGTAACGAATCTGCCATCTTCGAATTTCACAGTTACATTCTCATCAAATGTGCTTATTCTCTCTATAACTCCGGTATCCCCGTTAAATGCGCCCGTTCCCTGTTCTGTTGGAATACCGTATCTGCTTCGTTTTTCCCATGCAAGCTGATAGTCATTCTTAATCTGCATAACCTTATCACCTTCACGGAAAGTAACATCACCGACCTGTCTTTCCTGCTTGATAGCATCAGCCGGATTAAGAAAATCCTGCATAATCTTATTAAGACGTTCCACCCCGACATTGGATTTTCGCGATGGAGTAAGAATCTGAAGGTCATACACATCGGCACCTACATAGTCCGGAAGTTTGTCCTTAATAAGCGTTTTCATCGCATTTATAATATTGTCAGCACCGTTTCTGTGAACAAAGAGAAAATCCTTGCTGTACTTGTTAAGTACTACCTCCTCACCCCTGTTTATCTTATGGGCGTTAATAATAATCTCACTCTGTGCCGCCTGTCTGAATATCCTCTCCAGCTTAACAACCGGAAAACATCCGGATTCTATAATGTCTTTAAGTACATTTCCCGGACCTACACTTGGAAGCTGGTCCACATCACCTACAAGAATCAGTTTTGTTCCAATCGAAACAGCTTTAAGAAGTGAATTCATAATGCTAATGTCTACCATTGACATCTCATCAACAATAATAACATCAGCTTCAAGCGGATTGTCCTCATTTCTCTCAAAGAACATAGACAGCCCTGTTGCCGCCGACTTTCTGTCACCCTCAGGAACGCCGCCGCTTATCTCTAACATTCTGTGGATAGTCTGTGCTTCATATCCACAGGCTTCTGTCATTCTCTTGGCTGCACGTCCCGTAGGCGCTGCCAGCCTGATTTCCAGACCTTCCAGCTCAAAATATTTGATTATTGTATTAATAGTTGTAGTCTTACCGGTTCCCGGACCGCCAGTAACAATTCGCAACAGCCTCTTTCTGGATATCATCAAGAGTTATTCCTTCTTTATCCTCAATCCTTGCAATCCTGTCATCTATGAATTTCTGGTCTTCCTCAATCTGGACGTCAAGATTATTAAGCATAGCTGCAACATTTGCTTCCATGTTGTAATACATACGGGCATAGACACATTTTACATTGTCCTTAACCTTAACAACTATCTTCTTATCCATTGTCAGGTCCATAAGATATTTGTCATAATCCTGAACATCAATCAAAAGCAGTTCGTTTACCTGACGCACAAGCTTATCATACGGAAGATATGTGTGCCCCTGCATTGTCGCCTGATTAAGCACATAAAATATTCCGCTCTTAATCCTGAATTCAGAATCAATCTTGATTCCGGCACGCGAAGCAATCTCATCAGCCGTCCTAAAACCGACACCCTCTATGTCATCAGCAAGCCTGTACGGATTCTGTTCAAGAATGTTATAAATGTCGTTTCCATAACGCTTAAATATTTTGTTGGCAAGATTCATCTGGATTCCATAACGCTGAAGAAACATCATTGCTTTTCTGATGTCTTTCTTGTCAATAAGCTGGTTCGCTATATCCATAGCTTTAGACATGCTTATTCCTTTAATCTCAGCCAGACGCTCCGGTTCTTCTTCCATAATCCTGAATGTATCATCGCCAAATGTCTTAACTATTCGTTCAGCCATCTTCTCGCCGATACCCTTTATTGCCCCGGAGCTTAGATAACGCCTTACGGATGCAGCATCATCCGGCGCTCTGAACTCATAAGATGTGACTTTAAACTGCATGTAGTAAACTGCATGCTTAACAAATTCGCCTTGTGCGGTAATAAATTCACCTGTGTTGATATAGCTTAACACTCCAACACAGGTGATTTCTTCATCATCGTATACAATATTAAAAACCGTATATCCATTGTCTTCATTCCTGAAGATAATATTCTCCACAAAGCCCTCTACATATTTCACAGACTCGTAATCCAATCTGTTATCTCCTTTATGTTAAATATTATTTCTGCTCATCTGCCTTAGGAATAGACTCTGTAGAATAATTTCTCTTCATCTGCTCATAAAGCGTCTGTGCTATTCCAAGTCCTTTGCCATGATTAGAATCAGTCATAAGCTTGGCATAAGATGACACCATCTCATCTCCAAAGTAACTCCCCAAAGTATTAAGTGAAGTATCCTCTGTTCCACCAATTCCAGCCATAGAAGAGAACAGATTGCTATCTTCGTCATCCGAATCAATCTTAGCCATCTTCTCCATTGACTTAAGAACCTGTTCAACAAAATAACTTTCAAAATCCTTGCATACAGACATAAGTTCATCGTCTGATGCCTTAGAATAATCAGTACCGGTAAGTTTATTAGTTAAAGAACCCGCCTTAGAATCATACACATCTGAATAATTCATACTGCTAAGTCCTGTGATAGAATCACTCATACACTGCACCCCACTTATCTCTTAAGGTTATTAGCCTGCTCCATCATTGTATCAGATGTTGTTATAGCTTTAGAGCATAACTCATATGCTCTCTGTGCTGTAATAAGATTAACCATCTCAGTTGCAACCTGAACATTAGATGCCTCAAGATATGATTGTCTTAAGGAACTCTTCTTCCCAACTTCATCATAATCCTCATTAAGCGGAACACCTGAAGCTTCTGTCTCGCCAAGATAGCTGCTTCCAAGCTTATCAAGTCCTGCCGGGTTAGAAAACTGATATAGACCAATCTTAATTCCAATAGGTGCCGGATTGTTAGACTCATCAGGATATAAAAGATTGCCATCCGTATCAATAGTTATAAGATTCGTCTTATAATCTTCCCCATTAGCATCCTGCCCAAGAACAATCTCTGCGCCATCTGCGCTGAGCACAGGATATCCTTCAGAAGTACTGAGCATTACGCCTTCTGTAGCTGTTGCCCATGTAAAATGTCCATTTCTTGTATAAACAGTATCACCTGTGTTAGTATCCCTCACTGCAAAAAAACCATTTCCATCAATAGCAAAATCAGTTAAACTGTCAGTTGCATTAAGAGCACCCTGTGTATATATTGATGTTACTGCTGAAACTCTTGAGCCAAGTCCTACCTGTGCTCCAACAGGCTTATCATCTCCGTTAGCTGAAGTAGTCTTTGCCTGAAGATTCTGATAAAGCAGAGACTTAAACTGAGTCTGCTCCTGCTTATATCCGATTGTATTAACATTTGCCAGATTATTGGCAATAGTATCTACGCTTGTCTGCTGGCTCATCATTCCTGATGCAGCAGTCCACAATGATCTCATCATATCGTTAGTCCTCCATATGTAAATGTCTAACAGTTGTCACTAAATTTCAGAAATAGATACCATCTTTCCTAACATCTCATTCATAATCTTCTGATTACTTTCAAAATCTCTTGCGATAGATATCATATCTACCATCTCTGTTACCACATTAATATTGGAAGCCTCCAAATATCCCTGATTAACCTTTGCTGTAGCTTCTGTCTGTGTTGCGCCATCAACTGCCTTGTAAAGATTCTCTCCATACGCTTCAACATAATCGTAATCCTCAAAATCTACAAGCGCAAGCCTGTCAACATACTGTCCATCGGCATATATCTCGCCACTCTCCTCTACAGTAAGGCTCTCAAAATCTGTAGGTAACTGTATCGGACCACTCTCGCCCAATACATAATCACCATCCTTGGTTACCAGATAACCTTCACGGTTCATCTGGAAAGATCCGTCCCTGGTATAAAGCGTTGAAGTTTCTCCAGCTTTGTTAGTGAATGAAATCGAAAACAATCCACTTCCACTCAGCGCAAAGTCAAATGTATTGCCAGTATTCTGGAAAGAGCCCTGATCCCAGCTTCTGAAGGATTCTCCTACCTTCGCTCCAAGATTCAGAGTTCCAATATTCTGATTAATATAGCCCACAGTTTCATCTTTAACCTTGATGCCATAAACATCTTTAAAGGACTGTGTCGTAAGACCTTCTTTCTTATAACCTGTGGTAGTTGCATTAGCCAGATTATTAGACACTACATCCAGTCTCTTCTGCTGAACTGTCAAGCCAGAGTACGCTGTATAAAGCCCTTTTACCATAGCTCGCCTCTTTCTTGATAATATATTCTTCCGGCATAAAAATTGTCCATTCTGCCAGAATGTTAAGAAACATTCATAATAATCTTATTAAAAATGTTCCAGGTTACTTAACTTCGTCTCTGTAGCCTGCAAGGAACTCAATAAACTTACCTGTACCAATAGCAACACATGTCATTGGATCTTCGGCTGTCATAGTATTAATTCCTGTCTTGGCTTCAATTAAATCCTCAAGTCCTGAAAGAAGACTTCCGCCTCCTGTAAGGACGATTCCTCTGTCTGCAATATCAGATGCAAGTTCTGGTGGAGTCTTCTCAAGAACGCTGTGAACAGCTTCAACAATCTGTGAAGTTGCCTCTCTTAAAGCTTCCTCTGTCTCCTCTGAGCTTACCTCTACAGTCTTAGGAAGACCTGTTACAAGGTTTCTTCCTCGTACATTCATAGTTGTGACTTCTGCCTTAGGATAAGCAGAACCAACCTTTATCTTAATATCTTCTGCAGTTCTTTCACCAATAAGAAGATTATGCTTCTTTCTCATGTATCTTACGATAGCTTCATCAAAATCATCTCCGGCAATCTTAATAGAAGTACTTACAACAGTTCCTCCTAAAGAGATAACAGCGATATCAGTTGTACCACCACCGATATCAACAATCATATTACCGCATGGTCTTGAAATATCAATACCTGCACCGATAGCTGCTGCGATAGGCTCTTCAATAATAGCAACCTCTCTTGCGCCTGCCTGAAGAGTAGCATCCTCAACCGCCTTCTTCTCAACCTCAGTAACACCTGAAGGTACGCATACACTGATTCTAGGCTTCTTAAGCATTCTCTTGCCGATAGCCTTCTGGATAAAGTACTTAAGCATCTTCTCAGTTACAGTGTAATCAGAGATAACACCCTGACGAAGAGGTCTTACAGCAACGATGTTACCTGGTGTTCTACCAAGCATCAGTCTTGCTTCCTCACCGATAGCCTTAATCTTATTAGTATCCCTGTCAAATGCAACAACTGAAGGCTCTTTAAGAACAACACCTTTGCCTCTGATGTACACAAGAATACTTGCAGTACCTAAATCTATACCAATATCTGTTGATAACATTATAATTCCCCTTTCTTATAAAACAATGCGGACCTCTGTCTGTCCGATATATTCAGATAAAACATAAAATCAAAAGTCATTAGAAGCCATGTGTGCCCATGGCTAATCACCATTATATACATAAAAAAGGAAATTTAAAAGCCCTAAATAAAAAAAATCTATCTAAATATATATTTTTATAAATATTCAAGAAGCAATATGTCTTGTAAATGTATATCGGCATTAATTTGTGCCTGCTTAATATTCTGCCCGCGAATTTAAAAATATTTTGATTTTAAGATACATACATATTATAATGTGGTGGATTAGGATTATAACTTGCATATATTAAGGTAATATTAAAGTTATTTCTGAATTTAAGTGTATAGGAGATTGCTATGAATATCCGTTTATTAGATAAAAATGATAAAGCTGCTCTCGAACAGCTTATATATACTATAGAAAATGCTCTTCCTGTTCCTGAATGGTGGATTCCTATTGATGATATTGAACGCTCACATTTCTTTGATGCTGACTGGACATGCTTCTTAGGTGCATTTAATGACTATAATGAACTTGTTGCCGCCAGCGCCCTTTTCTTTAATGAACATGAATTTGCTGAGGAAGCTGAAAAGCTCGGTCTCGACATTCGTTCTACAAATGTAGCTGAAGTCGGACGATGCATGGTTCACCCTGACTTCCGCGGTCACAACCTTATGTGTGAGCTTAACAAGCGCCTCTGTTCAATTGCCCGCAACCGCGGCATCGACACAATCCTCGCCGTAGCCCACCCTGACAACGTCGCCAGCAATTCGTCTTTCCGTCGTCTCGGTGCAGAGCTTAAGGCAACTGCCACTGTATTCGGTTCTTACCAGAGGAATATGTATATTCTGCCGTGGTAGGTGGGTAGCGGGCTACAATTCTTCCTTAAGGCACTCAAGCAGTCCTTTGCAGCCTGCCAGAACATCCCTGTAAGTTGCCTCAAAATCTCCCGTATACCATGGATCTGCCACATCAAGTCCGTTTCCCGCAAAAGTAAGCAGTTTATATATCTTCTCATCCGGATCTCCGCCCGATATCCTCTGCATATTGCGGATATTCTCAGTATCCATTCCAATAAGGTAATCATATTCCTCATAATCATTCAGAGTCATCTGCACTGCCCTGTGAGGAATCACTGGAATCCCTTCTTTCTTCAACTTGGCAACAGTGCCATGATGCACTCCATTGCCAATCTCCTCGCGGCTTGTCGCCGCTGAATTAATATAGAACTTATCAGCAAGTCCTTCTTTCTCAACTAAATATGTCATAACGCTTTCTGCCATAGTGCTTCGGCAAATGTTGCCGTGGCAGATGAAAAGTATTTTTATCATAAATTCTAATTTCCTTTCGTTTCTTGGTATATCTTTCTCTACAAAAGTGATAAAGTTGAAAGGTGTACCCCTCATAAAACATAAAGCAACCTCACTTGATTATCCCTGTTCTAGATAATAACTCACTATTTCCTGTTCCAGTTTCACATTATGTTCCTTCATATAGCTTAACACTTCTTTATACAAATCTTCTTCCATTAATGCCTCGAGCCTGATCATATCATTATCCGTCAATTCTCTTAGACAATGACTAAACCGTATATCACATAATTGCTGTATTCCCATGCAATATAATTTAAACTTTTTAGCAGTTTCCCGACACAAATGCTTATGAATTAAAAATCCGCCAACATCAATATCTCCAAAATGATAATATTCAACATTAGGATTATCCGAAATAACTTTTTTAAGAAACTCTATCTGATGCCTATTAGCAAAACCTCCCAAATAAATCATAGCAAAATTCCCATCTTTCAATCTCTGAAAAGATGTCTTATTTTCAATAGTCATTACACTCCCAGTATTAACGCTGATGTTTTTTATATTTTGAACATCACCAGATGCTATAGCTATACCACCTTGAAATTTTGATACATTTAAAACATATTGCTCCCATTCAATTGTCCAACTACCTTTTATAAATATTTCCTGTTCTACTGGTGTAATATAAAAGGAACTTAAGATTGCATCATTTCTTTCTCCTTCTTCTCTAATTCTACCAGTTGCGGTTCTCAAAAATGTACATACTTCTTCATAGTTATTATTTTCAAACCATTTTGAATCACCGTACACCAACATTGAAGCTTCTCTTACATATAAATGCTCCTTATTTTTTTCTATAAATTTTAACATTTTCAGATTTGCTTCTATTTGCTTAGGATCAAGTATGCACCTTGGATCTTCTATTTGTACAAGAATACTTTCGCAATATTTATTCACAATTTCTCCCATACAAATATACTTTTCTACTATTTCATGTACTTGTTTTGAAATAGTCATTTGAGGAATGACACCATATTCTTCTTTCAAGTATTCATATAAGGCATCTATTTTTTCTTCTAAAAGATATATTTTTTCTATATCATCACTGAATTTCAAATAATCAACAGTTATAAAACCCATACCAGTCAATACAGATACCGCTTCATTAACTCCTTGTTTTTCCAATATATCTGCATTGTTTTTAGCATAATCTTTATATACTTTTGTTGGTTTTAATATAATCCTTCTATTGGTAGTAATATTCTTTGCATATCGAGCATTATATTTTTTTAACAAACCATCAATTATCTCTTTTTTGTATTCCTTACTGCTCATGGAATCTAATTTCTCCTATCTGCATATTATCATTACTATATTTCAAAACAGGAATAATTACGCCACATTCACTACCTATAGATTCCAGCTTATTAGGCGGTGCACAGAATATAACCTGAAAATTCTGATTCTTAAAGAAATCCAGCATTAATTTTATATTATGATCGCTCATTTTTTCAAAAGGCTCATCTATGAAAATCAATCTAACCGAATTAACTCTGACATTATACAACATCGACAACGCTGCCGAAAGTATCAGCGTATATGGTATCTGCGTTCCAGCACCTGAATTATACCCCACCTGTTTCGATAGCTTGCCATCTTTTACTTCATCATTATTAATGATAATTTCATAACTCATATAATTTCGATAATCTGCAAATTTCTTTATTTCTGCAATATCGTTATGTTCAATAATCTTATTGATAATATCACGAATTTCCTTTTCTCTTATTTCCACCTCGTCATTTTCATATCCCATTAGATTTGTGAACGTCATTTGCCCATCAGACATATTGTTTGTGTCTTGCAAATACTCTGCATACCTTAGAATTTTTGCATAATCCGAATTATCACTCAACATTTTTACATCAAATTGATATTTCGTAGAAAACTCAAGTTTTCGCAATTCCTTATTTATATCTGCTATATCACTTCTTGCATCCTTTGCAGTTTCATATATATTGAGTACAAATTCTCTTTTAAATATTCGTTCATAAGTTATAGTCTGCTCTTTTAGTTTTTGCTGTATCCCTTGCAAATCATCAATCCAGATTTTTCCTCTTCGTCTCTGGTAGTCAGCTTCACACTCCAAACCAATAGGTAATTTATCTACTTCTTGCTTTCGATTATTATACGCTTGTTGCTTACCATTAATATTTCCTTCAAGTTCACGCACTCTACGGTCCATTCTTTCTTTTGTCGCACGAACCATAAGAGCACCATTCTGGTTTTCCCCAGACAAATACTGGTCATACTCTTCTATTGCTTTTTCCACAGCAGAATTGCTTGTAATTCTTTCCTCGTCTAATTCCGCCTGTTTTAAAGTTTCCTGTGCTTTAGACTTTTTAATTGTTTTTTTATTTTCTGATATCGTTGCTTCTAAAATTGTTTTTTTATCTATATTTTTCTTTCTGTCATTATTTTTAATATTTAGCTGTTTTTCAAGCACGGATACTCTCTCATTTAACGCCATAAATTCTGCATTATTTTTCTGTGCTTCTAACAACTCTTTATAATGACCGCTTTCATTATTCAAATTAACAGATACATCTGCCCACTCCTTGTGTACATTTAAATTAAACTCTTTAAAACACTCTAAACCATTCTGCAAATATTTTGATTTATCTTGCAAGCTTCTCTGTTGTAAAAGTATATCCTGTTCTTTCTTTTCTAACTCATGCAACCATTTCTCTGCTGCTCTTCTATTGAGTTCTATTGCCTGACTTCCCAGACAATAACTTTTTATTTTTCTTGTATTAATATAGGTTACAGCCATATTACGACTCAGTTTTCCTTCCATCGACATAGCGTTATCATAATCCGGCACTTTTTCAATATCTACTGCATGAATTCTTCCCAACCAAAATTTAAAATAATTTGCCGCAGTTTCATTTTGAATAGCCAGATAACGAAATACAGAATCTTCTTCACATTCCAGTTTCTTTGACATTAATCGCTTTGTATTTACCAGCTCTACATATCGATATTTTGACTTGTCCAGCACGGCATTCGCAATATCAAAGACGTCTTTCGATACTATAATAGCATAACGATGTATTCCCAAAAAGCTCTCTATCGCATTCCTCCAATTCTCATCCTTCAGCTCTACTACATATTCATAAGCCATATGAGCTTCTTCATTAATACCATGCTTTTTGAACTCTCGATTAATTTCTTTAATAAGCTCTACCTGCTCCTTAACATTGGAATAATCCATTCTATTTTTATTGCAGCTCTCAATAATACTGTTTTGTTCCACACATTCATTCTGCACTATTTCAAGCTCTTTTTTCAGCAAAGTATTTTTTCAATTAAGTTATCACGACATCCCTGTATCTCTTCTTTCAATAAATCAATAAATCTTTGTTTTTCAGCCACCTCAAGACTTTTTGATGTCAATCTTCCAAGTACATTATCATTTTGTACGGTTACTCCCATCTCCGATAATCGAACAATCATTTCTTGCATTTTATGCTGAAAGATTTCCAATTTTCGTTTTTCGTCCTCCAACTTTATCAATTGCTTTTCATATGTATCTATCAATTGTTTAGATGCTTCTATCGCCTTTGAAACATCCAAATCAAGAAGAGCTCTTCTTGATTCTGAATAAATTTTATCTATATGACTTATTTCCTGGTCCTGCTCTTCAATTGTCCTTCCCAGATCTTCGCATGTAATAACACTCTTTTTGATTAATTCCTCTGTTTCCAAAATCTCTCTCTGGCACTCGACTAGAGCTTTATACTTAATTTTTATATCATCTATCTTCAGCTGTAATGCCTTCTTATCATGCTCGTCATAATCTGCCAATATAGAATCTAAATCTTGTAACTCTTGATTTATTTGTTCCAGACTGCCATTTATCTGTTCAATATTCTTCTTTGCTTCCTTCAATTTGTCAAAATTAACATCATGTTCTTCTAAAACTGATTCCTTTATAAATTCCTGAATTTTCGCAGCAGGATTATATGCCATTATATTTCTTAATTTTCTTTGATATTTAGGAACTTCCTGATATGGCAATTTAAGTCCTATCATCTGCATAAAT
>OHQQ01000302.1_pt1 | contig 37686 bp, 18 predicted proteins | sample 1578211 | NCBI WGS metagenome assembly OHQQ01 (sample SAMEA3879539, study PRJEB24766) | human gut metagenome | biome: human-associated habitat; feature: feces | place: USA | collected 1985/1987
TAATAAAAAACAAAATTGTATACAATATTTTTGATAGAGGAAGCCAAAATGAAAAAAGCCGCCGGAGCGGCATTTTAATTTTGTTTGAAGCGGTGCAGCGATTTAATTGCAAGCATTCTGCCAAACCAGGCCGTAACAATGCCGCCCAAAACATCAAGTGGGTAATGCACGCCGAGGTACAGGCGCGAAAAGGCAACCATTACAGCCAGCAGCATAATGGGCAGGCCAAAAAATTTGGGCAGCAGTTTGTAATACACAAAGGCGCAGGCAAAGGCGGCGGTGGTGTGCCCGGAAGGAAAGGAATAGCCCGAAGCGTGCGTAATAAGCGGAATAATCTGCGGCAGCACCTCAAACGGGCGCGGGCGCATAACGGCGTTTTTTAAAATAACGTTGCTGATAAACGTGCTTAACACAAGTGCGGCAATGGCGGTTATGCCTGCGGTGCGCGTTTTGGAATTAAGGGCAAGAAGAATGCCCGTAAAAATCCAAAACCAGCCCAAATCGCCCAAAAAGCTGATTCCGCGCCAGAAGCTGTGCAGCGGTTCATAACGCAAAGCATTCTGTATGTAAAGCAAAAGGCGTGTGTCAAGTTCTGCCAGGTAAGCCATCATCCTTCCTCCTTTCCGGCTGCGCTTTGTTTTTATTTTTATAATAACACATACAGATTAAATTAGTATTAAACTGCACGTTTTAAAATCTTGGCGATAAGTTTACAAACTTCAATCTGTACTATCGAAAGCAGGGAGAGCGCAAAAACAACAAACCACATATCGCAGCTTAAATCGGTAAGTTTAAACGCTTGCTGCAAGACAGGTATTAGTAAAATGGCAGCCATCAATGCAACGCTGGCAGTAAAGCTCAGCCACAGCCAAGGGTTATGCCCTTCGGCACGTACCCAGATATATTCAGTGTTAGAGCGTTGGTTTAAAGCACGCAATAACTGCGAAAACGCAAGTACGCAAAACGCCATGGTTTGACCGACGGCGTGGCTTAACGTGCTGCTGCCGATATGGTAAGCCGTTAATGTAAGGATAGCCACAAAAATACCTTGTACAGCCACGCGGGTCAGCAAGTCTTTTTCAAACAGCGTGCCGCTTTTTACAGGTTTATGCTTCATTATATTTTTGCTTGCCGGGTCTACGCCTAATGCAAGCGCAGGCAGCGTGGCTGTGGCAAGGTTAACCCATAAAATGTGTACTGCTAAAAGCGGAGCGTTCCAGTTAAAAAGAGTGGCAATAAACAGCGTTGTAATTTCGGCAATGTTGCCTGCCAGTAAAAACTGAATTACTTTTTGTAGGTTGCGGTATACGCGGCGGCCTTCTTTAATTGCATAAGCAATAGTGGTAAAGCTGTCGTCTAAAAGTATCATATCCGAAGAAGTTTTAGCAACGTCAGTACCGGTAATGCCCATGGCAACGCCAATGTCGGCAGCTTTTAAAGCCGGGGAGTCGTTAACGCCGTCACCGGTCATGGCGGTAATTTCGCCGTTGCGTTTTAACGCTTGAATAATGCGCAGTTTATCGGTAGGGGATACGCGCGCAAAAACAGCAGCTTTTTTTACTGCAAGGTCAAGTTCAGCATCGGTCATGGCATTAAGCCTGCTACCGCTGATAATTTCATTGCCACTGTGACAGATGCCGAGTTCTTGGGCAATGGCAGCCGCCGTTATTTCGTGGTCACCTGTAATCATTATTGTGCGGATACCGGCTTCGCGGCAGGTACGTACGGCGGCGGCAACTTCTTTACGCGGCGGGTCTATCATACCGGCAATGCCGGTAAAGGTTAAAGTGTGTTCAAGATTTTCACTGCTGTTTTGCGGTACGGCAGTAAGCGTTTTACTGGCAAAACCAAGCACACGCAAAGCCTGCTGCGACATTTTAGTGGCAAGCGCAAGTATAGCTTCTTTGTCTTTATTTGTAATTGTGCGTACACCCTGTGCCGTTAAAATATGCGTGCACAGCGGAAGCATTTCATCTACAGCGCCTTTGGTATAAGCGGTAAGCCGCCCATTGATGTTATGTACCGTTGTCATGCGTTTGCGTGCGGAGTCAAACGGTTGTTCAAATAAGCGAGGGTATTTATTCTCTAAATCATCATGGTTAACGCCAAATTTTTGAGCCAGGTAAATTAACGCACCTTCCGTTGGGTCGCCGATAATTTCACCTTTGCGGTCAGGGTCGAAGCTGGCGTCATTACAAAGTGCGGCGGCAAAAATAAGTTCGCGGTAAACTTCGGGGTGCTTCATAGCTGCGGCATCAGCTTCTACGGCAGTTTGTTTGTTAAAATCGCCGTTCATGGCAAGCTGCGTTACTGTCATTTTGTTCAGCGTTAATGTGCCGGTTTTATCCGTACAGATTACGGTTGCGTTGCCGAGTGTTTCAACGGAGGGGAGTTTGCGTACCAGTGCGTTCTTTTTAGCCATACGTTGTACGCCCAGTGCCATTACGATGGTTGCAGTTGCGGGCAAGCCTTCCGGGATAATGGAAATAGCAAGCGAAACGGCAATTAAAAACTGCGGTACCAGCGGTCTGTCATAAAATGCGCCAAGTGCGAAGATGAGCACGCAAACGATAAGGCCCGCTATGGTTAATGCTTTACCGGCGGCATTCAGTTTGCGTTTCAGCGGTGTGTCAAATTCGTCTTGTCCGTCCAGTAATGCGGCAATGCTGCCGACTTCGGTGTGCATACCGGTAGCAGCAGCAATACCAGTGGCTCGCCCATAGGTTACAATGCCAGAAGCATAAGCCATATTAACACGGTCGCCAAGAGGGCACTCTTCTTTAAGTATGGCGGCAGCGTCTTTCGTGGAGGCTACGGATTCGCCGGTCAAAGAAGCTTCCTGTATTTGCAAATTAACGCTGTCAATCAGGCGCAGGTCGGCGGGAACCATATCGCCGTCTCTTAAAAACACAATGTCACCGGGTACGACTTCTTTTGCCGGTATAACGCTTTCTTCGCCATCGCGCAGTACGCGCGCTGTGGGTGCTGATATGCCACGCAGCGCTTCAAGTGCGGATTGTGCCTTTTTCTCCTGTACAATACCAATAAAAGCATTAACTATAACGATAGTAAAAATTACTGCCGCTTCAATTGTTTCGCCAAGTAAAAATGATAATACTGCGGCGGCGACAAGAATCAATACCATCGGGTCGGTAATTTGTTCTTTAAGCATCGCCGTAATAGCTTTTGGCGGCTTGGCTTTAAGCTCGTTGTAACCGTACTGTTTCAGGCGTTCTGCTGCCTGCACATCGCTAAGCCCTTCAGCAGAACATTGCAAGGTGTGGTAAACTTGTTCTAAATTTTGTGCGTGGGTGTTTTTACTGTGATAATCCATAAAGGATTCATCACTCCTTTCATAAATTTAATTTTATTTTGTGCGCTGTACGCTCTTTTGGCAAAGAAAAAGGCATAGCCTGCAGCCCTTAAAGGACGCAGGTTATGCCTGAAAAAAGTAATTTTAAATTTTTAGCACCGTTCTTTCGGTGAGGGTCACTGTCATTAGAGGCAGTCATTGTAATTTTCCTTTCCAAATACGTGAAGAAACTAAATAGTAAATCTTATTGATTGTATGTTAGCATAGCTTTACTCTCTTGTCAAGACAGCAAAGGTGAATTTTTTTGATGCTTTAGCTATATGTTATGTTCGTTTTTAGTGAACAATTTGCATTATGGTGCGTAGTTAATATTTGTGCGGCTATGTATAATCAATAAAATAAAAGTACGACACAGTGAAATGCGGCATTGGGTTTTTAGCAATATTTAATAAGAAAAACGGTAAAAATAAAAGCAAATATTCATAGCAGGCAGGTATTTTTTGCCTGCATATTGAATTATTACACGTTGAGTCTTACGGAAAGAGGTGAGATTATGCTTTTAGGTATAGATGTTGGCGGCACTTTTACGGATGCCGTTTTGGTAGATAACGGTGCGGTGCATGCGCAGGCCAAGCGCCCTACAACGCACGGCGAGGTGCTGCGCGGCATTCTGGCGGCGCTGGACGCCGTTATGGACGGCGCGGACGCGGCAAAGATTGAGCGTGTGGTTATAAGCAGCACCATTGTTACCAATGCGCTTACGGAAGGCAAAACGCAGCCTGTGTTTCTGGCAGTTATGACCGGCCCCGGCATGAACGTAAAGGGGTGTTTTCCGGTAGAGCCGTATCTGGTAAGCGGCTATGTTGACCACCGCGGCAAAATTGCAGCGCGTACCGAGTTTAACAAACACTACGGGCTTTTGGATAAACCTTCCGGCGTGCAGGCCGCGGCGGTAAGCGGCAAATTTGCTGTGCGCAACCCGGAAAACGAATATGTGCTGGCGCACGAATTAAAAAAGAGCGGTTATAAAAAAGTATTTTTGGGTTCGGAACTCAGCGGCGAGCTGAATTTTATACGTCGCACCAACAGCGCGTATTTTGCGGCGGCGGTAGATAAAACCTTTGAAGCTTTCGGCAAGCAGGTGGAATGGGCGCTGAAGGAGCGTAATATTACCGCGCCGGTGCAGATTTTAAAGGCCGATGGCGGTACGCTGCCTTTGGAGGCGGCGCTTAAGCAGCCTGTTGAAGCGGTATTTACAGGCCCGGCGGCAAGCGTGCTGGGCATTGAAGCACTCGGCGCGGCGCCGGAGGGCAAGTGTATTTCGCTTGATGTTGGCGGTACCACGACCGATATTGCCTTTTGGGATAACGGCGAGCCGCTTTTGGCGAAAAAAGGCGCAATGATTGGCAAATATCCGACAGCAGTGCGTTCTTTCCATATGCGCAGTGTTGGCATTGGCGGCGACAGTGTCATAACCAAACTGCCGCAGGGCTTTAAGGTTGGTCCGGAGCGTGCCGGGCGCGCGGCAGCGTTAGGCGGCGGAGCGGCAACTTTGGCTGACGCGCTGATTGTGCTGGGGCTTGCTTCGTTCGGCGATGCCGGTGCTTCCTTTAAGGCTTTGGGTGCGTTGTGTCACGAAGGCGAATCACCGGAGATGGCGGCGCAGGCTGTTTTGGACGCGGCACTGGATGTTATTGAAAACGCCATTAAAGATATGCTGCATGAGTGGAGCATTCAGCCTGTTTATACGGTAAGCGATGTTTTAAGCGGCAGCGATTTTGTCCCGCAGCAGCTTGTAGGCGTCGGCGGCGGTGCGCCGGGGCTTATTCACGCTCTTGGCAGGCGCATGGGGCTGCCGGTTGTAATTCCGCCCGGCGGCATGGTGGCAAACGCCATCGGTGCGGCACTGGCAAGGCCGACAGTGGCAGCAAGCCTGCGCGCCGATACAACCGAAGGCTATTATTTAATTCCGGAAAGCGGCAAACGCGAACGCCTGCCCAAACGCTTTAATATGCAGGCGGCAGAAGAAATTTTAAGTGCCTGGCTGCACGAAAAAGCAGGCGGCTGGCAGATGGAGAGCAGCGAAACCGAAGTTATCAGCCGCGAATATTTCCGCACGCTGCACGGTTATTACGATACCGGCGAAATTATTTACCTGCGCATGCAGCTTAAACCCGGCATTTTGTATAAAATTACCGGCAGGGAGGTGGCATTTTGAAACAGGCAAATTTAGGACTGATATTTTTCCCGGCTTTTGACTGGATGATCAGCCCCGGGCACCCGGAACGCCAGGAAAGGCTGTTATATACGCGCGACCAGCTGACGGAAGAAGGACTGTTTGACCGCCCCGAAATACGCGAATACCGCCTGCGCATGGCAGAAATTAACGACTTGCAGCGCGCACACGTCGGCGTGCCTTCGATAGCAAAGCTGATTACGCCTGCACATCTTGCCTCTGCCGGAGGGTGCATGACGGCGGCCGACGCTGTAATGAGCGGCGAAGTTAAGCGCGCGTTTGCGCTTGTACGCCCGCCGGGACACCACGCTATGCGTATAGTGCATGGCATCCGCGGTTTTTGTACCATTAATATTGAAGCCGTAATGGTGGAATATTTGCGGAGCCGCTACGGCATTAAAAAAATTGCCGTTGTCGATACGGACGTGCACCACGGCGATGGCAGCCAGGATATTTTTTACCACGACCCCAACGTGCTTTATATTTCGTTCCATCAGGACGGGCGCACGCTGTACCCGGGCACGGGCTTCCCGGATGAAGCAGGCAGCCCGGCGGCGTGGGGCTATAACATCAACCTGCCGCTTTTACCCGGCAGCGGCGATAAGGAAGTACACCGCCTGTTTGACGGGCTGATAAAACCTATTCTTGACGATTTTGAACCGGAACTCATCATTAATTCTGCCGGGCAGGATAACCATTTCAGCGACCCTCTTGCTTCCATGAGCGTTACGGCACACGGCTATGCGGCACTGGCAGATAAGTTAAAGGCAGATATTGCCGTTTTGGAAGGCGGCTATTCTATCGAAGCGGCGCTGCCTTATGTTAACACCGGCATAATTCTTGCCATGGCAGAAATGGATTACAGCAAGGTTATTGAGCCGGACATCAGCGCCCTGCGCAGACCTGACCCGCGCTGCATGACGCGCGTGGAGCAGCTTATCGAGCAGGTAGGCAACATCTGGCGTACCCGCAGGGAAGTTGGCAGAATGCTGTTTGATAAATGCGGCGGCAAATGGCAGCGGCGTAAGGGAATTTATTATGACGAAGAAGGTATCCGCGAGGAGCAGCTGGAAACTGCGCACTACTGCAAAAACTGCAGCGGTTACATAACTGTTGCCACTAATGCGCGCGGCACCCGTTACGGCGACCAGAGCGCTTATGTTGTATGCCTTTTGCGTGATACCTGTGAAAACTGTAAAAAAGCGGCTTATGATGACGCACTGCGCGCCAAACAAAGCTGTGAATATAAATATATTTTATTGCAGTACCCCGATACGGGCGTTGTGGAAACAATTTAACGGAAGATTGGAGTTTATAAAGTGAAAGAAATTGTAATAGCTACAAGCAACCCGGGCAAACTGGAAGAATTTAAGGAAATGTTAAAAGATATGGAGGTTGAACTGCATTATCTTGCCGAATGGCCCGGCATTGAAGCGCCGGAAGAAAACGGACGTACTTTTGCCGCCAATGCTCGTTTAAAAGCTACGTACTATGCCAAGGCAACCGGTATGACCTGTATTGCCGATGACAGCGGGCTTGAAGTGCAGGCGCTGGACGGCGAACCGGGCGTGCGCAGTGCGCGTTACGCCGGCGAGAAGGCAACCGACAAGGAAAACAACGATTTACTTTTGGAAAACATGAAATTGCAGGTTAAACGTACCTGCCGTTTCCGCTGCGCTTTGTGCGTGGCTGACGCCGCCGGCAAGGTACTTGTGGAAACGGACGGCATCTGCGAAGGCATGCTGCTGCACGAGCCTTTGGGTAATAACGGCTTCGGGTATGACCCGCTCTTTTGGTCTACCGAGCTGCACATGGGCCTTGGCGAAGCAACGCCGGAAGAAAAAAATAAAATCAGCCACCGCGGCAAAGCCGTTAAAAAACTTATTGCCAACTGGAAGAAAATAAAATGAAAATAGGTTTAACCGGAGATACCCACGGAAGCATGCAGAACCTGCGCCGCGTTATTGCCGCTGCCCCGCCGGTTGAACAGTGGCTGCATACCGGCGATTACGCGCGCGACAGCCTGTACCTTAAAAGCCAGACCGGGCTTGAAGTAACGGCTGTGTGCGGCAACTGTGACGCGGGCGAAACGGATTTTAACGTAGACGAATTTTTATATTTGCAGGGCTTTAACATCTGGCTGGCGCACGGGCACCGCTATCTGCACGGCGGCAGCCCGCAGGAACTGGTGTGGTGGGCGCACCGCCTGGAGGCGGACATTGTTGTTTTCGGCCATACGCATGTGCCGCTTGTAAAATGGTACGGCGATGTGCTTTTGGTTAACCCCGGCAGCCCTTCGCGCCCGCGCAGCATGGACGGGCCTACCTTTGGCGTGCTGACGCTTAACGAAGGTGAAAAACCGTCCGCAGAAATAATACGCCTTGCAAAGCCGTAAATTAAATGCTTGCTCTTTTAAAAACAAAGTGTATAATATAAATATATAGTATATACTAAATGAAAACAGAGGGGAGTAATTTGTTATGTCTTTTGTAGAAGATGCGTTGAAGTTTCATGCTGAACATAATGGCATGCTTGCTGTGGCAAGCAAGGTGCCTCTTAATAACCGCGAGGATTTGGCGCTGGCTTATACGCCGGGCGTTGCCGAACCCTGCAAAGCCATTAAGGAAAATAAAGAACTTTCGTTTGAATATACCTGCCGCGGCAATACTGTTGCCATTGTAAGCGACGGCACGCGCGTGCTGGGGCTTGGCGATATAGGCCCGGAAGCGGCAATGCCTGTTATGGAAGGCAAGGCAGTGCTGTTTAAAACCTTTGGCGATGTTGACGCCATTCCTATCTGCATTGACACCAAAGAGCCGGAAGAAATTATTGAAACGGTACGCCGTTTGCAGCCGACTTTTGCAGGCATTAACCTTGAAGATTTTTCTTCGCCGAAATGCTATGAAATTGAAGACCGCCTGCGTGAAATCTGCGACATTCCGGTGTTCCACGACGACCAGCACGGTACTGCCATTGCTTGCCTTTCTGCCGTTATGGGCGCTTTGCGTTATGTAAAAAAAGATATTAAAGACGTTAAAGTTGTTGTAAACGGCTGCGGCGCTGCCGGTTCTGCCATCGGCAGGCTGTTTGTAAGCATGGGCTTTCCGAATGTAATTATGGTGGAACGTGTGGGCGCTTTGTATAAAGGCATTGATGCCAAGCTGGATAAAATTCAGCGTTACCTTTCGGAAGTTACCAACCCGAATATGGAAAAGGGCACGCTGGCAGAAGTTGCCAAAGGTGCGGATATTCTTGTAGGCGTATCCGGTCCGAACCTTTTTACCAAAGAAATTATCGGCAGCATGGCGGATAAATCCATTGTTTTTGGGCTTGCCAACCCCGTGCCGGAAACAAGCTACGAAGCCGCTATTGCAGCTGGCGCGGCAGTTGCCGGTACCGGGCGCAGCGACAGCCCGAACCAGGTTAACAATGTAACGGTGTTCCCGGGCGTGTTCCGCGGCGCCATTGACGTGCGCGCAAGAGCCATTAACGAAGAAATGAAGGTTGCGGCGGTTTACGCCATTGCCAACCTTATTGACGAAAAAGACCTGCGCGCCGATTACGTTGTGCCGGACGCTTTTGACCCGCGCGTTGCGCCTGCCGTTGCCGCAGCGGTTGCCAAAGCCGCTATGGAAACCGGCGTGGCCCGCGTAAAAGTTGACCCTGAAGTTGTACGCGCCAATGCTTTAAAACGCATTGGCAGATAAGGAGCGGCCATGCGCGAATTAAACGTTAAAGAAATTACGGCAGCCGTTGCCAAACTGTGCTGCGACGCCTGCTACTATCTGCCGCAGGATTTGCTGGAAAAATTTAAAGCCTCCCGCGATACGGAAGAATCGCCGTTAGGCAGGGAAGTTTTGGAAACCATTATTGAAAACGCGGAACTTGCCGCACGTAAAGATGTGCCCCTGTGCCAGGATACCGGGCTTGCAGTGGTGTTTCTGGAAATAGGGCAGGAAGTGTATTTTACCGGCGGCGCGCTGGAAGAAGCCGTTAACGCCGGTGTGGCGGAAGGCTACACCAAGGGTTATCTGCGTAAATCTTCCGTTGATGACCCGCTGTTTGAACGCAAAAATACGCAGGATAACACGCCTGCTATTATTCATACCCGCCTTGTGCCGGGAGATAAAGTAAAAATTACCGTTGCCCCCAAAGGCTGCGGCAGCGAAAACATGGGCGCCATGAAAATGCTGAAGCCTGCCGACGGAGTGCAGGGCGTAATTGATTTTGTGCTTGATACCGTGCGCAAAGCAGGCCCGAACCCCTGCCCGCCGGTAACGGTTGGCATCGGTATCGGCGGCAATATGGAAAAATGCGCGCTTCTGGCCAAATATTCGCTGACGCGCCCCATCGGTGAGCACAACAGTGATGAACGCTATGCAAAGCTTGAAGAAGAACTTTTAGAGCGCATTAATAAAACCGGCATCGGCCCTGCGGGGCTTGGCGGCACAACCACTGCCGCTGCCGTAAATATCGAATACGCACCGACGCATATCGGCGCGCTGCCGGTGGCCGTAAACCTTAACTGCCACGCTGCACGCCGCGCGTATGCCGTATTGTAAGGGGGCGCAGAAATGACGGACGCAAAAATTAAACACATTACCACGCCCTTAACGGCAGAAACCATAAAAGACCTGCACGCCGGTGACGTTGTGCGCATAACCGGCCCTGTTTACACCGCGCGCGACGCCGCGCACAAACGCATGACGGAAGCAATGGCCGAAGGCAGGCCGCTGCCGTTTGATATTAAGGGGCAGGTTGTTTATTACGTTGGCCCTTCGCCCACCAAACCGGGCGAAATTGTTGGCAGTGCCGGGCCGACCACCAGCGGGCGCATGGATAAATACACGCCGGCGCTGATTGCCGAAGGTATGCGCGGCATGATTGGCAAAGGCCTGCGCGGCAAAGAAGTTGTTGAAGCCTGCGTTAAATACGGCGCAGTGTATTTTGTAGCCGTTGGCGGTGCGGCAGCGGTAATTTCCCAGTCCATTAAAGGCGAAGAAATGATTGCCTATGAAGATTTGGGACCGGAGGCCATCCGCCGTTACGAGGTGGAGGATTTTCCTGCTATTGTGTGCATAGATGCTGAAGGCAACGATTTTTACAAAGTCGGCATTGCCAAATACAGCAAGGAATAAACAGCATATTAAACAGTAAACCGGCTTCGGCCGGTTTTTGTTTTGCGTAAATTAAGCGCGCCAATAAAATGTTAATTTATTTACAGTTTGCAGTAAAATTTGCTGCGTGCGCCATAAAGCGTAAACAAAGCTGTAAAAATTGTAAAATTTTGTTGACAATATCTTGCGATTGCTGTATTATAATTTCATCTTAACAAACACACTCTTATCGAGAGCGGTTGAGGGACAGGCCCAATGAAACCCGGCAACCAGGCTGTGCCATGGTGCTAACTCCTGATAGATGAGAGGAAAGTAAAGTATATGCTCTTTCCTCGGAAAGAGCTTTTTTATTGCTTTCGTTATTGCCAGTAAGTAGTGTGTAAAATTTAAAAGGAGAGATGTAAAGATGAAAAAAATCCTGTTAGTCCTTTGCTCCGTTCTGGTGCTGGCTCTTTTAATTGCCGGCTGCGGCGGCAGCGAAACCAAATCCGAAGGCGGCAAAACCGTGTTGAAAGTTGGCGCAACCCCGGTGCCCCATGCAGAACTTTTGAACTTTGTTAAACCGCAGCTTGCCAAAGAAGGCGTTGACCTGCAAATTATCGAGTTCAGCGATTATGTAAAACCGAACCTTTCTTTAAACGACAAGGAAATTGACGCTAACTTCTTCCAGCATATTCCTTATCTTGAAGAATTTGCCAAAGAACGCAACATGCCGCTTGTTACCTTAACCAAAGTGCATATCGAGCCTATGGGCATTTATTCCACAAAATACAAATCTCTTGACGAACTGCCGCAGGGCGCAAAAATTGCCATTCCTAACGACCCGACCAACGGCGGCCGCGCACTGATGCTTCTGCAAAGCGCTAACCTTTTAAAACTTAAAGACGGCGTAACCATTACCGCAACCCCCGGCGACATTGTAGACAACCCCAAAAACATTGAAATTGTGGAAATCGAAGCAGCTCTGCTGCCGCGTTCCATGAACGATGTTGATTATTCCGTAATTAACTCCAACTTTGCAATGGAAGCTAAACTGAACCCGGTTAAAGATTCCCTCTTTACCGAACCTAAAGAATCTCCGTATGCTAACGTAGTTGCAATCCGCAAAGGCGACGAAAACCGCCCCGAACTGCAAAAACTGGCTAAAGCTCTCACCAGCCCCGAAGTTAAAAAATTCATTGAAGAAACCTACAAAGGCGCTGTTGTACCGGCATTTTAATTGCTGTTAAAACTTTAAAAGCTAATAAGCTAAAACGTACAATAAAAATCCCACGGAATTTTCCGTGGGATTTTTGCGTATATGGGATTTATTAATTTGTATCGTTATTGTGTGTTTTAAAAAGCAATGACAGGAGTCGTGCCGTTTGTGTAATCAGGTCTTTTTCGCTTTCTGTCCAGCTGTGCGGTATGCCAATAGATACAAAGGTGAGTACGTAACCTGCTTTGCCGCCGCACATAATGGTTTTGCTTAAATAAGCCTTAACACCAAGCTCGTCTAATTTATCTTTATATACTTTTGGCAAAATGCCGGTGTTGCCGCACTGGTTTAAACCGTGGCTGTTAAAGCGCCTGGCAATGTCTTCCGGCGTGCATTTTAAAATATTTACAAAACCGTCACTGCCGTTAAAATATTTTGCCACTACCGGCATATATTCGCCGCTGCGGCTGATATCTTTAATAAAGGCGCCGGAAATTTGTGCCATGCTGCAGCAAAGTTTTAAAAGTTTAACTGCAGCAGTTTTTTCGTCATGCTGCTCAATAATTTTAAGCGCCGTTTTAAAGTACAGGTCCATGGGTATCTGCGCATTTTCTATTTCGCTGTAATCAAGCAGCGTACCGTAGTTAAATTCGTTCTGGTCCGGCAAAAGCGGAGCTATGGAGCAGATAAAATAATCATCAGGGCCGTCGGTTGCGGTAAACTGCCCGCGCTCCAACACCCAAATGGCAGTGCCGTCCTTACGCAGCAGGCGGTAGTTTATGGTGTAGGACACTTCGCCGCAATGCGCCGCCATAATGCGTTTTACTTTTGGCAGGTCGGCTGCATAAATCATATTTTTAATATCACCGCCGGTGGCAATCAGCATTTCTGTCATACTTTTATAACCGGCCAGTTTGTACAAAGCTTTATTAATGTACACTGCCGGATAATTTTTTTGTGCCAGGCAGCATTTTAAACCGTTAGGCGTGTTGGCTGCAACAAAAGAGGGCGTACCTGGTTTTTCCATTTGCAGTTCGTTTTTATAAAACTCGGTGCTGCCTTTGGCAACCGGGTATACTTCGCCCGGGTTAAGTTCGTTCCATGCCGCTGAGGAATGAAGATGTACTATTTTTAACCCGTCATTTTCTTTGCGGATAACAAAAGTAAAACGTGCTGTTTCGTTAAGTAAAAGGCCGGTTTGCGGTTGGGATTTTATGCTGCATGCAACAAAAACAATGCAGAAGTCTTGGTTCTCAAATAATACCTGCGAGTGCATGTCTTCGATAATATTTTGCGGAATATCGTCAACGCGGCGGATAAAGGTATTAAAAACATCATTATAAGTAGGGTAAATTTCCTCTTTACCCCAGCCAATCCAACTGCTGCAGGTGTTGGAGAAAAATTGCAGAACTTTTTCGGTGCTGCCGTCTACAAAATAAGTAATTAAGGACTGTTCTGCAAGTTTTATTGCTTCGCGGCTAAAATTATTTCTGGTAGTTTTATCCATTGTTCCGGTTCTCCGTTTCTGGGGTATATTTTAAGGAATAACCCTTACCGTGAATATTGGCAAGCTGAAGATAAGGCAAATCGTTAAGGCGCAGTTTATGCCGCAGCTTGCTGATATGTACGCTGACCACACGGCTTGTGTACTGCATGTTTTCAGTATCGTACAGCGCCAGGTAAAGTTCTTCCAGTGTTACTGTTGTGTTAAGCTTATTTACTAAAAGTATCAGCAGTTTAAATTCGGTCGCTGTCAGCGGAATAAATTCCCCGTCCAGCATGGCCTGATTATTTTGCGGGTAAATTTTAAGTTTGCCAAGCGTAATAATCTGTATTTTTTCCATGCCGGTATCAAGATTCAGCATCCTGATAAAATTAACAAGCCGGTAATAAAATTCGCGGCTGCCGCAGGGAAGGCGCAAAAACTGGTCTGCACCGTTTTTGAGTGCGCTGATGGCAACTTCCTCATCGGCTGATTTGCTGACGGCGAAAACTGCACAGGCAGGCGCAAGGCGCTTTATAAACTTCAGCGGCCCGATATTTGTATCGCTGCATTCTACAATAAACAGCGGCGTGCGGTTTTCCATAAAAAAGTTCAGTGCTTCTTCGCTGCTGCACGTAATTTTAAAACGCAGCCCGCACAAAATGCTGTATGTAAATAAATTATCAAATATTTCTTTGTTATCTGCGATGGCAATAATGGTTTGCATATTACTGTGCCTTTACAAAATTATCAATTTGTAATAATACGTTTTACTATATTTACTTATAGTTTAATACAAGGTTCACTAATTTGTAAATAATATAACGCCGTGAAAGTGCAAAGAAAAAATTTGCACTTTGGAAAATGAAATTATGATAAAATTAAAATGAATATAAATGTGTATATATACGGTTAAATACGAATTAAAATGAAATAAAAACGTACTATAAGAAAGAGGAATTGCCATGGCAAAACAAATTACTAAGATTTTAACAGCACTTATTTTGGCAGGGACAATTAATGTTCCAATTGTTTATGCAGTTGATTATGGAATTAGTAATCCGCCGCCTCAGTATGGTACTAATGACCCGGGCGTACAGCTTAACCGCACACGTGAGTATATGGAACGCCAGCGCGTGGCACGCCAGATTGCCGAAGACCGTGCCAAACAGCGCGCCGAGGTTGAAGGCAGCGGGCAGGAACAGCAGCAGGCACCGGAAAATGCAGTTAAATTTGTATTGAACGATGTAAAAATAGATAAGAGCGAAGTACTTGCCGAAACGGAAATTAAAGAAATTACCGGCAAATATATTGGGCAGGAAGTTACACTGCAAAGCCTGTATGACATTGTAAACAGCATTAACGAATTGTACAGCGAAAAAGGTTATTTAACCTGCCGGGCTTATCTGCCGCCGCAAACCATTAAAAACGGCGTGGTGGAAATTAAAATTATTGAGGGCAAAACCGGCAACGTGCATATTAGCGGCAATGAAAGCACAAATGACGGTTATATTGCCGGGCGCATTGGGCTTGACCGCGGCAGCATAAGCAATATCAACGAGTTGAACGATGACCTTCTGCGTTTTAATGCTACCAATGATGTGCAGCTGCGCATTACCATGCACGCAGGCGCAGAACCCGGAACTACGGACTATGTAATATCGGCTTACGAGCCGCAGAAAAATTATATAAATGTATATGTCGACAACGCCGGCAGCGAATCGAGCGGCGAATGGCGAGAAGGCCTGTTCTGGACCGACCGCAGCTTAACAGGCAGCCGCGATATGCTGACAATGAGCGGCATGCGCAGCGACGGTACAAAATCGTTCAGCGCCATGTACACAGTGCCGTTAGGTCGCAGCGGAACCAAACTGGGCCTTACTTACAGCACCAACAGCGTAAAAATTACGGATGGCGAACTGGAAGATTTGGACATTAAAGGCCATTCCAACGCATATGGAGTTTCGCTTATTCAGCCGCTGGTGGTTACGGATACCCTGCGTACGGAAGCAACTTTGGATTACGGCTACCAAAATTCGCAAACCGACTTTTTGGGCATACACTGGGTTGATGATACTGTAAAATCTTATACCGCAGGCTTCAGCATGACTAACTACGGTGCAAGCAGCATCATTTACCAAAAGCATAACTTCCGTATCGGCGACAGCGAAGATATCGCCGGTGAAAACGAAAACTTTTCAAAGTATTTTTTTAACGGCTTCTGGCAAAAGGCTTACAGGGCCGGGCAGATGTTAAGCGCAAGGCTTGATGCCCAGTGGAGCCCGGACGATTACCTTACAAGTGCCGAACAGTTTTATATCGGCGGCATGTACAGCGTACGCGGATATGAAGAAAGCTATCTTGGCGGCGACAGCGGTTACAGCGCTAGTCTGGAATACAGCGTACCGCTTGACAAAGCCAAAACAACATCGGCCTTTTGCTTTTTTGACTATGGTGCAGTTTACGGCGACAGCGCTTTTGACGACCATGTGCTGGCAGGTACCGGCATAGGCATTAAAAGCACAATCGACCGCAAAATATATACAAGTTTAACGCTCGGCATACCGCTGATGCGTGATATTAACGGAGATGAAGTAGATAAAACCCGCATACATTTTATGCTTAACGGTCAGTTTTAACAGGGGGACGGGCTTATGAGTATCTCGAGAAAGTTTCAGCGCAGCAAAAGTAAATATACGTTAAGCCAGAAAATTATTTCTGCCGTAACGGCGGTAGGGTTTATTATGCAGCCAATAGTGGGCTTTGCACAGAGTATAAATAAAGTTAATAATAACGGCAGTATTGAAGTGAATGGCAATGTTACCAATATTTGGGCAGATAAAGTTGTCAGCAATTCGGCTGTGAATGTTTTTAAGGATTTTCAGTTGGATGCTAACAATATTGCTAATATGTACTTTAATACTAAGGGTGCAAGCGGAGCTGATGCAGCTAACCTTGTTAACTTTGTTAACAGCCGTATTGATATTAACGGTACAGTTAATGCTATTCAAAACAGTCAAATTGGTGGTAATTTGTTCTTCCTGAGTAAGGAAGGCATGGCAGTCGGCAAATCCGGCGTTATTAATACAGGTTCGCTGTACGTTATGACGCCGACGCAGGATTTTATGGAAAATATGCAGCGAGTTGTAAGTGATGCTGATGTTAATACTGCGGCAGAAAATATTGCCCACATTACTAATATTACAACAGACGCTGCTTCATGGCAGGCAATACCTCTCAACAGCAGCGGCACCATTACCGTACTGGGTAAAGTAAACGCTGTTAATGAAGTGAGAATGCGTGCGGCTAAAATTGGCGTAGGCAAAAACGTTGATGATTCTGCTGTCGATAATGTTGCTGCCGGTGAAATAGCAGCAGAAAACGCATACATTAAAACTGGCATTACTGAATTCGGCAATATTGTAAATATTAATTACAAAGATGAATCAGGAAATGATGTTGCAGTTAATTCAGGCATTACAAATTTAACCGCAACCAAAACCGGCAGCGGCGATATTGTACTTGAGGCGTATGTTGATGCTTCTAATGATAAAAATGAAATAGAAAAATTGCCGGTTATTGGTGGAACAACACTTGGCACTACAGCTGAATCGGTAGAAAATACTTTTACAGAACAGGAATTTGCTGCTTCTGTAGATATTTATGGTGAAGTTAATGCAACAGGCAAAGCTGATATTAATGCAACTGCAATTAACAGCAATGCAGATTTTGATGAAACGTTAAATGACTACAAAGCTAATAATAATGATGTTGCACAGCTGGCAACCGTAAAAGCAGATGTTAATATCGGTGGTACGGTAAAAGCTGTTGACGATGTAAATATTAAGGCAGAAGCTGTTAACCGTTATGTTGATAATACTGGCGGTTTTGCGAAAGCTTTAAGTGTTGGTATAAGCTCTGGAACTCCGCTTACTGGCGATGTGGCATATTCTGTTTTAGATACTGAAGCCAATGTTAATGTAGCTTCCGGCGCAAATGTTGAAAGTGAAAATGGCAGCGTTGATATTGATGCTAAGGCAGAAACTCTTGCTGCTTCTGCTGCTTCCACTACAGGCTTAAAATTTAAAGCTGCCGGTGGATTAACGGGTGCTAATGTTCCGGCAACAGCGGTTGTATATACAGGTGTTGACAATAAGGCCAATGTTACTGTTGAAGGCAACATTAAAGCAGGCGAAGATATTAGCATTGATGCCGATGCCGATATGAAGGTTGAAGCCGATAACAAAATGAGTTTGAAGGGTAAGATGGCCAACCAGTTTGTTGTTGGTGTAACTGTTGCAGGTGCTGAAAACAGTGCATCTGTAGATATTAAAGGTACCGGTAATGAAGTAAGCGCAGGTAATGATTTAAGCGTAAACGCCAAAGCAGACAGCGATTTTACCTCCAGTACATCTATTAAAGCACCGGAGGCTTCGGCTATAACTGTTGCTGTTAACGTAACGGATTTTAACAGTAATGCAAATGTAAATATAAATACTGATTTAACGGCAGGCAGCAACTTAAATGTTGCGGCCGATAATACCATTGTTTCTGATAATGTTAATGCCGAAACAAAATTAGGCAGCAATAAATATATTTCTGCTGCAACGCAGGTTGTTACAACTAATGCCGAAGGCAAAATTACAGAAGTTAAAAATTTTATTAACGGCCTTAAAACTAAACTGGGTTTTGAAGCAGGTGGAAGTGACGATATTAAAACTCAGCTTCAGCTTAGTGAAATTTTAAAAGCCGGTGCAACCGTAACTTACAGCGGGCAAGAACATAAAAGCGGTGTAAATATTGGCAAAAACGGTAGCCTTACTGCTCAAAACGGTATGCTCGGTGTTAATGCGGAAACTTTGATTGAAGATGCGCATATTGCTGCAACGGGGACAACGTATTCTTATAACGATGCTTATCCGGCAGGGGCAACTCTTAATGCAGCCGTGCTTGTAAATAATATGGATAACAGCTCCTCTGTTGTAGTGGCAGACCGCGATGCAGCAAGTACTGAGCCTGCGTTAAGCGGTAAAACTGGTGTTGATGTTAACGCTTCCGTGAGTTTTGAATATAACCGTATTCAAAATATGATTCAGGATGTTAAAGATGCGTATAATCAGATAGAAACAGCTACTGCAAGCCTTGATGGTGCAATTAAAACAGATTTTGATAAATTTTTAAATGACCTTCAAACACAAATTTCAACTTGGGAAAGCGCTTTTGCAACTGCTAATGAAACGCTTGCTACCAGCGATAGTGGTGTGTTGTCCATTGGTGAAGCGGCAACAGCCGGTTATAGCATTTTAAATGCGTTAAATAATTTAAATACTATGCTTGACAGCACCAGCGGCAGCGAAGTAGCAGATGCAACTAAGGCCTCCATTCAGGGCGCCAGCGATTTGCTTTCGAGTGCGCTTGCTTTTATTGACCCTAACAGTTATGGTAATTTTGCAGCTTCCAGTGCTTCCAAGGGCAGCAGTGGAAACCAAAGCACAGTTGGTGGGCATATTCCTTCGGCAATTAACGGTGCCGGTACTGTTATTGTTAATAATGTTGACACTGTAAGCAAAGTAGAAATAGGCAGTAATACAGGCATTGCAAGTGACCGTGATGTAAATATTAATGCCGAAAGCTTTATGAAGGATGTAACTCTTGGCGGGCTTAATGCTGTGCCTATAACAAATTCCGGCGGTGGTACAACTGCCAGCATTGGTGCAACTGTAAATTATTCCGATTTTAATACTGATACGGTTGTTGCTGTAAATAACGGCGCAAGCATTACAGGCGGCAATATTAATATAGCCGGCAGCAACGTAATTGACCATGTGTCCGTAGCAGGCAGTGCAGGTGTTGGCCCGAGCGGAGAAACGCAGAGCGGCGGCATTGTTTTAAACGGTATGCTTAGCTTTGTTAACGGCAGCAGCGATATTTTAGCTGTTGTTGATGACGGAGCAAGATTAACGGCAAAGCAAAATGAATATACTGAAACAGTTAAAGATGAAGAAACCGGTACTGATAAAGAAACTAAAAAATATACCGAAGGCAATATCAGCATTACCGGGCATAATAACAGCAATATTGTTAATGTAGCGGCAGGGCTTAACTTTGGCACCGGCAGCGGCGCTGTGGGCGTAGGGCTTGCTTATACCGATTTTGCTGTTAAAAATATTGCCGGTGTTGCCGATGTGGCCGGACAGATTAAAAATCTGTATTCATCCAAAGATGATAATGGAAATATTGCAGTTGATAATAGTAAAGTGGCTGAATTGGATGGTGAATTAAATAATACATATACTGCTACTGCTTCTACTGATACTACAGGCAGCATCAGTACTTATGGCTTTAACGTAGATGCTGCAACTGATGGCAGTATTCAAAGCGTAAGCGCAGCAGCTTCAGCTAATAAAAATGATGATACCGGAAAAGAAAGTTTCTTTGGAAAATTAAAAGGTAAATTTTCCAATGTAGAAAATAAGGTTTTCAACAAACTTGATGAAAAAACCGGTCAAATTTTCGGTTCAGACTCCGGCAAAGCTAATGAAATGTTTAATAAGGGTTCTTCAAGCCATGGTACAGGCGGTGGTATTAAGCTTGTAGGCAGTACCAGCGGTAAAGGCGGCTTTATGCCTTCGTTCAGCATTGCTGGCAGCGGCAGCGTATCTTTAAATTCGCTTGATAATGCAACTGAAGCCGTTGTTGATAATGTTAATATTACTATGCAGCCTACAAGCAATGTAAATGGCGATATCAGCGTAACGGCACGCGATACCCTTTATGCCGGTGCATACAGTGGCGCGGCAGCATTGCAGTGGAAAAAAGGCGGTTCAGCCGATAATACATCTGTTGGTTTTTCCGGAGCAGCTGGCGTTAATGATATTGATAACGCTGTTAAAGCAACTATTAAAAACAGCACTATCAGTAATGCAGGCAAGATAGACACTATGGCTTTAAGCGGCGGCGAGCAGCTGGCACTTGGCCTTGGACTGGCAGTTGTTAAAGCTGATGGTACCAGTGGTGTCAGCGGTAATGCGGCGGTTTCAGTTAACTTGATAGACCATGATGTAGAAGCGCTGTTGGAAAATAATACTGTAACTAATGCAAATGATATTAATGTTGCTGCTTATGCACGCGATATTGAAAATACCGGCGGCGGTACTTTAAGCGCCGGGCAGCAAAAGGTTGGCGTAGGGGCGACAGTTGCCGTAGCTCAACTTAATAATAACATTAGTGCAGGCATTAAAGGCGGCAGCTATACCGATGTTGGCAATGTTGATGTAGACGCAATGAACGCGCTTAAAAATATTACCGTTGGCATTGCGGCAGGCGCAACTGTTCCTTCCGGCAGTGATGGTGCTAGCGCAGTAGTTGAAGGCGCTGGCGTTTACAATGAAGTGCATAATACTACTAATGCTTTTATTGAAGGCAACGGCAGTGATGATAAAGTTGAAATTACTACAGTTGATGGCGGAAGCGTTGATGTAATTGCACAGGATGTAGCCATTGCGGAAAACAGCATTTATGAACAGGCTCTTGATCGGCTTGCTGACGGTAAGGAAGAAATTGCCAAACGTATGGGCAGCGATTTTGATATTACCGGCAGCAAAGAAATTGCTGGCAGCGAAAGCGAAAACATTAAGGGTATTGATATGAGCGATGCTGCCAATCAACTTGGTGAAAATGAAAGCATCAATATAAATAAAGATAGCGGCAGCAGTATTATTACCGTTGCAGGCGGCCTTGCAGCTACAACCGGCAAAGGCGCCGGTGGGGCGGCTGTTGCTATTACGGATATTGAAAATAATTATACGGCAAATGTTGAATATGCCGATATTACTGCTGAAAAACTTAACGCCGAAGCCGGCAGCGACAGCAATATTGTTACTGTTTCTGGCGGCATTGCAGCGGCAAGTAAGGGCAGCGGCGTTGGCAGCATTACATGGAATGATGTAGAAAACACAGCAAAAGCTAATATTAAAGATTCTGTTGTTAACGCACAGGCTGCGTCAGCTAATGCCTCCAACACCGCTCAGATTATTTCTGTTGCCGGGCAGATTTCCGGTGCAGGCAAAGCTGGTGTTGGTGCAACGCTGAGCTACATCGGGCTTGATAACAGCACCGAAGCAAATATTACCAATACAAGATTTGATAAACGTGACCAGGAAGAAACCGAAGGCATTACCGTAACTGCAGATACAGAAAACCGCAGCGACAGCTATAATATTGCGGCAGGCGTAAGCGCGGCCGGTACGGCTGCTGTAAGCGGTACAGTTGTAGTAACGCAAACGCATGGCACAGCCGGTGCTGTTATGGATAACGTAACAATTAACAATGCTAAATCCGTAACAGCCGAAGCCCTTGATGATACTGATATACTTTCTGTTATCGGCGGAATCAATGTTGGCGGCAAAGTGGCAGCGGGCGCTGGTGTTGCTTATACGGAAATTGGCGATGTATCTACTGGTACAGAAAATGGCCAACATGTAACAGCAGAAATTAATAACAGTGAAATTAATTCTGTCGATGCAGGAAGTACAGTAAGTGCAAATGCAGAAGATACAGCAAGAGTTTACAATATCGCTATTGGCGTTGGCGGCGCTGGTAATGTTGCAGTACAGGGCGCATCGGCAACGACGCTGATAAATAAGGAAACCTCAGCTGGAATTAATAGTACAAATATTGATGCAGGCCATGAAGGCAGTACAAAAGCTAACGTAACCGTTGACGCACAGAACGACAGCGAAATTACCAGCTCTGCTTCGACCGTAGCTGCGGCAAGTCAGGGTGCAGGCGTTGGTGCAGGCATTGCCGTTAACCGTATAATCCAGCAGACCAATGCTGCGGTAAATGGCGGCACAATGAAAGTTAATAACCTTACTGTCAAAGCCAACGCAACTCCGCGCATCGAAAATATTGGTGTTGGCGGCGGTATTGCAGGTCAAGGTGCCGGTATCAGCGGCAGCGTAGCAGTTAACATGATAGAAAACGATGTAACCGCGCATATCGGCAGTGGTGCAACCATTGTTGCTGATGGCAGCGTAGGCGTTGTAGCAACCAGCGATGAACAGATTGCCAACTATGCCGGACAACTGGCTGTTGGTGGTATCGGCGCAGGTGTAGGCGTATCTGTCAGCGTTAACCAGATTGCCGGTACAACCAGCGCAACCGTTGGCGGCGAAAAAGAGGATGCAACCAGTGTTGTAGCTAAAGGCAACGATAGCTTAACTACTGATACTGTTATTAACGTAGATATTAATGATGATGAAAAGAGCGAGATTCATAATACTTTAATTGATAATGAAACGGTTGCTATAACTAAAGTTATTGACCGTCAGAATGAAGAACGCAGCGGCTTAATTGTCGATGCTTCTTCAACGCGCGATTTAAAATCTTTCCTGATTACTGCCGGTGTAGCAGGTGAAGGCGCAGGCGTTACAGGTACTGTTAATGTAAATATGATTGACGGCGCAACCAGTGCAGGCATTACTAATACCAATGTTAATAATGTTGATAATGCAGGTAACGTATTCGTTAACGCAGGCGATTACAGCAACATGTCCGGTTTTGTTGGCAGTGCTGCGGTTGGCGGTATTGGTGCAGGCGTGGGCCTTGCCAGCGATACCAATACTATCAGCCGCGAAGTTAATGCATCTGTTGCTAAAAGCGATATTAAAGCTGATACTTTTGAGCTTGACGCCGATTCCGCACAGGGCGTATCCAGTCTTGGTGTTGGTGCAGGTGTTGCAGGTATCGGCGGCGGTGTTGCCGGTGTTGTAACCGTTACAGAACTTAACAACACTACCAAAGCCATGCTTAATAACAGCAAGGTTAATGCCAATACCGTAAGCATTAAAGCAAATCATACCGGTATCGTTAACGCCGGTAATGTCAGTCTTGGCGGTGCAGGGCTTGGCGTTGGCGCAGGTCTTGCCGTAGGCGTTTTAAAAGATAACTCTATAACTGAAGTAACCGTTAAAGGCAATGATGCAGAAGAAGATACCATTACTGCAAGCGGTGATGTAACTATTGCAGCAACTAATACGGCAGTTGTAAAACCGGTAATTTCTGCCAACGGTGTTGGTGTGTTTGGCGGTGTTGCAGGTGCAACTTCCATCAACAACCTTAACAGCACTGTTAAAACTAATATTGAAGATGTTGGCATTACTTCCACCGGCGGCAGCATCAGCGGCACGGCGGAGAACGAAATTAATGTTGATACTTATATGGGTTCGAATGCAGCAGGTGCCGGCGGCGTAGGTGCAGGTGTAACCGTTAATACTATCGACAGCACTGTACAGACCAATGTTAACGGCAGCACGCTTGAAGCAGCTAAAGATATAACCTTAACTGCAAAAGAAACCCGCAATATTAAGCAGCTTGCTACTAACTATGCGGCAGGCGGAGCTGCGGCAGGTGCCAACATAGCCATCACCAATGTTGGGCAGGCTGTTAAAAATGATGAAAATTCAAATTCAAAAGCAGCTGATAAAATTGCTGACGCAAATAAAGTGTACGGCGAAAATAACAAAGATGCGAATAAGTTATTGGAAGGTGCAGAAAGCGCATTAAAAACTGCTGAAATTGATTCCGGCAAAGCAACTCCGCATGTAGATGCTGAGTTTGGTGGCGGTAAAGATTCACAGATTACCGTAAATATTACAAACAACAATATCAAAGCAGATAACAATGTAACTGCCAAAGCAACCGAAACCGATAATATTACCATGACGCTTGGCAGTGCCAGTGTTGCAGCAGGGGCAGCTGTTAACGCAGGTGTCGGTATCCTTAACGTACACCGCAATGTAGGCGTAAATATTACCGACGCCGAAATAACGGCAGCGAATGCTGTTGAACTGGCAAGTGTTATTAACGGCAGCAGCAATCTTGATGTATATCAGGGTACGGTAAGTATCTTGGGCGTTAATGCTGCTTATGGCGGAGCTACCAGTAAAGGCGAAAGCGGCGTAACCATCAGCTCCGATACTACAATCAATGGCGGCAGCATTAACATTCTGGCAGAGGATGCAGGACGTACTGATGTAGATGCAATCGGCATAGGTGCCGGTGTTGTATCTGCAGGTGCAATTGTTGCCGAAGGCACTAATGAATCGCAGACGGCTGTAAACATTTCCGATACTGAAATGAATTCTGATGCAGACATTGATATTAAAGCAGAACGCCAGGCAAAAGATTCTGAAGGTAAAACTACTGATGCAGCGGGCAATAAATATGCTTCGCTTAATATTAATGCCATTGTAGGCAACGGCGGTTTATTAGGCGCCGGTGCAGGTCTTGGCGCTGTTGCGGAAGAAAAAGGCAGCGTAAAAGTAAATCTTGATGAATTTAACACTTTAACTGCGGGCGAAGCGCTTAACATTAATGCGTTTAATGCTCCGGTGGTAAATGTTTCGGCAACCGCCGATACAGGCAGCTTAATTGCGGCGGCAAGTGTAACCTATGCCGAAGCAAACATTGATATGGATACCGAAGTTAATGTTGACGAGTATAATACTCTGGCTGCAGGCAGTTATGAAAATGAAGGTATTAATATCAGTGCTGAAGCCGATGCAGCGCAGAATGTTGAAATGGAAGCTATCGGCGTTGCTATTGGCGGTGCTGGTCAGGCTAATGCCGCTGAAGTAAACATTACCAGTGATGTAAAAGTAGATATTGCAGATAACACTGCTTTTAAAGCAAAAGAAGAAAAAGAAAATGTTGATCTTAACATTAAGGCAGATAATACTGCAACTCAGTCCGCCAATGCGCATGGGCTGGCAGTTGGTGCTTTTTTTGCAACCGGTACCAATCTGGCAGAAGTAAATACTGCACTTAAAACCAATGTAAATGTTGGCAGCAGCGATGCAAGCAAAATTAAAGACATGGATGTTGAAGCGCACAGCAAAGCAGATACTGCCATTAATTCTGACGGCAGCGGCGGCGGAATGCTTGATATGAGCCCCATAGCTGCGCAAGCTGCAAATAATGTTGACAGTGAAACTAAAGTTAATATTACCGGCACATGGAATGTTGCAGGTGAAATGAAGGTTGAAGCTGTACACGAAAACGATATCGATATTATAGCTGACGCAGTTAAAGCATCTGTTGCAGGTTACAGCGGCGTTGAATCAAAGAACGAGATTAAAAACGATACGGGTGTAACCTTTGCCGGTGCGAAAGTAACTACCGGCGGCGATCAGGATATTACAGCACGCAACAACATCGTTTATAACGCGGATGTAACCGGCAGCGGCTATGGCGGCGTGCAGGGTGCTGATGTTTACGCAAAAGATGTTATGGAATTAAAGGCAGATGTAAGCCTTGATGAAAAAACAGAACTTAAAGCCGGTGGTTTGGTAGATATTAACGCATTGACTACAGATTTTACGGATGCCGGTGATGAAAACAGCGTAAATGGCGTTGATAAAGCCGTTACTATTAAATCGGCAGGCCTGATTGCAGGTACTTATGCTTATAGTGATAATGACATCAAATTTACCAATACTATTGATGTTGATACCGGTTCTTTCATTACAACGATTGGTACAGATACCGACAATGCCGATATTAACCTGACGGCGGCTGACCGTACCAACTTTACCGATATTGTAACTGCCGATACCCAGGGCGGCGTTATCGGCGCAGCCGGAACGAAACTGGAAAATGATATCATCAGAACTAATGCCATCACCGTTGGCGGCATGGTAGACAGCAACTACGACGCTAACTTTGACGCGGGCGACAGCAGTGTAATGAACCTTACCCTGCGCAGCAATGCCTATAACAAAACGGCAGCTCCGCTGGTAACCGATCCTTACATCAGCGGTACTATGGAGCAATACAGCAGCATTGATTTTGAAGAAGGCAGCAGCGTTAAGAGCTTGCGCAACATCAACGCGGCGGCAGGCGCGGGCGATACCACCATTGCTAAAGAAAGCAAAACTTGGCGCTGGGTTGACGGCGGCGAAACCGGCACCGGCTCGATTGCTTCCACCAGCGACGGCACTTTAAGCGGCGATGATGCAGTAATTAATACCACCGTTACTGTTGACGGTTCGCTCGAAGCAGGCAAAAACCATCAGCTGGATATTACCATTGATTATGCTAAAAAAGATGAAAATGGTAAAGACGGCAAGGAAAATCTTGAAGGTGCTATCAATAGCTATGGCGAAGCTTTGGCTACCGGCAGTCTTAAACTTTTTGAAGAAGCAGTAGATAAAGCGCAGGCTGAATATGACAAATTTGTTGAGGAAACTGGACTAGATGAGAAAACAGAAGAACTCAATGCTCTTGAAGAAAAATATCAGAATAACAGCATTGTTTATGAGCAGCTTGATGATGAGTATGATATAGTTAACGGAAAATATTTGGCGGCATTAGAAAATTACAATAAGTTAGATGGAGATTTACAAGCAGCTGGAAATGCCAGAGACGAATTTGTTAATAATGCTTATGCTCAATATGTAACAGATCATCCTAATACTGTTATTACTAAAGACGCATTTGAAGCTGGCTTGGCATTAGGAACAGACCTGCTTTATGGAAAGGAGAATATTGAGAAATACAAAGAGCATACTGATACTATTAATAACCTTTCAGAGCAAGTAAAGGCTGCTGATGAATTGAAGGAAAATCTTGATTTATCACGTAAAGAGAAAGAAAAATTACGTGATAATTACAAGGTAGATGATGAAATGCTTAAGGATCTAGCTGAAAAACAAGCTGCGATTGATGCTATTAAAGCCGATGGCGAGTATGATGACAAATTAACTGCTTTGAAAAATGCTCAGCAAAATTATAATGATGCATTAAGCAAAGGCGTAAGTGCAGACAGTGTTAATGCAGCTATTTTTAAAGATAAGGCAGGTAATTACATTACTGTTAAAGCTTCTGGCTGGTTGGGAGAAAGTGCTGGAATTGACGCAGTGGGCATGGCAGATTATGCAGCCGGTTTGTTAACAAGGTATGATGAACTTGTTGCTATGATGCAGGATTATAACGGTACAGATGTAAGTGCAGCTTATTCGGCTGAAATGAACCGTATTCAAAACGAATTAAGAGCATTGGGTATTGGTTCTATCGTTAAGCAAGATGGTAAACAGGTCTTTGTTGTGGCAGAAGGCGCAAGTACTGTTCCGACCATTGAACTTGATAATTTAATGGTATCCGGCGGTAATGTTAATATTAGTGCGGATACGTTAAAGGGTGATGGTACCGGTGAAATTATTGCCCATGGTAAACCGAGTGTAACAATTACCAACAATACCGATTTCTTCCTGCATGTTAATGACGTTGTTATTGACAGTGACGGCGGCAAAGTATTGCATAATAATGTTGCGGTTGACAAACATGATAAAATTGATATTACATCTGAACCCGGCGATAGCGCAGGCAATAATGGGCAGATAACTATTCAAAATACAACCATAACAACAGCTGCTAATTCTAATATCTACACACCTGATATTGGTATTTACGGCAATGTTTCCAATCCGTTCGGTAACATTACGATTAAGAATGCTCATAACAGCATTTATGTTGCCGGTGAAGTAACCGACAGTGCCGGAAATGTACTTGAGGAAGGCGGCAGCATTACCGGACGAACCATTAACCTTAGTGCAGGCGGTTCTGTAACACAGGGTTACAGCGATGATATTAAAAATATTAGCGGTGACCCGCAAAATGCAGTTGGTGATGATACCATCAGTGCTATTCAGCAAGCTTTAATTGATAAGCTTGGCAATAAAACGGAGAATGGTAAATATTACACTGCTTTTGAAACTACGAAAGATTTGGAAGTATTTTTGGCAACCGTGCCTGCCCGCGATGATAAAGGCAATATTCTTAAAGATGATCAAGGCAAGACTATACTTCTCTTAACACCGGAAAAAGCTAAAGAATACGCACTTAGACTTACCGGCAAGCTTAATAATAGTGAACCAGGTATTTCGGCAGGCGGCGCTATTTACATCAATGCTGCAAGCATTAATGTAAACGGTAAAATCCAGAGCGGTTATGAAAGCTATAAGCTGAATATTAATTCTGATAAGAAAATTGAAGGTAAAGGAGATATTTTAAAGAACCTTATTAACAGCTACCAGAAACCTGAAGGTGAAATAACCACTGATTACAGCAAATATATGACTGATGACTATCTGGTTACGCTTGGCGAAAGCGGCGCAGTTTATGAAAATGGTAAGTTTGTTTACAACATCAAAGCATGGTATAACCCCGAAACCAACGAAATCTTTACTGAGGATATTGAGCAGGCAGGCGGCGGGCGCATTTACCTGACCGGTGCCATTGCCAATACAAACTCTCAGGAGGGCGGCGGCAAACTGATTGTGCTTGATGGCGGTTCTAACTACATTATTAACGGTACTGTAGGTGATGAAACGACAAATAACTTTACCTTTAAGCTTGGCAGCATTAATGCAGAAACAGTTAACGGCTATATTGAAATTAACGATACCAGTTCCGGAAAAACTGTTACCACCGTTTATACTAATAATATTCCGAGCGACGAAGATGATAAGATTGCAGGAGCAACTTATCATAATGTTGATGATAAAGGAATGGAATATCAGCCTACTACTGGTTTGTATTACAACTGGAGTAATGGTGAAGCAAGCCGCGTAATTACCAGTTATAAAAGTGTTACCGATACCAGTTGGTTCGGCCTTGACAAGGATAGCTGGGAACAAAAGATAGGTCAGCTGAGCCAGGTTGAAAAAGACAGTATGCAGGACGGCGAGCAGATAAATATCAGCGGTTTGATGGATACTGAGTCTTCAATGATTGCTCAAGGCCAAATTGATACAGGAGAAAATGGATATAAATATATTGATGTAGGTACAAGTTCTGAGAAAAATAACACTACTAACAATAATATTTATCAGATTACTTTCCAGCGTCAGGGTAAACCCAAACAGGGTGTTGATAAAGATGATAAGAAACTTTATTTGACAAAAGACGAAGATGGTCATGACATTTTAACTATTGAACCTAATGATAGACCGTATTATCTGAAAAATGAGGACGGTACTTACGTTTATGAAGTTGAGGTTTCTGAACCTGTTACCACTACCAAGAAAAAAGGCCTGTTTGGATTATGGGGCAAAACTGTTACAACGGAATGGAAAGAAACCAGCGGCATGATTACCGCCTATAACTTCGGCTTAAAGGCTGACAACTCTATTGGTATTGAGTTTGTAGGCAATAAAACCAGCACCGGTACTATCACCAGCAACAGTGATATCCTGCTCGGCGGCGATATCCATATGGGTACTGTTAAGATTGAAAGTACTGCGGGTAAGATTTACCACGAAGGCGATGCAACGGTAATATCCGATGATGCAACCTTTAATGCTCAGACTGGCATTGATGTAATAGTTAAGAATGAAGCTAATCCGTCTAAATTAAATGGAACCGATACGCTTGGATTAGATGGAGAAGAACTTGGCAATCCGTTGCACCTTAAAGCAACAACTACAACCGGCAATATTAACATTCAGGCTGTGGCAGCTAATGAATATAAGGATGTTTATATTGACAACGTAAGCACCGGTGCCGGTAATGTAACCATCACTGCCGAAGGCAGCTTGCTGAACGGTAATATTGGTACAAACGGTTATGCTGTAAAAGGTGATGGCATTACACTGCAATCCTACGGTGGCAACATTGGCAGCAGTGAAGAAAATGGTAGACTGCTTATTGACGGCGATGTAAGCTATGTTGCAGATAGTGATAAAAACCACGGCGCAATTAATGCTAATGCGGCGGGCAGTGTTTACCTTACCGAAGTTAACGGCAATATGTACCTTGGCGAGATTGTTGCCGAAGACGGCAATGTTGTGCTTGAAGTTACTGGCGATGGCGCAGGCTTTGTAGATGCGATTGTTAATAACAGCAACGACAACAAAGATGATAGCCGCATTGAAGAATGGACTAAACTCGGTCTGCTTGGCGCAGATACTGTAGAAAAGACGCAGAACAATAAAGTTAACCAGTTGACCAACCTTGAGAACGCAGCTAAAAATGGCAGCATGTTCATGGACGAAGAAGGTACTGTAAGCTTTGAACTGGCGCAGGAACAGGGTGTAAAACTTGTTGAAACAGGCAAGGAATTTGTTAAGCAGATGAAAGGCGCCAATGCAACCGTGCAGGAGGCGCGTGATGAGCTGAATACTGCACAAGGTGCTTTGAATGAGACTATTGCTGACCTTAACGATAAGAAGGAAGGCAGCGAAGCAGCTTACAAAACTGCGCTTGAAGAATACAACAATGCTTATGACGCTTATGAACAGGCCAATGCTGATTATGAGCAGCAAAAAGCTGACTTTATTGCCAACAGCGGTTTTGCAGGTAACACGAAGGCAGAAGACTGGCTTACTAACTACGAAGCTATCGGCAACGCAGAAGCTGATAATTACGGCTGGACGCAGCAACAGTTAATGTATGCGGTGCAGGATACTGTTATTAACCCCAATGCAGGCAGTGTAAGCGATGTTAAAACTGCTAACGTAACGGGCAACAACATTACGTTTATCTCCGATACCGGCAACCTTGGCGTTGTAGATACCGGTGAAACAGTTATTAAAACTGGTGATTTAAGCGCAATGTTTGCCAAAGATACTTTAACTGATGCCGAAAAAGAACAGCTTGAAAAACTTGCTTCGGCAAGGGCCGGCGATGTAACCTGGGGCAAAGATGAAATTACCATTAAACGCACCACGCCGGTAAGCGTTAAACTTAACGGTGATAATGGTACCGTTACAGTAGAAAACAGCAGTGGTGGCACACCGGTTGCTAAACACATTTACCTGTTGGCGAAAGATTCCGTACTTAACGCCGATGAATTTGCGGCTAACGACCTGCGCCTGAGCGGCCAGGAAGGCATTAACGTTAACAAAGTAACCGGCAACAAGATTATTCTTGAAGGCGGTAGCGGCGACATTGGATATATTGATAAAAATGATGTTGATAAAACCTTGCAGGCAATGCAGGTAACGCTTAACAGTAACAATAGTTACATCAGCGCTAACGCAGCAGGCAACATTAAATTGCAGCAGGTTCTTGAAAATCCTGATGAAATTGTTGACTTTACGCTGGGCAGCGTAGCGGGCACTAATGTTGATGTTACCGCTAACGGCAATATTGTAAGCAAGGCGGACGACATCGGTTATATCAACGCCAGTGGTACAATTAACCTTACTTCTGAAGACGGTATCGGTACAAGTGATGAAGGCCTGCGCATTAAGAACAGCGGCGCGGTTGTTAATACTGATGTTCAGGATACAATCTACATTGAAGCCAAACAGGACGGCACGCTGATTCTTGGCATAATGGACCAGAAAAACGGCGGCGTAACGGTTGAAAGCGAAGGCACGATTATGCTTGGGCGTGAAAATGATGCTGCTACAACCGAGGATGAAAGCGTAACAGGCTCTATCGATGCTAAGGGCGATGTAACTCTGCATGCAGAAGATGATATCATCATCAGCGGTAAGCTGCACGTTAACGCAACATATAATGACACTGCAAGTGATAACGGCACGCTGCAGCTGCACTCCAATACTGGTGATATAGTTCAGACTACAGCTGGAAAGAGCAATAACATTGTTGCGGCTAATGTAGGTATTGCAGCAGTTGGCGGCGATGTTGAGCTTGATAACCCGTACAACATAATTAAAAATATTGATTTGCAGGCAGTTGGCGGCAGCCTTGGGCTTACGGTAAGCAACCACGATGACTTTAACGTCGATATGGGCGGCTTTACTAATAAACAGGGCGGCGATATTAAGCTTACTAACAGCGATGGCAGTGTTAACATTACTACAGAAGACATTGTTAACCCGGAACAGAAAGACCCTGCAAAGATTAACGGCAGCCTGACGGTAACTGCTGGTAAGGGAGATAAGGCAACCAAAGCCAATGTTAATAACTATGGCATTCTTAATTCTGCTGGTGATATCAGCTTTAAGGCAGAAGATAATGTTAACAATGAAGAAGCTGTAAATGCAGGCGCAGATGTTAATTTCGGTGCAGGCAATGATGTAAATAACGAAAGCACTGTAAGTGCAGGGGCAGATGTTAGCTTCGGTGCAGGTAATGATGTAAATAACGAAAGCGCTGTAAACGCAGGTACGGATGTTAGCTTCGGTGCAGGCAATGATATCATTAATAATGCTATTGTTGATGCAGGCAGGAATGTTAACTTTAATGCTGCTGAAGATATTTACAATAACAGTAATGTAAATGCTGATGAAACCATTGAGTTTACTGCAGTTGACGGCGTAATTAACAGCAACACTGTTAACGGTAAAGATGTTATCATGCAGGCTATTGAACAAGAGCTTGAAAACATACTTGCCAAAGACAGCGTAACGCTTAACGGCGACAGAATCCACGGGCAGAATATTACCCAGAATGAGGAGGCAGCCGGTGACCTGATTATCAACACCGATTCCAATAGCGGCAGCGGGCCGATTGAATCGCTGGTAATTGATAAGATTGACGCTAACGATAAATCCGTATTTACGGAATTGTGGGCAGTAGAAGCCGATATTACAACGGTTGATGACAAGATGGACTTTAATGACATCATGATTGAAGAAAATGCATGGCTTGAAAATAGCGGCACTTTGGCAACCATTTACGGTAATGTACCTGTAAAAGATGACGATGCCAATGTTCATATCTACCAGTCTTATCCTTCTATGTATATTAACTTCATAGATGCAGATACCGTTGAAACTGACGGCAGGCTGCTGAGCCTTGATGATTACTGGTACGCTTACGACCAGCGCTTCACGGCAGAGAACCATCTGCGCTGGCAGCATGGGCGTTACCTTGACGAGGACTGGAAACAGGCATACGGCTACGGATTATCGCTGCATAACCGTTACGGTCTGATTGATTATCAGGAATTTACCGAAACAAACGCCGGTGCTGATGAAGTTGCTGTAGAAGCTTAACAAAAATTAATATCCAGGGGCTGTATGCCTCCGGGTATTACAAATAATTTTGGAGGTCAGGCATGAATAAAAAAGCGGAATCTTTTAAAAAGTATCTTGATGACAAAAAAATTACCTGCTTTACTGTTGACAAAATTGCCGGTGATAATTTAAGCAGCGTTGTTTTCCGTTCTAATATTGAAATTAACGGGCAGCAGCTGCCGACAATTGTAATTTTAGACAGCAGTATTTACGGCATGGTGCGTGTGCTTGTTGCGCCGCGTGTTTTAAACGATGCCAACGAAGCAGGGCTTTTAAAGGAACTTAACCGCCTTAACAAAGGGTTTAAGTCGTTTAAATATTATTTTGACGATAACGGCTCACTTGTTTTGGACTGCTGCGTTTTGCTGCCCGGCAGCGAAGCGGACGGCGATTTGATTTACACTATGTTTGATGTTATCATCCGCCATTTAAGCAGCGAATACAAAAAACTTATGCAGCTTATCTGGCAGTGATGCTTTTGGAAAGCCTGAAAAATAATAATACTAAAAAACGCCGTTTTCCACCGGCGTTTTTTGCTGTTTTAAATAAGTGTACAAACACTGATTAAGTTCACTGTTTTTATTATATTCTTTACATTTTTAAGATTAATTTGCAAAAGTTCACAAAAATTTACGGTTTTTGTTGACAGAAAAGAATTTTGGTGATAAATTTCAAGCTATATTATTATTTTATTTTAAGGGAAAGAGGTAAGTATCATGACAGGATTAATGTTGTTAGGTATCGCATTAGTCGTGTGTGCATGCGGCTATTTTATCTATGGCCGCTGGCTTGTAAGACTGTGGGGCGTAGATCCCAATGCAAGAACACCGGCTTATGTGCATGAGGATGGCAACGACTACGTTCCCTCCTCCAAATTTACGGTTTTTGCGCATCAGTTTTCGTCCATCACTGGCGCAGGCCCTGTAACCGGCCCGATTATTGCCGCTATGTTCGGCTGGGCGCCGGTAATGCTGTGGCTGATGATTGGCGGCATTTTCTTCGGTGCCGTGCAGGATTTCACCGCGCTGTACGCTTCCGTTAAAAACGAAGGCAAATCCATGGGCATGCTTATTGAACAGTACATCGGCAAAACCGGCAAAAAAATGTTCCTTTTGTTCTCGTGGCTGTTTACCCTGCTTGTAACCGCCGCTTTTGCGGATATTGTTGCCAGCACCTTTAACGGCTTTAAGGCAGACGGCGGCCTTGCAACCCCTAATGCTGCTGCGGCGTCCATTTCGATGCTGTACATTGTTGTTGCCATTGCCTTCGGCTACTTTTTAAAGAAATGCCCGCTGGCAGAAGGCCCGAAACTGGCAGTTGCCATTGTGTTAATGATTGCCATGCTGTGGGCAGGCATTGAATACCCGCTGTATTACGATAAAACAACCTGGCTTTATGTAGTTTTTGCTTATATGTTTATGGCGGCAGTAATGCCGATGTGGCTTTTAATGGAGCCGCGCGATTATTTAAGCGTATTTTTGCTTTTAGGCATGATTGCCAGCGGCGTTATCGGTGTTATCTTCACCAACCCGTCTATCGAACTGCCGGCGTTTAACGGCTTTGTTGTAAACGGACAGCCGCTGTTCCCGATACTTTTCATCACCATTGCCTGCGGCGCTGTGTCGGGCTTCCACAGCCTGGTATCTTCCGGCACTTCTTCCAAAACCGTTTCCAACGAAAAAGACATGCTCTTTATCGGTTACGGTTCAATGCTTATTGAATCCATACTTGCAGTTGTTTCGCTTATCGTTGTAGGCGCTGCTGCAACCGGCGGCGTAATGCCCAAAGGCACGCCGTTCCAGATTTTTGCCGGTGCCGTTGGCGGCTTTATGGGCATGTTCGGCCTTTCGGCGCACGTTGCCACCTGCGTAATTACCATGTGCGTATCCGCACTTGCGCTTACCACGCTCGATTCCGTTGGGCGTATCGGCCGTATGTGCTTCCAGGAACTTTTCACCTCCGGCAAACCGGAAGAAATGAGCGGCCTGCAGAAAGTTTTAACCAACAAATATTTTGCAACCGTTATTACTCTGTTCTTCGGTTATCTGCTCTGCCTGGGCGGATATATGAACGTATGGCCGCTGTTCGGCGCGGCCAACCAGCTGTGCGCAGCACTGGTATTCATTTCGCTTTCGGTATTCCTTAAAGTTACCGGCCGCCAGGGCTGGATGCTTTATGTGCCGATGGGCTTTATGTTTGCCGCAACTATGAGCGCGCTTGCCATGAGCATTTACGGCATTGTCAATAAACTCGTTACCGGCGCACCGTTTGGCATGCTTACCGACGGTTTGCAGCTTGTTGTTGCCATTGCCCTTATTATTCTGGCACTTTTAATTGCCACCAACGGGCTTAAAACTTTGTGCGGCAGCAAAGCCGGAAGCAAAAATGAAACCGCAAACGCATAATTAAATGTAAAAATTTTGTGGCGCAGCCTGTAATACGCACGGGCTGTGCCTTTTTATGCGATTATTTTTTTACTGCATACTGTTTTTTTAATCTGAATTGTGTTAGAATTATTACATAGCCATTTTATCTTGGGAGGTAAGAGAATGAAAAAATTATTTAATCTGTTAATGGTAGCCCTGATGGCTGTATGTTTTGCTGTTCCCGCTATGGGCAAAGCCGAAGCCGCTAAAGTTGTAGTACTTCCTCTGGTTAACAACTCCGGTTCCGAAACCGCAGGCCAGATTTATATCAGCGGCGCTATTCAGCTGTTCGATTATCCTGAATACGAACTGCTTGAAAATGACGCTACCAACGATGCTATTGCAGCTGAAAACATTGGTAAAGACGGCGCTTCCAAAGACGCTATGGTACGCATTGCCAAAGCATCCGGCGCAGACCTTGTTGTCGGCATGGTTCTTGATACCTGCGAAGACAACCCGGTATTCCCGAGCGCAGAACGCATTCTGAAACTTGACATCACCGGCAAAACCTATGCTTACAGCGCAGTAAACGGCAAGTTCTATGAACACCGCATTTATGAGGACAAAGAAATCGACGAAACCCTTACCAGCCGCTGGGATTGGGTAAGCGAAGAATTTGGCCGCTGCGTAACCCGCGAAATGAAACGCGTTGACAAAGCATTCATGGAAAACGACTTTTAATTAACGGCTGATATTCGGGCTCCTGCTTTTGGGCAGGGGCCTTTTTATTTTGCAGGTGGAAAAAATTATGTCTATATGGTAAAATTAAATGATAGAGTCAGCTTTATCTTAACGGAATTATTATATAGACAGGAGGATGGCACTTTGAATAATGACATCCATATAGTTTTGGACAGCATTGCTTCCGCCGCGGAAACGCCGCTGGCGCATGACGCACGCTGCCATATTTTGCAGCTTATTTTCCGCCATAAAGCGGTTGAGTGGCGCGATGGCGAAAAAACGCCGGAAGAAATGTTTAAAATGGTGAAGGAAAGCGGCGAACTGCCGAAAACTTCGCAGCCGCCGGTTGGCGAGTTTTTGGATTTGTTTACGAGCCTTGCCGAAGAAGGAAAGAAAGTTATAGGTATTTTTGTAGACAGCGTTTTAAGCGGAACTTACCATACCGCCTGCATGGCAGCGCGGCAGGTAATGCAGGAAATTCCCGGTGCCGATATCCGCATTTTCGACAGCCTTACGGCGGCAACGCCCATCAGCGCACTGGCGCTTGATATTTTGAAAAAGGCCGATGAAGGCGCCGGTATGGATGAACTGGAAGCGTTTATTAACGGCGCTATTGCACGCACGGAAACCTGTTTTTCGGTAAATACGCTGGAATATTTGCAGAAGGGCGGGCGCATAGGTGCTGTTGGCGCGCTGCTCGGAAGCCTTTTGGGCATACGCCCGGTAATAACTTTGGATAAGGAAGGCAAACTTGTTGTAGCGGCCAAATGCCGTACCCGCAGCAAGGTGCTTAACACAATGCTTGAAATTTTTTCTTCGCACGGAGAGCTTGAAAGAATCTGCATTGCCCATGAAGGCGCGGAAAAAGACGCCGAATATCTTTACGAAGAAATGACTAAGCGTTATCCCGGTGTGCCGGTACTGATTACGGGCATCGGCGCGGTTTTGGCCACCCATTTGGGGCCAGGCTGCATTGGGCTTTTTGTACGTACCAAAGAATAAATCCGGCGCGGCCGGAAAATAAAAAGGCAGGGTTATCTGCCATAATCAAGGAGTGAAGATGAACTTAACACAGACGGCTGTAATTAACGGCCACGATATAAAAAACATGCTGCTGGGCGCTTATGCGGCTTTTGCCGCCGGTTACCGGCAGATTGACGAATTAAATGTGTTCCCGGTGCCTGACGGCGATACCGGGACGAATATGATGCGCACCATGGAAGCGGTGCACCGTGCGCTTT
>OHQQ01000303.1_pt1 | contig 37496 bp, 34 predicted proteins | sample 1578211 | NCBI WGS metagenome assembly OHQQ01 (sample SAMEA3879539, study PRJEB24766) | human gut metagenome | biome: human-associated habitat; feature: feces | place: USA | collected 1985/1987
GAAGTTGCGGCTTTAACGGCGGCGGTAGAAGCACTGGGCTATAAAGTAACAGGCATTGATTAAAACCTAAAACGCATAAAAATAGCGGCAGCAGCCTAAATAGGTTACTGCCGTTTTATTATTTTGCTGTAAGTTTTTGCAGTTCTTCAATTTCCATAGGGTAGCACAGCACGTACAGCGTATCGCCGCTGTGCAGGCGCGTATTGCCTTCGGGGATGAGTTCTTCATCGCCGCGTTTTACGTCTACCAAAAGCGAATGGCGCGGCCAGTTAATTTCACGCACCAGGCGCCCGTCGGCAGTGCTGCCGGTATCTACCGTCAGCTCCATAATGCTGCGTTCCTGTTCGGCGTGGTTGCGCTCCAGTGCTTTGGTGTTTTTCAAAAGGCGCATAAACAGTTCGCCATACAGCGGCTTGGCGCGCCAAATTTCTGTTGTGGCAAAAGCCGTAAGCGAAGCAAGCGCCAGCGGCAAAAGGTGCAGAAACGAACCTGTCATTTCCATAACAAGCACCGTGGCGGTAATGGGCGTGCGTACGGAAGCCGTAAAAAATGCCGCCATGGAAAGTATAACGATATTTGTTTTATAGGCGCTGCTTAAAAGGCCCGCATGAGAAAACAGCCCGGCCATAACCGCACCGGCAACTCCGCCCGCAACAAGCGTCGGTATAAATGCGCCGCCCGGCAGCCCGCGCCCGAAGGCGAGCAGCGTAAGCAGTATTTTTGCGGCTAAAAACATCAGCAGTACCGTTACAGGGTAGGAGTTAAAAGCTGTATTTGTTAGTAAATCGTCGCCGCCGCCCAAGGCTTCCGGCAGATATAAGCCGGTAATGGCAGTAACGGCAAGCAGCAAAAAGTTTTGCAGGTAGCTGCTGTTTGGCAGCAGTTTGTAAAGGCGCGCGGCATTTAAAAGCCCGTAATTAAACAACGCGCCCAGTACGCCGCAGATGATGCCTGCCGCCAGAATTACCCAGTAATCGCTGTACTGCAAAACGGGCAGCCCGGAAAAATTAAAAACCGTATCGCGGCCCAGAATTAAGCGGCTTGTAAAGGTTGCCGCTACGGATGCCGAAAGAACGGGAAACAGCAAAAAGCCGGAAAAATTGTGGTTGATTTCTTCCAGAACAAAAATAACGCCTGCCAGCGGAGCGTTAAAAACTGCGGCCAAGCCTGCTGCCGCGCCGCCGCTGATAAGATAGCGTTCTTCGATGCGCGGGCGTGCCAGAAGGCGGCTTACGCCCTGCCCGGCCATAGCTCCCATTTGAATGGATGGGCCTGCCCTGCCGAGTGAAAGCCCGCTGCCTATGGCAAGGGCGCAGGCGGCGAATTTAACAAGTAAAATACGCAGCCACCGCAGCTTAAAAACGCCCAGTACAGCACCCTTTACCTGCGGAATGCCGCTGCCCGCCGCCTGCGGTTCCGCTTTGGCAAGCCACGCAAGCAAAGCGGCGGCAATAAGCAGTGCGCCGCAAAAAAGTGAAATGGCAGGCGGCGTATAACCGCCGGCAAAAACAAGGCTTTGCAAATTGGCGCGGAGTGAAGCGGCGCCGGTTAAGGCAAGCCGGAAGCAGCTTATGATAACGCCTGCCAGTATGCCGGTAACAACGCCGCCGGCACATAAGCGCAGGCGGAAATAACGCGTATTGTTAAGCAGTTTGTAAGTTGTAAGAACCCTCAGCCTTGCGTCCATGGCTCCTCCGTATAATCACCTCGGGCAGAAACAATTCGGTAGCCTATGGAAGCTACTTCACGCTGCAGTTCGTTCAGCGCTTCGGCTGCTTCTGCACCGGTGTGCAGTTTATTGTCGTACAAAAGGTATTTGCCGCGTACGTTCTGCGGCGAAAGATTGGGCATAATAACGTTTGCACCGGCCTTAATGCCTAAAAGCCTGCCGCTCGGAGCCAGAGTGCCCAGCGCCGTTGTTGCCGGAAGAAGCACGTGCGGAAATAAAAGCCGCAGAACGGCAAGCAGCACTAAAGTAAGTTCCACGCTGCCTGCGGGTTCGTCCTTAAACGGCGTATCGTGATGGGGGATGAAAGGCCCGATGCCAATCATCTGCGGGCGCAGTTTTTGCAGAAACATTAAATCGTCCGCTAAATTTTCTGCCGTCTGGTAAGGAGAGCCAACCATAAAGCCCGCGCCTGCCTGATAGCCGAGTTCTTTTAAAGTGTACAGGCAGTTCTGGCGGTTTTGGGCGCTCAATTCTGCCGGGTGCAGTTTGGCGTAATGCGCACAATCTGCAGTTTCGTGGCGCAGAAGATAACGGTCGGCGCCTGCTTGTTTCCATAAGGCGTAGGTTTCACGGCTGCGCTCGCCGATGGAAAGCGTAACGGCGCAGTCAGGATGCTGCGCTTTAATGGCGCGCACAATGGCGGCGATATCATTGTCACTGTAAAAATAATCCTCGCCGCCCTGTAAAACAAAGGTGCGGAAACCAAGCCCGTAGCCTGCATAGCAGCATTCCAGAATTTCTTCCTGCGTAAGGCGGTAGCGCGCGGCATTCTTGTTGCTGCGCCTTATGCCGCAGTAATAGCAGTCGTTTTTGCAGTAGTTGGTAAATTCTATCAGCCCGCGCACAAAAATCTGCGTGCCAAAGCTTTTTTGTGCCGTTTCCTGCGCCAGCGCAAAAAGCAGGTTTTTATGCTGCGCGCCCTGTTTGATAAGCTGCAAGGCTTCGTCTTTATTAAGGCTGTGCGTGTTGTTTAATTTTTCTATCAGTAAAGCTGTATCCATAAATAAAAACTCCTTTAAATACTTTTATTATATCATGTTCTGGCAGCGGCGGCTGCAAATTTGCGGCAGGATTTTTGGCGGCGGCGGAGAATTAAAATAATATTAAGTAACTTTTCGCTGATTTTAAGTTTTGGAGGAAAGAAACAAAAATGTTTGATAAGGTTTTGCTTGCAACAGATTTATCGGAGGAAGCGGACGGCCTGCTTCCGTGTTTTTACAGCTTGTGCCCTGATGACGATACCGAAGTTGCGGTAGCGCATATTTTTAAAGACAAAGAGGATGCGGAGCCCGGCAGCAGCAGCTTTAAAAAAGTGCAGAGCCGTGTGCGTGCCGTGGTTGCCGAACTGCGCCGCGCAGGATACGAAAACGCGCGTGAAATTTACCGCAGCGGCGAAGTTTTTGAGCAGTTAACGGAAATTGCCGACGATGAGGACGCAGGGCTTATTATGGTGGCGTCGCATGGAAAAGGCTTTTTTAAAAGCGCGCTTTTGGGAAGCACCACCTTTGATTTGGCGCGTGCTACCGACAGGCCGCTGTTTGTTTCAAAACCGGTGGAGGATGCGGGCGACGAACTGCTGCAGAAAAATCTGCTGCACCGCATTCTGGTGCCGACTGATTTTTCGCTGAAGTCTTTGTCGGCACTGGACGTTATCCGCATGCTGCGCGAGCATATCAGCGAAGTTGTGTTTGTGAATGTGGTGGAGCGCAGCCGCAGCCAGGATGATTTGGAAGATAAAATAAAAACGGCTTCAAGGCGTTTGCAGGAGCTGGTGGACGAAATGAAAATTTTCGGCATTAAAGCAGGCTTTCATGTACGCAAGGGCGCGGCTTCCAAAGAGATTCTGCGCATTGCCGAAAAAGAGGACGTTTCGCTGATTGTAATGGCCAAAACGGGCGCTGGATTGGTTAAGGGGCTGGTAATGGGCAGCACGGCGCAGAACGTAACTTTAAATTCCGAAAGGTCGCTTTTGCTTTTGCCGCCGGAAAATGCAGCGGATGATTAAATAATTTGCAGAAAAATTATGTAAAAACCTTGACAAGTAAGCAAAATATAGGTATACTGTTACTTGCGGCTGATGCCATAGCCGCAAGTTTTCTTTTGCGGCAAAAACCAAATATTTATCACATTTTCAACACGGAGAGATGACCGAGTGGTTGAAGGTGCACGCCTGGAAAGCGTGTGTGCGGGAAACCGTACCGAGGGTTCGAATCCCTCTCTCTCCGCCACTTAAAAACTGCCGCGTAAGCGGTTTTTTTATTACTTCTTTGTAGGACCGCAGATGGCGGGTCCTGCGCAATGAAAGCCTGTGAACCGTGTCAGGACCGGGAGGGAGCAGCACTAAGCAGTTACTTGCATGTGCCGCAGGGGTGCCTGCATTTGCGGCCCTACAAGGAAGTAGCTTAAGCAGCTCTGATGGGCTGCTTTTTTTGTTAATTTTGTTGTACTTATGGGCAGAAATTTTATATAATTATGTGGTAGGCATATTATAAGGAGGTGCGGCAGTTGGCATACGTTGCGTTATACAGAAAGTGGCGCCCGCAGGGGTTCGATTCCCTCGTTGGGCAGGAGGCAGTGCGTACTGCGCTTACCAATGCGCTGGAAACGGGGCGCATAGCCCATGCCTATCTGTTTGCCGGGCCGCGCGGTACTGGCAAAACCAGTACGGCAAAAATTCTGGCCAAGGCTGTTAACTGCGAACACGGGCCGACGCCTAACCCCTGCAATAAATGCCAGAACTGCGTGCGCATAAATGACGGCACATCTATGGATGTGTTTGAAATCGATGCAGCTTCCAACCGCGGTATTGATGAAATCCGCGATTTGCGCGAAAAGGTTGCTTTTGCGCCCGTAAACGGACGTTATAAAGTATATATTATCGACGAAGTGCATATGCTTACCACGGAGGCCTTCAACGCACTTTTAAAAACGCTGGAAGAACCGCCGATGCATGTAATTTTTATTCTGGCAACAACCGAGCCGCATAAAATACCGGCAACAATACAGTCGCGCTGCCAGCGCTTTGATTTTAAGCGCGTGACTGACAGCGACATTGTTAAACGCCTGCGTGAAGTTGCCGACGGCAGCGGCATTGCAGCCGATGACGACGCCTTGCAGCTGATTGCCGTGCAGGCAGACGGCGGCATGCGTGACGCATTGAGCCTTTTGGACCAGTGCGGCGTTATGGCAGAGCGCGTAAGCGCTGAAACCGTGCGCAGCGTGCTTGGCATTGTAGGGCGCGAAGCCCTGCGGGAGCTTGTAAAAGCGGTTGGCGAAGGCAATGTGCCTAAATCGCTGGAGCTTTTGGAAGCCTTGCTTGCAGGCGGCAAGGATGTTAAGCAGATTATTACGGAACTTGCGGAATACCTGCGGGCAGTGCTCCTTTACAAGGCTTCGCCCGAATACCGCGAGATTTACCTGACTGATACTAAAGAAGCAATAGCTGCTATGGAAGGCCTGTTCAGTACGGACAGGCTGATGGCGGCGCAGGAACGCCTGCACCAGTGCATGCTGGAACTGCGGCAGAGCGTGCGAGGCAGAATTGCCGCTGAAATGTGCCTGTTTGATTTGTGCCGTGTGGAAGGCAGCACGCTGGCAGCTTTAACCGCGCGGGTGGAAAAACTGGAAGCCATGCTTGCCGGAAGAATACCGGCAATACAGCAAACAGTTCCTGCTGCGCCTGTGCATCAGGATTATCCTCAGCAAGCAGTAGCTGCGCCGGAAACCGGGCCTAAATTCGGTTATGTGCTTGATGAAGGGCATGGCATTCACACCGAAGCGCCGGAACCGCAGCCTCAGAAGGCTGCTGCGGAAGCAGAAAATTATCAGCCCGCGGCTGAACCTGTTAAAGCCGTGCCTGTAAAAAAAGCCGCTCCCGTGCAGAAAGCAGAGCCTGCTCCAATTATGGAGGCGGATGCCGCTGCCGGAGATTTGTGGCAGCAGGTGCTTGAAATTTTAAAAACAGAAAAGAAACGCTCCATGGTGGCCTGTGCTGCCGGTGGGCGTGCAGTAAGCTATGTCAACGGTATTTTAACGGTTGCTTTTAAAAACAAATTTAACTGCAAGCGCATGAATGCCGATGATTATAAAAAGGCTTTTGAAGCCGTTTTGCTGCGCCTTGCACGCTGCGAGGTGCGCTTAAACTGCGTTGAAGAAGCCGGACTTGTGCAGAAACCGCCTGTACCGGCGCCTGCCAGAGCGCAGGAAGAAGAACTTGAGCCTGTGGTAAAAAAAGCCATGGCGGCTTTTGGCGGAACATTGCAGAAACTGTAATCAGTAAATTTAAGGAGGAATTTATTTATGTTTAATCCCGGAATGGCAAATATGCAGGGTATGATGAAAAAAGTACAGAAAATGCAGCAGGATATGCTGAAAATGCAGGAGGAACTGAAAAACCGCACTGTTGAAGCAACTGCCGGCGGCGGTGCCGTTACCGTTGTTGTAACCGGCCGCAAAACCGTTGAAAAGGTTACCATTGCTCCCAGCGCAGTTGACCCCGAAGACGTGGAAATGCTGGAAGATTTGGTTACTACTGCCATTAACGAAGCAATGCGCAAAGTAGACGAAATGACCGAGAAAGAAATGGGCAAAATTACTGGCGGGATGAAACTGCCGGGCATGTTCTGATATGGCGCGCCTGATACGCCCGCTGGCAAACCTGCATGAACAGCTGCGGCGTTTGCCGGGCATTGGTTCCAAAACGGCGCTGCGCCTGGCCTATCATATTATTAATATGCCGGCAGAGGATGTGCAGCGGCTGGCTGCTGCTTTGGTTGATGCCAAACGCCAGGTATGCCTGTGCCGTACCTGCTATAATTTAAGCGACAAGCCGGAGTGCGGCATATGCAGCGATCCCGGGCGCGACAAAACCACCATCTGCGTGGTGGAACAGCCGCAGGATGTAATGGCCATGGAACGCAGCCGCGGGTACAGAGGCCTGTACCATGTCCTGCACGGCGCATTGTCGCCGCTGGACGGCATTGGGCCGGATAACCTGCGGATTAAGGAGCTTCTGCGCCGTTTGCAGCAGGGCGAAGTAAAAGAAGTAATTCTGGCGACTAATTCCAATGTGGAGGGTGAAGCAACGGCGGCCTATCTGGCGCAGCTGCTGAAACCTCTGGGCGTGGTAACCAGCCGTATTGCGCATGGTTTGCCTGTCGGCGGCGATTTGGAGTATGCCGACGAACTGACTTTGGCGCGCGCGCTGGAGAACAGGCTGCGTCTGTAAGAAAGGCAAGATTAAAAAATGGAAATACAGGATGCGGAAAACGCAGTCAGGGAAATCGGCACGGCAGCCATTGACGCTGTGCAGGGGCTCGATTCTGCAACTATAGAAGGCTCGCTGCCTTTTATTGCCGGCGTTTTAATTTTACTGATAGCGGTAAAATTTTTGTCGCTGCCGTTTAAGCTGGTGTGGAACGGTGTTATCGGCGCCGCTGCGCTGTGGCTGGTGAACCTTATCGGTGCAGCCGTGGGCTTCGGGCTGAAAATAACTGTTGCCAAAGCGCTTATCGCCGGTATTTTCGGCGTTCCGGGCCTGCTTGCGGTTTTGTGCTGGGAAATATTTATTAAATAAAGTAAAATGCTCTCTTTGTAAGCTTGGTGCTTAAAAGAGAGCATTTTTTATAACTGCCATACTTTTTTTAATTCCAGGAGCGCCGGTTCAATATCTTCTTCGGCAATGCCTGCAAACGAAAGCAAAATTTCCGGGCTGCTGCTTTCGGCTGCTTTAACTGGCAGAATATGAATGCCTTTTGACATGGCCTTTTGTGCCAGTTCTTCTGCCGTGGCAGCGGCGTGTACCGCCAGACGGATATGCAGGCCGGATTCGTAAGCCATAATGCTTGCCTTGCTGCCAAAAATATTGGCAAGAGCAGTGCGCAGCAAAGTATTTTTTACGGCATAACGGCGGCGCATTTTTTTTATGTGGCGGCGCAGCCCGCCGGAGGCAATAAATTCCGCCAGGGCAAACTGCTCAATGCTGGAGGAAGTTTGGTTATACAAATGCTTGATGCGGTTATAAACTGGCAGCAGGTTTTGCGGCAGCACCAAATAGCTTATGCGCAGGCTTGGCAGCAGAATGCGCGAGAAGGAGCCGCAGTAAATTACATTCTGCCCGCCGCTCATGCCCTGTAATGACGAAATGGGGTGCGAAAAATAACGGAATTCGCCGTTGTAATCGTCTTCTAAAATGTAGGCGCTGTTTTGCTGTGCCCAGCGCAGTAAATCAAGCCTGCCCTGCGGCGAAAGCGAGCGCCCCTTGTACGGGTTGGAGGGGCTTACATAAAGCAGCTGCGGCAGTTTGTCATGCAGGTTTTCGGTGTTAAAATGCCGCACCTGCCAGCCGCTCATTGCAAAAATATGTTCCGCTTTGGTAAAGCCGGGTTCTTCAAAAGCAACTGTGTGCGGCAAAGCGTCAAGTACGTCGATAAGTATTTGCAGCAGGCTTTGCATACCGGCGCCAATAACTATCTGTTCCGGCGTGCAGATAACGCTGCGTGCCTCGTGGCTGTAACGCGCAAGCGTGCTGCGCAGGTAGGGCTCGCCCTGCGGGTTGCCGTAACCGGCGAGCAACGCCGAATTTTGCAGGGCATGGCCAAGACAGCGCTTCCAAAGCGAGGCTGGAAAAAGGCTGCTGTCGATATAATTATTGCCGAAGTCATAACGCACTGCTGCGGCAGAAGGCTTTTGCTGCGGCAGAACTTTCTGCGGTTTTAGGGAAACTATGCTGCCCGCAAAGTAACCGCGTTTGGGACTGGCAATAAGGTAGCCTTCGGCAACAAGCTGGCTGTATGCCGCTTCTGCCGTGGTTCGGCTTACTTCCAAATCGTGTGCCAGCTTACGCAGTGACGGCATTTTTTCTCCGGCTGCAATTTCACCGCTGTGTATTTTGCTTTTTATTTCATTTATCAGGCGCAGATAAAGCGGAAAATCTTTTTTATCTGCCTGCGGCAAGGTTATAAGCACAAACTGTCCCCTTTAAAATTGGAAATTCTGGATATTTTTTTAATAACAGTTTTAGTATATCATAATATCTGTGTTAAAAACATAAATTTTTTGTATTACAGGGGGCTTTAAAATGGCATTACATAAGGCTATGACCATTGCCGGCAGCGATACAAGCGGCGGCGCAGGCATGGAAGCAGATTTAAAAACATTTACCGCCATGGGCGTGTACGGCATGACGGCGCTGACGGTTATTGTAGCGCAGAACCCGCTTAACTGGGACCACGAGATGTACCCAATCGGCATGGATGTTATTGAAAAACAGATAAAAACCATTGTGGAAGGCATCGGCATTGACGCCATGAAAACAGGCATGCTCGGCAGTGCGGAGCTGGTGCAGCTGGTTGCCGATACCATTGATAAATACAGTTTGAAGAACGTTGTTATTGACCCGGTAATGGTGTGCAAGGGCATTGACGCAATTATGGTGCCGGAAGCAGCCAAAGCTATTAAAGAAGTGCTGGTAAGCCGTGCCGACGTTATTACGCCGAATACTCTGGAAGCGGCGTATATTGCCGGTATGGATAAGGTGGAAACGCTTGACGAAATTAAAGAAGCTGCTGCGCGCATTCAGGAAATGGGCGCAGGCTATGTTGTTATTAAAAGCGGCTCGCGCAATAACAGCGATGAAGCGGTAGACGTACTGTATGACGGCAAAAACTATGTTGTTAATACCGAAAAGAAAATTCCCGGCTGCTTTAACCACGGCGCAGGCTGCACTTTTTCGGCAGCCATTACCGCAGGGCTTGCCAAAGGCCTGAGCGTTAAGGACGCTTTGGCGGAAGCTAAGGAATTTATTACGGTGGCACTTAAAAATTCCTTCCGCCTGAACCAGTTCAGCGGCGCAACCGACCACTGCAAGTGGAAAAATAATTAAAAATAAATAATTTAAACGGGCTCTGTTTAGGCAGTAATGCTAAAATGCGGGCCCGTTTTTTGTTTAAAAATTTTACTAACCGGCGCAAATACCTTATACTGTAATCAGGAAAACTGATTGAGGTAAGTATGCTTAAAAAATTTTACCATCCTAAACTGTATATTGGCATTATTGTGGCCGCGCTTGTTGTAACCGGCGTATATTTCTGGCTGTGCCGCCTGGCGGGTGAACATGCGGCCGAAATTTTTAATGCCGAAATGGCGCGGCAGAAAACGCTTGAAGGCAGCGTTGCCGTTGAAAGCATTACGGCTGATATGTGGGGCAATGTTGGCTTCCGCGGGCTGAAATGGCTGGACGCTGAAGGCGAACCGGTTGTATTTGTGCCGGACGGGCGCTTTAAAGTTAAACCGTGGGATGTTGTTACCGGCAGCATAAATTTAAACAGCCTTGAAGAAGCGGAACTTAACCACCCTGTAATAGCCATCCGCTTCAATAAGGATATGCGCCCGGCTTTTTTGCCGGAAAAGAAAAAGGACGCAGGGCAGGAAACCGAAAGGCGTCATAAAGGGCTGCATATAAATTTGCCCGAAAATCTGCCGCAAAGCAGCATAAAAATTAATGACTGCACTATTACTGCCAGTTACAGGCACCGTTATTTTGTATTAAGCGGCGTTAACGCTGCTGTGCGCACGGTTAATCCGCAGGAGGCGGCGCTTAAAATTACCGCAGCCGGTTTTGGCGGCATGATGATTGGCGACGAACTGGGCATAAGCGGCAAACTTTTGCTTAACGGTGGGCAGCCGCAGTGCGATTTGTATATTTCCATGAAAAATGTTGTGCCGGAATCGCTGGGCCTTGGCAAGGTTAAAGATACTGCCAGCGTTTACGGGCATGCAACTGGGCCGCTTTCCGGACCTTCTATTGACGGCAGAATTGAATTTTTAGAGCTTAATATACCGGCACTGCGTTTTTACAAAGTTAACGGCGATTTCTTTTATAAAGACGGCAAAATTGATTTCAGCAATGTAACAGGCGGTATTTACGGCGGTACGGTGGAAGCAACCGGAGCTTATGATGTTGATACGCGCGGTTACAGCATTGATGCGCTTGGGCATGATTTAATGGCATCCATTGCTGCCAAAACCAGTAAAATTAACTGCCGTGTGGAGCTTGCTTTAAAAATGCGCAGCGACGGCAACCCCAAAAACGTGCTTACTTATGGCAGTTTTACAAGCGGAGCGGGCACATACAGCCTGATACCGTTTGAACAGATTTCCGGCAAATTTAATGACAGGCATGGAGTGCTGAAATTTACGGATGTAAAAATAAAAACGCCGCTTGGCGAAGTTACAAGCGACGCTTTCGAAATCGTTAAGGGGCGCGTACATATTAATGATATCTGGCTGACAGCGCCGGACGGTGAAAAAATACAGGTAAAATAAAAAGAGCGTGTGCTTAAAGCATACGCTCTTTGTGTTTATGGCATTATACCCTGTGCTTGATATGGTCCAGCGCCTGGGCAAACAGGGTTAAAACGTGGTTGTCGTCAAGGCTGTAAATAACCTCCTTGCCGGTTTTGGTAAACTTAACCAGCCCTGCGTGGCGCAGAAGGCGCAGCTGGTGCGAGATTGCGGACTGCGTCATTTCCAGTGTTCCGGCAATATTCGTTACGCAGGATTCGTTTTCGGCAAGCAAAGCCAGAATACGGATACGCGTAGGGTCGCCCAGAACTTTAAAAGTATCGGCCATGGGTTGTACAAATTTTTCTGCAATGGGCACATCCAGTTTTAAATTATGCAGTTTACCTTCAGTATTTTCGTTCATAATTTCACCTCTTGTTGTAACCCTTGCTGAAAAAGAAAAGCAAAACAGCGTAATATACAAAGCTGCCCATTACCGTACGGGTAGAAAAAAGCAGCGGAAAAGCAATAAACGCAATGAGCAGAATACATACCTGTAAAAGCGACGCAAAAATGCCGCGCTCGCGGATGGTACGCCAGGACAGCACGCTGTAGCGCGACGCAAAAATGCCGAATAAAAAGCCGCTTAAAACATATAAAATTTGCGAAAGAAAATTATCAAGATTAAAATCCATTATTTACCTGCCCTGCCGGAAAAAGAAGCCGGCATAAGATGAGTAAGAATACCGCTTTTAATGAGCAGCCCCGCAATTATGCTGCCGCCCATGGTGCTGATTAAAAACGGCGGCACAAAGAACCAGGCTGCCGCCTTGCTGTTTAATATTGCCCAGGCAATAACCCATGCTGCCAGCCCGCCTAAAATGCCGGTACCAAAAATTTCGCCAAGCATGGCCGCGCCGGTATTATGCCAGCGGCGGTAAGCAAGCCCGGCTAAAAAGGTGCCAGCAGCGAGCCTGTGCCTGCCATATTGCGCAGGCAGGAAATAACGAAAGCAACGGAAACGGCTTCTTTAGACCCTAAAATAACTGCGCAGAGTACATTTATAGCATGCTGAACCGGAAAGCATTTGGAAGCGCCTGCCGGTATATAAACCAGATGCGCGCTTAAAGTGCCTATGGCAACAAGCAGTGCCGCCAGCGTTAATTTATGGATATTCATAAAAATCACTCCGGAACATGAAAATGACAAAAATATTTTTTATAATAATTCATACAATAATATTATACATGTTTGTAATATCTGCCGCAAGATAAAAAGGAAAACACCGTATGGCGTAGAAGTATATAGCATATTAATTGTTTGTTGTACAAAGGGGTAGTAATTATGCAGGCTTTGGAAGGAATAAAAATAATTGATTTCAGCAAATGGCTGCCGGGGCAATACTGCGGCATGGTTCTGGGCGATTTCGGCGCGGACGTAATTAAGGTTGAAGATGTAAAGGGCGACGTTACCCGCGGCTTTACGCCGGCTAAAGAACCCGGCATGAGTTACTGGCATTTAATGCTGAACCGCAACAAGCGCGGCATTACCGTAAATTTAAAAACGCCTGCCGGGCGTGAAGTTTTGCTGCGCCTTTTAAAAGAGGCAGACGTATTTCTGGAAGGTTTCCGCCCCGGGTATTTAAAAATGCTGGGGCTTGATTACGAAAGCGTAAGCAAAATTAACCCGCGGCTTATTTATTGTTCCATTACCGGTTTCGGGCCGGAAGGAAAATATAAACACATGCCTTCGCATGACCTTAATGTTATAGGGCTTGCCGGTGTGGCAGCGCCGGAAGACGGAACGGATATAAGCGTGCCTTCGGTGCAGGTGGCGGCACTTGGCGGCAGTTTAAACGCCATCAGCGGTATTTTAATGGCACTGTATGCCCGCGAACGCACCGGCAAAGGGCAGCTTGTAAACGTTGATTTGTACAGCTCGGCAATCAATGCGGAAATTACTGCAATCAGCAGCGTCATCGGCTGCCGTGAAACCGGCATGCCTTCTTTCGGGCGTACGGCATCGCATTATTACAGCGTATACAAAACAAAGGACGGCCGTTATTTAAGCATTGGCACTATTGAGCCGAAGTTCTGGCAGAAAATGTGCAGGTTGATTGACCTGCCGGAGCTTGAAAGCCGCCAGTTTGATTTTGCCCATTCGGCAGAAATAAAAGAAAAACTGGCAGCTGCTTTTGCAGGGAAAACTCAGGCCGAGTGGCTGGAACTTATCGGCAAAGACGAGTTTTGCGTAACGCCAATCCGCACCTTGCAGGAGGCTTTGGACAGCAGCTTGACGACGGAACAGTCGCAAATGCTTGTAACAAAAAAAGAAGATTTCGGAAATTATACTTATGTAAAATCTGCGGCGAAGCTGTCTGACACACCGGGCACTATCCGCACACGCGCGCCTTATTTGGGCGAGCATACGCAGGAAGTGCTGGAAAGCGCGGGCTATACCAAAGAAGAAATTGCTGCCATGCACGAAAAAGGGGAGATATAAATGGCATTAAAAAACATTTTTAAGTTATTTGCCGGTTTGCTGTTTGCCTTTTATTTACTGCTTGGCACTGCTTTTCCGGCAGAAGCCGGCATTATAAGCAAGCAGCAGGAAATTGAGATGGGGCGCGAAACCGCCATGGCGCTGGAAGCGCAGTACGGCGTTGTGCAGGATTACGAACTGCAGGAACGTGTTAACCGCATTGGGCAAAGCCTTGTGGCTGTAAGCGACCGTCAGGATTTGGAATATACCTTTAAAGTGCTTAACTGCGACGAAGTTAACGCACTGGCCTGCCCCGGCGGGTTTGTATATGTGTTTAAAGGGCTCATTGATTACATGCCGAGCGATTCTGAACTGGCAGGCGTTTTAGGGCACGAAGTAAGCCATATTGTTGAAAAACATACCGTACACCAGATTGAAAAACAGCTTTTAACAACCCTTTTGCTGGCTGTTGCCACCAAGGGCGATATGGGGCTTACAGGGCTCGCCTCGCAGGCACTTGCAGCAGGTTACAGCCGCACCGATGAACGCGGCGCCGATAAGGAAGGTTTTAACCTGTGCGTTAAGGCAGGTTACAATCCGTACAGCATGGTGCTTACCATTAATAAACTGGAAGATTTGGCCAAAGAAAAAGGCAATCCGGGCTATGGCCTGTTCAGCAGCCATCCGGAACCGGAAGAACGCCTGAAACGCGTGATGAAGCAGATTAAAAAGTTAGACCCTCATCCCGATATTACGGTGCATGAAGACGGCACGGCAACCGTACACGAAGGCGACTGGACTTTTAACATTACCCAGACCGTGGGCAACGACAAGCCTGAATACCGTGCCTATATGCTGGCAGGTTCGCTGTATGTAGCGCGTCAGCGCGGGCCTGTTGACCCGTACCGTTTTATTGTGTACGACAACGGCAGCAGCGCAACGCTGTACTATGAAGACGTTCAGCTTTTAACCGTATATAACCAGGATGCCTATGCCGCAGGCTTTGGCGATGCAGGCAGCTACGCCAACGGCTGTGCCCAGCTTTTGCGCGAATGGGCACCGGTAGCCAATGCCAATGACGCTGCTAAAGCCGATAAGGATAAAGATTAAACGTTAAAGGTGAATTTATGGACTTAGGGAAAATTATTGCGTTTAACTTAAATAAACTGCGTACGGAGCGCAGCCTGACTTTGGGGCAGCTGGCAAAACTTTCCGGCATCAGCAAAGCAATTTTGTCGGATATTGAAAAAGGGGGCAGCAACCCTACCATTAACACTATCTGGAAAATTGCCAACGGGTTGAACGTGCCGTACACGCGCCTGATGGAAGTTAAAGAGCCGGACGGTACCGTAGTGCGCAGAAGCGATACGGCAGAGCAAAGTGACGAAACGGGCGTATACCGCGTTCACTGCTATTTTTCTACTGCACCGGAACGCAATTTTGAACTGTTTTACTGCGAACTGGACGCAGAAAGCGCCAATGCTTCAATCGCTCATTCGCCAAGGGCGCAGGAATATATTTATGTTATCGAAGGTTCACTCACTCTCAAAACAGATACTGCCGTTTATGCGCTCCATGCCGGTGATTCTCTGGTATTTAATTCTTCCGTTAACCATACGTATATTAACGATGGCAAGATTAAAGTAAAATTTATGGTCATCAACTATTATCCGTATTAAAACGGCAAAATAAAAACTCCTGCTATCCGTGGATAACAGGAGTTTCTTTTGCTTATTGCTTAAACAACTATTTAATTATTTGTTGAAGTAACGAGCGAGCAGGCCTGCAAATGCTCTGCCATGGCGGGCTTCGTCACGAGCCATTTCATGAACGGTGTCATGGATAGCGTCAAGGCCGAGTTCTTTAGCGCGTTTTGCAAGGTCGGTTTTGCCTGCGGTTGCGCCGTTTTCAGCTTCTACGCGCATTTCAAGGTTCTTTTTGGTGCTGTCGGTAACAACTTCGCCGAGCAGTTCAGCAAATTTAGCAGCATGTTCTGCTTCTTCAAAAGCAGCTTTTTCCCAGTACAGGCCGATTTCCGGATAGCCTTCACGGAAAGCAACGCGGCTCATAGCAAGGTACATGCCTACTTCGCTGCATTCGCCGTTGAAGTTAGCGCGCAGGTCTTCTTTAATATCTTCGGGAACGTCTTTAGCTACGCCAACAAAATGTTCAGCAGCCCAGGTCATTTCGCCTTTCATTTCTACAAATTTGGAAGCCGGAGCTTTGCACTGCGGGCAGTATTCCGGAGCAGCTTCACCTTCATAAACATAGCCACAAACTTGGCAAACCCATTTTTTCATTATTCATTCCTCCATAAAGTACAAATTTTAAAATTATCATGGCGGTTCGTTCTAACCGCTTACTGTAATGATTTTAACACAGCACCGGCAAGTTGTCAATAATTATTATTAATTGTTAGAGATTGCTAACATTAAAATTTTTGTGAAATGCCGTAAAAATATCTGTTAAAGGCAGCATACTGCAAAATTCGGCTGTAAACAGCCTTTAATTGAAGTGCCCTATTGTAGAATAAGCGATAAATTGCTATAATATACAGAGCGGAGGTATATTATGGAAAAATTTACTGTTACGTTAAACCACCATGCTCATTATGGTTATGTAGAATATGACCCGGAAACCAAAATCGCCAATGTCGTGCTGGATGTTCCGGAAGCCAAAGCAAGGGTAGAAGAATTTTTATGCAAACCCTTAACGCTTGATTTGCCTGAAGGCGAAACTATCCGTCAGTTTGTTACAAAAACTTTAATGCCGCTTGACAGTTTGGAAAACTTTAAAAACTGCCTTGGCAGATTATGGTTCAATACCGATGTAAGAGTAGAGTGGAGCATGCCTCCCGGAGCAATGGATAATTTATAATTGCCCGCTGCTTAAAACTGTGATAAACTTAATAAGTTAATATTTGGTTCCGTAGCTCAGCAGGATAGAGCAACCGCCTCCTAAGCGGTAGGTCGGCAGTTCGAATCTGCCCGGGATCACCAGTAAATATGCGCACTTGCATTAGTATGCAGGTGCGTTTTTTATTGCTTTGAAAGCAATGCGACAAAATTTGTGACAAATTTACAAAAAATCCGTCAGAGCGTTTTTCATGACTAAATACTCAGACAAATTTAAAATCAAAGTAGTACAAATGGTGCACAAAGGTAATAACGTAGAATCTGTAATAAGAATGTTAAATATTCCATTACATTCTACTCTATATGCTTGGCTTGTCAACTACAACCATGGAAGCATTAACCAGATCTTTCATAAAAAATCGTTCATATTCTCTGAATTTTAAACAAAAAGTCCTTGAACTCCGTTGGCAGCATGGGTTATCATTAAAAGAAAAACGGCTGCCCTTTTCTCTATTCCTAATCTTTCCTCTATCTATCAATGGAAAAAGCAATACCTTGCCCACGGCAAATCAGGGCTGATGCCTAAAAAGAAAGACAGGCCGTCAATGAAATATAAACCTAAAAAAAGTAAACAAAAAACTGAACATAATTACCTCGAACAGTTGAAAACCGAAACGCTTTCCTCAAAATGGAAAATGATTTCTTAAAAAAGTACAACGCCTTGATTCAGCAGAAAGAGGAAAAAACGTAAAAGACAGTGCTAATAATCTCTGAATTAAGGTTAGAATATCCTCTGAAAAAGCTATTGGGCTATACAGGCATGCCTAAAAGCGTTTACTATGCCGCCATAAAAAGCATAAACGAAGGCGACAAATATGGTGCTCTGAAAGAAGGATAAAGCGTATCTGTACAGATAATAAAGGTAGGCACGGATACAGGCGCGTAACCTTAAAACGTAATAAAGTAAACCATAATGTAGTAATGAAGTTGATGAAACGGACAGGCTTAATCTGTAAAATAAGGTTGAAAAAATATAAATCGTATAAAGGAGAACATGGCAAAACAGCGTCTAATGTTCTGCAAAGGGATTTTAAAGTAGATAAGCCAAATAAGAAATGGTCAACAGATATAACAGAGTTTTAGCTATTCGGCAAGAAGCTGTACCTGTCGCCAATTATAGACCTTTATAACAGATAGATAATAAACTAAAAAGTATCTGAACATCCTGTATTAAAACAGTTAACGGATATGGTAAAGGAAGCAGTCACGCTTATAGGGAAAACGGACAGCTTAATACTGCATAGTGACTGGGGCTGACAATACAAGCATAAGGTATATCGAAAGATATTAAAAGAAAACGGCATAATCCAAAACATGTCAAGAAAAGGAAACTGTCTGTAGATAACGCCGTAATAAAGAATTTCTATGGGGTGCTGAAGCCGGAATTATTCTATTTTGAGAAGTTTAAATCAATAGAATATTTTAGAGAAAAGTTAGACATTATTACAATAATCGGAGAATAAAGGCGAAGTTAAAAGGACTCAGTCCGGTAGAATACCGGACCAAGTCCTTAAGAACAGCTTAATTATTTTGTCCAACTTTTTTTGTGTATATAAAAACATCACCGTTGCTTTATTATTAAACGCTTAATGTATATCACTCTAAAAATTTGACGAATTTTAAATTATTATGTATAACTATTGTATACAAGTATATTTTTATTCAAAGGAGTCTCACAATGTCGCATATAAGTGTTTTTTGTCCTATGAATACTGTTACAATTTATGTTGCTTCCGAGCGCATTGATGATTTAGGTCAGTTTACAAAATTTATCCTTTGGGCAATTAGCGATAGGTATTCTGTAGAAGAGATTTCAAATACGGTGGCGCTTGGCAATACAGTAGTTGAAGAAGAAATTGCTTACCTTCAGCGCATTGGGTTTGTTAACAACAGTGGATCTAAATATTTAATATCAGAAACTGGGCAAAAATATCTTGATTTAATTTCTTCCATAGAAAATTTTAATAATATGCAGGCTAAAGCATATCTAAATTGTGTTACTGGAAATATCAGCAGTTTTAATAGTAAAATCAAAACTCAAATTCCTGAGAATGCAACAATTTTGCCCCAATTAATAAATAAATTTATTGTACAAAACCGAGACTATCAGCCGCTTCAAAAATTTGCTATTGCAAATTTTTCTAAATTTTTTTCACATCTACGTCCCGAATTTATCAATTCACTTTATTTTTATTTAAAGCATGAGAAAACTGAGAAAAAAATATATCAAGAATATGTTTTAACTGAAATTCCGCCGCTAACTAAACACTTTAATTCATCTGATAAAATGATTGTTAATATATCTAGAGAAATAAAAACGATCTATTTTAGTTATGAAGATATACGATTGGAAAGATATCGAATGGTAATTAGCATTTTGGAAAAACTTAAAGTATTCGATCAGTCCTTGCTATCTGATACTGCTTTAAAACTAATAGAATACGCAAAAAAAGAAAAATTAGTTAACAGTAAATCATCCCCGTTATATGTAGATGCTGCAACTGGAACATGTTTATTGGAAGTACCTGTACAGGAAGAACTCGGACAGCGCAAAATGCCTGAAATTAAACTTCCAAGCAAGTCAATCACACCTGAAGAATATGTAGAATATATGTTTTCTACCGAATCTGTAAAATACAAACAAAAGCAAGAAAAAATCGAGTCAAAACGGATAGTGCAGAAAATACCTTTTAGCCTATTTAAGGAAGTGGATACAGAAAATGAATCGTAAATTTGCATTTAGATTATGCGGCGAACTTGCAGAAACTGGTCAGAATTTGTACTATGGAGTTAATACGGGCAATCTAGTTTTAACATGTATTAACGCTGCTATTGAACTGTTAGATATGAGTGGATCAATTTATTCTTGGAACGCCGAAAAAAAACGTACTCAGATAATGAAGAAAACACTTTATGAAGCTGAAGGAAAATATGAGCATTTAAAAGAGGAAGCTAAGCGGCAAGCTGATTTTATAGTCGAGAAAGAAAGAGAAAAAAGCCAGCTTCGTTTAAAAGCCCTCAAAAACGAACTGGAAAATAGTCGTATTGAATTAGAAAGGAAAATTGAAGAATACAGTACAAAAGTAAATTACGATGCAGATATATACATTAAAAAAAGTAAACTCTGCGCTAAAATTCGACTTCAATTGGGCGATACCATTGATATTATAACAATGCAGATAAAAAAACAAAAATTAAATGATGAAATCAATTTCAAACTTCAGTCAGAGCTTACAGAGAAACTGAGAATAACAGTTTCTCAGTACAACAAATTTATTAACTTATGTTGTTAAGAATTATAAACCGCAAATACAGTGAATTGCGTATATTTAACCACCGGTATAATGTAATCTGTTGAAACCTTATCTTACCATAAAAAAATAGTTATTTGAGGAGAAATTATTATGTATAAAAAAAGATTCATTAGAAATTCATCGTCTGGGATGACTCCTGCACAAATTGCAGAACTTGCAAGTAGAGGTATTGAAAGCGTATCCAATATAATAAAAACTATATCAGAAGAACGAAGAAAAACAGAAGAAACCTTAACTGAAAGAGTTAGAATAAAAGCAGATTTAGAAGCTAAAATATATAAAGAAGAACAAGAAACTCTGCGGATGCTTAAGGAGTACGATGTCGACATTAAAAGATTGGCCGAAGAAACTGAACGTAGAAGAATTGAAATGAATGAAAATATTGAAAGGGCTAAAAATAGTCATGAAGAACGTATGCTTATTCTTAAACAAAATCATGAAGAACGTATGCGTATTTTAACATATATTGGGCAAATTATCGATTTAGGACTTAAACAATATAGCTATTATAATGATTATAATAATCTAAATATAGAAAGATCGCCAATTATCAACATAGATTTACTTAATTCTTTGAGCACAAATGTATATAATCTGTTAACATTAGTTGATAACCAAAAGCAGGATGATTTGTTGGAATTGGAATAGATGATGACTACTATATTATTATTGGAGAATTAATATGAATCCAGTTATTTTGTTTATTGCCGGTATTGCTATTGGAGCTAAAATAGTTAGTTGTATTTTCGATGAACTGACAACTGAAGAACAGGAAAAACAAAGGCAAATTAAAAAGAAACTAGCTGAAGCCGAGAAAAATTATCAAAATTATATAGCTTTTATTGAAACGGAAAAACAAAGACGCTTAGATAAAATTAATTCTGATGAGTATAATAATGCTGATGATCTTCGTAAAGAATACTATACGAAATCAATAGATAGCGTCACTGAGTACTATAACCAGTTGATTGCCTTGGCTATCGAACGACAAAATGAAAAATTGGAATTACTTGAAGAAATTACTAATACTATAGTCGCTGTACGGCAGGTCTTAAAGGGACAGACAACGATTCTGCGCCGCAATTCGCTACAATGCCTTTTGCGAGAACTTGAAGAGGCTAAAGAAAAAATTGACACTTACAGTAATATTTATCTCGACCACTACATTAAAAATATTCAAAAAAGAAGAAGTCGTGGGATATTGGATATTCCAGAGCCATTTTCTTTTACACTTCCGGCAGAGTATTTCTACACGGGAAAACTTATTTATATGAAAAAAGAGGATCTTCTTACTGATGGATCTGTACAAATCAATAAATATGAGTCCTTAAAATACCGTTTTATGGATAAAGATTTTATAGATGATATGCCAGATGACAGTTTAATTCCGGTTATGTGCGATGATTTTATCGGTAAGCCTGATTATGTACGATGCCTTTCGGCGCGCAAAGGTAACTTTAAATATATTGTTGCTACGAATCCCCAAATCGGTATTACTGCTACAGTTACAGGTTACAATGATAAGAATCAGATTTTATTGGATTATAATGATTGTGTCGAGCTTATAATGCCGAAGAGAAATTTAGCTAACGAAAAAAGAATTCCACCCATAGGAGCGATTTTGCGAGTTTATCCAACCAATTGGACACATAATCTGTGGCGGCCTGTAGAAGTAAGTGAAAAAACTTCAGATAGTTATTTATGCTTTTCTTTTGACAATCTTCCTATTGTTTTTTCAGAAATACAATGGAAAGAGTTAGAAAAAGAATTGAATAGGAAAAATCTTTTAACAAGTACTGGCGACTGGAAAATTGCTCCACTTGATGAAAGCAGAATTTCAAGAGTAGAAGAAGTAAAACTCCAGTTAGATAATGAGATTTGTTTATCTGCAAAAATTATTAATGACGGTGAAAAACTCTATTTTTCATATAACGGACTCCTTGATGAGCAATATTATATTAAGCCAGAAGATGTTTTTGTCGGAATAGACTGCGTTTTGTATATTTATCTGGATTCTGACATGGAATTAATCGATAGTAGTGCCAAAGATAATATGGCAAACCTTGCGTTTATGTGCCTGACAGAATTTAAGATACAATATCAGACAAAAATGAGCCGCCGAGGTATGCAGTATTTTAATAAATGGGCGGAGACTACGGATAAATTAATTACATATCTACAAAAGGGGAAGCATACAGAAATAGAAATAGAAACTTTTGAAAAAAGGTCGCGGAATCTTGGCGATACTTCTAATTATATTATTACGGTACGAGATCCTGAGGCGCTGAAAGATTTTGTTGACAGTGTATATAAAGAAACAATAAATACACGTAATGTAGAGTTTTTTTTCGAAATCTCTCCAGGGATTTATAGCTATGTATCAATAAAGGGCGATGGTAGTGCACTTTATCTGTCTGAAAAAGCAGAACTTATGGACAACTTTCTCAAGGATAGAAAAATTATCTTACTATATCAAAAAAGTTTTCCTTATGCAGAATTTCAACAGGCAAATGCGCTTCATCAATTTCGCGTAGGCAAACTTTCAAATGCTGTATTGCAAACCTATGCGTTAGATGCTAGTAATATTCAATCTGAAAGAACCATACAAAACGTCAGTCTGTTCAATGCAAAAATTTTAGAGGATTCGTCACAATTACACGCTGTTGAAGATGCCCTGTCTGAAAAAAATATCTTTTTCATTCAAGGACCTCCAGGTACTGGCAAAACAACTGTAATTAGAGAAATAATACTTCAGTCTCTTAAATCAAATCCTCTTAGCAAAATTCTTGTTGTTTCTCAAGCCAATGTTGCTGTAGACAATGTATTAAAAGGTTTGCTGAATCGTAAGGATATTCCTGTTAGTTTTGTGCGTTGCGGACATTTGGATAAAATAGATGAAAGGCTTGAGAATTATAGCTTTGAGCATATCTACAGCAACTATATTAAGTTAATTGAAGAAAATTTATTAAATTATCCGAATAGCGAACTTTGTCAAAAATGGTATGACTTTATTGCTTCCAATGAACAATATAATCCCAATGTAGGAGAATTAATTATAAAGAGTAAGCCAATTATTGGCGCAACTTGTGTTGGTTTAGCTAAGAAGAGAATTGGTTTAGATCGTGTATGTTATGATCTTGTTATCATCGATGAAGCGGGCAAAGCATTGCCTGCAGAAATACTAATACCTTATATTCGAGGGAAAAAACTTATACTAATTGGAGATCACCGACAGCTACCGCCGACAGTTAATCCAGCTTTGCTCGATCCAGAAAAAATAGATATAGAAGATCGAGACCTATATGAAGATGAACTCTTTAATATAAGCTTTTTTCAACGTTTATTCACGGTTGCTCCAGATACCAATAAACAAATGCTGACTACTCAATATAGAATGCCAACTCTAATAGGAAACTTGGTAAGCTTGTTATTTTATGACAATACATTGAAAAATGGGGCAGGAACAGATTCTAAAAAACCTCTTTATTTTGACAATAACATAACATTGATTAATGAAGTTGGCTTTTATGAAACTAGTAAACCTGGCAAGTCGATAACAAATCATGGCGAAGTTAAGTTGGTAGCAGCGCTAATTAATAAAATAAGAGAAGACATTTCAGCACGTATTGCGGTCATTACTCCCTACAAAGGACAGAAACGTGCAATTTTAAACTATTTAGCAAAACATGAAACCAGTAAGCAATTAACAAATATAGATATCAATACTATAGATGCATTCCAAGGTGATGAAGCAGAAATTGTTATATTTTGTTGCACCCGTACAAAGCATAAAACAAACTTCTTTAAAGATCCTAGAAGAATAAATGTTGCTTTCTCAAGGGCGAAGAATGAGTTAATTATTATTGGTTCCTTAAGATATTTTGAATCGTATGACAATACTTCAGTACTTCCACGTGTGGCAGAATATATAAAAAAGCACGGGAAAATTGTAGATGCAAAACGCTATTTAGAGGACTAAACTTAAATTATAGCTGCGTCTCTTATTGAAAAGGATACACAGCAATTTAACATAAATCAGAAATGGTAAACCTATCCATCACTTTAAATTACCATTTACACCAGATCGTAGCAGCAATTATGAGCAGACTGGTTTACCATGGTCATCTGTAAATATTTGAGGGAAAGCGTTGCTGCATGGAACATGTTTTCGTGAGAAGGGATGTATAAGACCTGCTGAAAACAGAAATTTTTGACGCTTTTTTAGGATATTCTGATTGACAAAAACACTGAGCGATTCACGCGTCATGCTCCCGCAAAAGGGCTTTAAAAGTCATGTAAAGGAGTTCTGCCTGTTAGCGCACCAAATGGTGAGCGCCAGTGTTTGAGAGATGCTATCCAGACAAATTTGGAGATGTCCATCTTAAGGACTTAGTTAGGTATTATACCGGGATGAGTCCTTTTTACTTTGCTTTTATCCTTCGGTTATTGTAATAATCTTATTCGTCTAACTTCTATCTAAAATCTTTTATTGACTTAAACTTCTCAAAATAGAATAATTCTTATCTCAGCAGCCCAAAGAAATTATTTATTGCGGCATTAGTCAGACAGTTTACTTTCGTACTGCTTTTATTTTAAATTCGTATGAATATTTAATCATAAAAAATTGCATCTTCAAAAGTTTAAGCTTTGGGGTGCAGTTTAAAGAGGGGTGGGAGCGTTGCCGCTCGAAGCGGCTGATACAGCTGCATCTCAAGATGCCTGATTTTTATTCGCCAGCTGCAATTATTTTTACTCACTGCCCCTCATGCGGGGCTTTTTTATTGCTTCTTTCCTACTGGCTCACCCGTAAACGGGTCTATATACTCCTTCATATTAATTTTGTCTGCCATTATATCTTCTGTTATTTGGTTTTTTTATATACTCCTCTATTTTCTTTGTGTTTTTTCCTACTGTATCTACAAAATATCCTCTGCACCAAAAATGCCTATTCCCATACTTATACTTCAAATTTGCATGTCTGTCGAATATCATTAGTGAACTTTTCCCTTGAGGTATCCTACTATCTGCGACATGCTGTATTTTGGCGGTATTTTTACCAGCATATGTACATGGTCTATGCAGCATTCTGCTTCTATTATTTCTATTTCTTTTCTTTCGCAGAGCATTCTTAATATTCTTCCTATATCCCGCCTTTACTTCGGTGCAAATACTATATGAAATTTGCAATTCCAAGATGTGTGTGCTAAACTTTCTTTATTATTCATAAAAAATTCCTCCAATTCTTTCCTTAATGCAGCTGACGAACTACATTATTGTACAATTAGAGGAATTTTTCTTTAATCTAAAGATTTTAATCTCACCAGCATAGCTGGTTGTTGTTGTTCTTTCGCTCCTTTGTCGCTCAGAACCATCGCTAAAGCGCATAATAAAAAATCAGTAACCCCTAAAAAGGGGCTGCTGATTTAATGCAAAGTATTAGTAAATTTTATTTTGCTGTTTTCAGTTCGGTCCAGTAACGGTCGTACATGGGCAGTGCATCGCCGATATCAATCAGCCATTCGCCTTTGTCGATGTTATCCATACCGATTTTCAGCATCGGGTCATTTTTAAATTCTTCGCTGTGGAATTCCTGAGCTTTTTCGTTCGGGTCATTGTAGCCGATGTATTCATAGTTTTTAGCGCTGATTTTCGGGTCATAGATAAAGTTGATGAATTTTTCGGCCAGTTCTTTATGTTTTGCGCCTTTGGGGATAGCAAAGGTATCAGCCCAGATGGTAGCGCCTTCTTTAGGTACTACAAAGCCGATATTAGGGTTGTCTTTCAGGGTGTAGCTTGCGTCACCGGTCCACATAGTGCCAATCCATGCTTCTTCGGCAATGAATTTTTGTTTAATGGTATCGGTATCGAAAGCAAGTACGTTAGGCGCAAGTGCTTTCAAATCCTGGAAGGCCTTTTCAACCTGTGCAGGGTCGGTGCTGTTATTGGAGAAGCCGTTTTTCTTTAATGCCATGCCGATGGTTTCGCGGCTGTCATTTAAAAGAATCAGGCGGCCTGCATATTCAGGGTTCCACAAATCTTCCCAGCTGTCGGGAACGTCTTTAACATAGTTTTTGTTGTAGGCAATGCCGGTAATGCCCCAGGTGTAAACGAGGGAATGGTCGCCGGTGGGGTCATAAACCGGTGCTTTTAAAGTGCTTACAATGTTTTTGGCGTTGGGAATGTTGTCCATGTTCATTTTTTCCAGCAAATCAAGTTTGAGCATGGTTGCAACCATATAGTCAGAAGGCTGGATTACATCGTACTGTGCTCCGCCGGCCTGAATTTTAGCCAGAAGTTCTTCATTGTTGGCAAATACGTCGTAATTAACCTTACAATTGTATTGCTTTTCAAATTCGGCAATTACCTCCGGGTCAAAATTGTCGGCCCAGCTAAAGAGGTTGAGAACCTGCTGTTCTCCTCCTGCCGCTGCATCTTTCTTTTCTGTGTCACCTCCGCAGCCTGTCAGGAGAAGGGCCATGGTCAGTACGGAAACGAGAAAGACCAAAAGTTTTTTCATTTTGCAAATCATCCTTTCTTTATTTGGTTTTATTGAACCGTTTTACGGCATCAATCTTTGTTTTTGCTGCTGTGCTGCGGCTGTAAAATCTGCGCAATTACAATCAGCGAAATGGTTGCGAACATTAAGAGGGTGGAAAGGGCGTTAATTTCCGGGGAAATGCCGCGTTTTACCATAGCGTAAATATATAGCGGCAGCGTGGTGGAGTTAGGCCCGGCCACGAAGAAGCTGATGATAAAATCGTCAATGGAAAGTGTAAAGGCAATCAGCGCGCCGGCGATAATGCCGGGCATGGCAAGCGGCAGGGTAACGTAACGGAAGGTTTGAAACGGCGTTGCGTACAAATCCATGGCTGCCTGCTCAAGTTCATGGCGCATGCTTTCAAGTCTTGCGTTAACGGTAATTACCACGAAGGAAAGGCAGAAGGTGATGTGCGCTAAAATAAGCGTAACTTTACCGAGCGGAACCTGCGTCTGTGCAAACAGCACCAGAAGGCTCAGGCCCATAACAATTTCCGGAATAAGTATCGGCAGATACAAAAGTCCGTTAATAACCGGTTTGCATTTATACTGATAGCGGTTGAGGGCAATGGCGGCAATTGTGCCGAGCACGGTGGAAACAACGGTGCTGATAACGGCGATAAACAGGCTGTTCATAAGGGCTTCCAAAACGCGGCGGTTTTGGAACAGCGAAGCGTACCAGTCGAGCGTAAAACCTGTCCATACAGCGTTAATACGCGATTCGTTAAAGGAATACAGCGCAAGGATTAAAAGAGGCAGGTATAAAAAGGCCAGTATTACAAGCGAATAGGCCAGAAGAAGATGGCTACGCCACGTCTTTTGCATCTTTAGCCCCTCCTTCCTGCGACTGCAAAGCCTTGTAGTAAAGGATAATCAGCACAAGGCTCATTACTGCCAGCACAATGGAGAGCGCGGAGCCAAAAGGCCAGTCGCGCGCTGCCAGAAACTGGTTCTGGATGAGGTTGCCGATAAGGGCGGATTTTGCTCCGCCCATAACGTCCGGCACAACGAACATACCGAGCGAGGAAATAAACACTAAAATTGTGCCTGCGGCAATGCCGGGCATTGTCAGCGGCAGGGTAACTTTGCGGAAAGCCGTCATCGGCGATGCGCCAAGGTCGGAAGCTGCTTCAAGCAGGCGCAGGTCAAGCTGTTCTATGGAAACGTAAATCGGCAGTACCATAAAAGGCAGCAGGGCGTAAATCATGCCCAGCATTACGGCCGCGTCGTTGTACAGCATCTGAAGTGGCTGCTCAATAAGCCCCAGTTTCATTAAAAAGGTGTTTACTACACCCTGCGTGCGCAGAATGATAACCCACGCATACGAGCGGATTAAAAAGTTAATCCAGAAAGGTATCATCACGAGAATCAGCCCCGGCTGCTGCCATTTTTTAGGCAGGCGTGCAATGAAATATGCCAGCGGGTAGCCCATGATGATGGTAGCAACGGTAGTAATAACCGCTACTATCAGAGTGTCGGCAAAAATCTGCAAATATAAAGGTTCTAAAAAGCGCAGATAATTTTTTAGGGTAAATTCAAAAATTATTTGTCCGTAAGGCGTGCGCCCGGCAAAGGAAACGGCAACTACGATGAGAAGCGGGATAACGAAAAAGATGCTTAACCAGAGCATTGCCGGGGCAACCATCAGTTTTCCGTTTTTCATCGCGATACTTTCACCTCGTCTTTTTTATACCACCAAATGCCTACGCGCTCGTCGGGCGACCAGCGTTTAACGTCGTCAAAATACTGGTAGGCCACAACGGTTTGGTTGGAGTTGTCCAGACGGATAAATACTTTATCAATGGTACCGTAAAACACAACGTCTACAACGGTACCGTAATAACCGGGTTCCGGGTGCTGCTTTTCCGCCTGTTCGTCTTCGTATTCCGGGCAGAGGTTGAGCTTTTCCGGGCGTATAACAAGCGTTTCGCTTTCCGTTTCAAAAAAGTTGCTTTCGCCGATAAATTTGGCTACAAAGCGGGTGTTGGGGTAATGGTAAATCGTGTCCGGGTTGTCGTCCTGTTCGATAACGCCCTTATTCATAACCACAATACGGTCGCTCATGGTAAGCGCTTCTTCCTGGTCATGCGTTACATAAATGAAGGTAAGGCCAAGGCCGCGCTGCAAATTCTTAAGTTCCAGCTGCAAATTTTTACGCAGCTGGTAATCGAGTGCGCCAAGCGGCTCGTCCAGTAAAAGCACTTTTGGGTTATTTACAAGGGCACGGGCGATGGCTACGCGCTGCTGCTGGCCGCCGCTCATCTGCTGCGGACGGCGGTTGCGGAATTCTTCAAGCTGCGTAAGGTACAGTACCTGCGCTACACGTTCCTTTTGTTCTTCGGCGGGTACTTTTTTCATCATCAGCCCAAACTTTATGTTTTCCTCAACAGTCATGTGAGGGAATAATGCGTAGTGCTGAAAAACCATATTGACATCACGTTTATAGGGCGGTTTATTGGTAACGTCTTCGTCATCAAGGAAAACTTTGCCGGTAGTAGGCGTATCAAGCCCCGCAATCATACGCAGCAAAGTGGTTTTGCCGCAGCCGGAAGGCCCTAAAAGCGTTAAAAACTCACCATCGTAAATGGTAAGGTCCAGCTTGGGGATGATGAGGTTATTGCCGTACTTTTTGGTAATTCCCTGCAAACGGATCATTTCTTCCATTTTTTTGTTGTCACAACCTTTCATAAAAAATTTTGTTTGCATGATACTAATATAATGATATCATATTATAAACAATTTTGTGTAAAAAAATCAATGCTTTTTTGAAAAAAATGCAGGAGAGGCAAAAAAAACAGAGAATATTAAACTTCATAAAGAATAATTTGGAAATTTTGCTGATTTTCATGGAAAATGCGTATTTTTTGCGGGGTGAAAAAATGCTGAGTAAAAAGTTTATAGAGTTTTTGTTTGAAGGTGCGCATATACAGCGTTGGAACGACCATATCCGCCCCAACGGCTTTACGGAACTGGACAAACAGGCACATAAAATGATGATTTTGTATATTCTTGCCAAGTATGAGGAGCAGGACCACGGCGCGAAATTAAACTGGCGCGTGCTTATTGAAGGCGGTATTTTTGAATTTATGCACCGTATTATTTTAACGGACATCAAGCCGCCTATTTACCACGAGCTGATGCGTGTGCACGGGCGCAAGCTGAACGCCTGGATTTACAGCCAGCTTGAACGCCGCGTGCCGGAACTGGATGAAGTGTTTTTCGATAAACTAAAACGCTGGTTTGATTATCCGGAAGAAAACCGGCTGGAGAAAAAACTTTTGCGGGCGGCACACTACCTTGCCACGCAGTGGGAATTTGGCATTATTTACCATTTTAACCAGGCAATTTACGGCATTGATGCCACTAAAGCTGCCATTGAAAGCAATATCGAGGACCATTACGATTTGGCCGGCGTTCAGAAAATATCGCTGAAAGGCAAAACCAGCAAATTTATTGACCTTGTAGGGCAGCTGCGCTTTCAAAAACGCTGGGCGCAGTCGCCGCGCGTGCCGGAAACTTCAGTTATGGGGCATGTGCTGATAGTTGCCATTTTGGGATATTTTTGTGCGGCAGAGATTGGCGCCTGTGATGAACGCATTGTAAATGATTTTTTGTGCGGACTGTTCCATGATTTGCCAGAGGTGCTGACACGCGATATTATTTCGCCGGTTAAAACTTCTGTGGAAGGGCTTGACGATTTAATTAAGGATATTGAAAAGCGCCAGGTTGCCGAAAAACTGCTGCCGCTGCTGCCGTGGGGCTGGCATGAGGAAATTATTTACTTTACGCAGAACGAGTTTACCAACCGCGTAATGCTTGACGGTGTTCCCACCGAGATGAGCGAAGAAGAATTGAACGGCAAATATAATGTTGACGGGCATGGCTATAAAGCGGTGGACGGCAGAATGTTAAAAGGCTGCGACCATCTGGCGGCTTTTGTTGAAGCCTATCTTTCGACAGAATACGGCATAACAAGCAAGCATCTGCTTAACGGCATGGCCGATTTGCGTGAAAAGTACAAAAACAAAACCATTGCCGGCATTAATTTTGGCGCAGTTTATGATGAATTTCCTGAGCTTAAAACCAATTTATAAATTGAATGCAAGTTTATGAAAATTCAGTTTATAACCAAAAATAAGTGGACACTTGTATTTGCAAGAGTTATAATGAAGCTGAAAGCAGCTCTTTAGATATGAAATTATCTTAGCTGTACAATATATTATATTTAAGATTTTTAAAGGAGGCATGGATTATGAATTTATTTGAAATGGCGCAGATTCCGCTGAACAAAGCTATTGAGGTTATGAAACTTGACCCGAATGCGGCGGCAATTATTGCTTGCCCGGAAAGAACTCTGGAAGTTTCCATTCCTGTAAAAATGGATGACGGCACTACCAAAGTATTTACCGGTTATCGCAGCCAGCACAGCACAATTATGGGTCCGGCCAAAGGCGGCATCCGTTATCATCAGAGCGTTAATATGGACGAAGTAAAAACTCTGGCTTTCTGGATGACCTGCAAATGCGCAGTTGCCAATCTGCCTTACGGCGGCGGCAAAGGCGGCATTATTGTTGACCCGTCCAAACTTTCGCAGGCAGAACTTGAACGTTTGACCCGCGGCTACATTGACAGAATCGCTCCCATTATCGGCGAAAAAATGGATATTCCTGCCCCTGATATGAATACCAACGCTCAGATTATGGGTTGGATGATGGATGAATACAGCAAGCTGAAAGGGCAGTATGAACCGGGCTTCATTACCGGTAAACCAATCTGCATCGGCGGCTCTTTGGGCCGTACCGCAGCTACCGGCCGCGGCGTAATGGTTGCAGCAGGCGAAGCAATTAAAGCCATGGGCATTAAACCCGAAGAAGCAACCTGCGCAGTACAGGGCTTCGGCAATGTAGGCAGCTGGACTGCTAAACTCATTCACGACCTTGGCGTTAAAATTGTGGCTTTAAGCGATGTTTACGGCGCTATTATGAATGAAGACGGACTTGACCCGTACGAAGTTGAAAAACACGTACAGGCAACCGGCAGCGTAGTAAACTTCCCGGGCAGCAAAGCAATCAGCAACGCCGACCTTCTGGCAATGGAAGTTACCGTGCTTGCTCCGTGCGCAATGGAACTTCAGATTACCAAAGACAATGCGGCTGACGTTAAGGCAAAAATTATCGTTGAAGGCGCTAACGGCCCAACAACTCCGGAAGCTGATGAAATTCTTGATAAGAAAGGCATTCTGGTTGTGCCGGATATTCTCGCCAACGGCGGCGGCGTAACCGTAAGCTACTTTGAATGGGTTCAGTGCCTGTACCGTTACTTCTGGACTGAAGAAGAAGTTATTGATAAACAGACCCAGTTGATGATTGGCGCGTTTAAACAGGTATATGACACCGCTAAAAAATACGAAGTTAACATGCGTACCGCAGCTTATATCGTAGCCCTTAACCGTCTGGACGAAGCTATGAAATTCCGCGGCGCATATTAATATGCGTTTTAAACTTCATTAAAATTTAATTGCTTAATGGCAGTATTAAACCCCGGCAGCCGTTACTGCCGGGGTTTTGTGTGAATGCAGAGGGAGGATTTATGAGAGATTTGCAAAAGAGCTGCAAGATTGCTGTGGTACAGGCTGCTCCTGTATTGTTTGGTAAAAAAGCCTGTGTGGAAAAGGCAGTGGCACTCATTAAAGAATGTGCTGAAAACAAGGCTGAATTAATTGTATTTCCGGAATTGTTTATACCGGGATATCCTTACGGAATGACTTTTGGTTTTACCGTTGGCAGCAGAAATGAAGCGGGGCGTAAAGACTGGCTTCGGTATTATGAAAATAGTATTGTTGTACCTGGCCCTGAAACGGAGCTTTTGGCAAAGGCGGCAAAAGACGCAGGTGCCTGGCTCAGTATTGGCGTATCTGAACGTGATGCCGTAACAGCAACGCTGTATAATACTAATTTGTTCTTTTCACCGGAAGGTGAAATTATTGTACACCGCAAATTAAAACCTACCGGTTCGGAACGCGTGGTATGGGGTGATGCCGACAAAAACTATTTCCCGGTTGCTGAAACGCCGTGGGGGCCAATGGGCAGTATGATTTGCTGGGAAAGCTATATGCCGTTGGCAAGGGCTGCGCTTTATCAAAAAGGTATTACTCTGTATATTTCGCCAAATACCAATGATAATGATGAATGGCAAAGCACAATTAAGCATATAGCTATTGAAGGGCATTGCTATTTTATAAACTGCGATATGTATTTTACACGTGATACTTACCCGGCAGATTTGCAGGCACAGGATGAAATTGCTAAGCTGCCTGAAAAGGTGTGCCGCGGCGGCAGCTGTATTGTTGACCCTTACGGGCATTACCTTACAGAACCTGTATGGGACAAAGAAACTGTTATTTATGCCGAGCTTGATATGAGTAAAGTAGCTGCCAGCCGTATGGAATTTGATGTATGCGGCCATTATGCAAGACCTGATGTTTTAAAACTGGTTATTGAGGATAAATAAAACAAAATACCTTCTGCCGCGTTTGGCAGAAGGTATTTTGTTTTATACCGTATTATTAAATTATCAAGCAAAGAATAAATTCATGATAATCATAGCGCAGAGTGCGTTGAGAAGGCTGGCAAGCATTAAAAGCGGCCAATATTTTTTTGGTACATCGGCTACGCCTAAAAGCCTACCCATATATTGCAGCTGTGCCCCAAGCAAAAAGAAGCAGGGCATCAAAATCGTAATGTGGCGTGCGTCAAGCATGCCGTTTGCTGCCATGTTGGCTGCAAGACCTACAGAAGCAGAACTGGAAAGCCAAGCAGTAAGCACTACCGTAACGGCTTCGCCTGGCAGTCCAAACAGTGTCATTGCCGGTCCGAAGACATTGCCTAAAAAACTCATAACACCAAGCAAATTGAGTATTTCTGCAACGGCATAAGCCATTAAGATGTTAGGTACAAGATTGTTGATTGCTATATTAAAACCTTTGCGGGCACCGATAACGAAAATATCAAACGGATTGCCGGATACGTTTTTTGCTTGAACGCCGTTACTCATTTTTAAAATCCTCCTTGTAAACAGTATTTAAAACAAAGCGCACAAACATGGCGCCGACAAATTTAAAAACAAACATCAGTAAAAAAGGTACAAGCAGCGGCACGGTTAAATAAGAAAACAGAGCAGAACCGATAGCAAAATAGTTGTTGATAAGTCCTGCACCGGAATATTGCCATGAGCCGATGATTGTAAGCTCTTTTTTTGTTATCAGGTCCTGGTCGTATAGTTCTTTGGTTAATGCCGCACCGGCATCTGTGCTTTGCAGGTCGGTAATCAGTGCCAGTCCGGTTAAACCCGGTACGCCGAGTAATGGTCGCAGCAATGGTGTTAAAAGTTTGTGGGCCGCTTTAATAGCGCCGTAGTGCGATAAAACTTCAAGACAGCCGATTGCCAGCATTACGCTTGGCACAAGTGACAGTGCAAACATAAAACCGCCGCGTGCACCCAGCCCACCGGTGCCGACAAATGTATCCTTGCCAAGCGTTTTAACGGTGCCGAATTTGCCTATCAGTGTACTGAAGTCAAATGCGCTGAGCCATTTCATACCGTCAAAGCCGGTCATTATCCCGGAAAAGAATAAAATTGCAGCGGCTAAAGAAATAAAAGCCTTTGGCCCTACACGCCATTCTTCAGAATCAAAGTTAGTGAGTTTTTTCTCATTTTTCTCCATAATACCCTCCTATCAAACAATAAAAAGCAAATGATGCAACAAATTTGTCTTTATTATATTGACAAAAATACGTAATGTCAAGACGAAAATGAAATTTTATTTTTTGAATTTTTAAAATACATTTTAGTATTGCTATTTAAAAAACGATATGTTATAATTTTTTCAAATTTTGGTAAAATAATTGTTGTTGGTTGTTGTTTTTAGAGGAGGATAATATGGCTATTTTAAATGTAAAAGATATTTTTCATGATTTACACCAAATTCCGGAAATAGGCTTTCAAGAATTTAAAACTTCTGCTTATCTTGCGGATAAATTAAGAGAACTTGGTTACAAAGTTACAACGAATGTTGGCGGAACCGGCGTTGTAGGTGTAGTAAAGGGTGCGGAACCAGGACCAGTAATGCTTTTGCGTGCAGATATGGATGCGCTGCCGTTTGTTATTAACGGCGAGCATAAAGCAATACACGCCTGTGGGCATGATGCGCACTGCTCTATGGTTTTGGCAGCGGCTTCTAACTTAAAAGATAAAATAAAAAAAGGAACTTTAAAAATTTTGTTTCAACAGGGCGAGGAAACTTTAAAAGGCGCGCTGGCTGTAATTGACGCCGGTGTGCTGGAAGACGTCGATATTGCTGTCGGTCTGCATATCCGTCCAGTGCAGGATTTGCCATTTGGCAAGTTATCGCCTGCTGTAAGGCATGCTTCAAGCACCTTTGCCAAAGTAAAAATTACAGGGCAAAGCTGTCACGGTTCGCGCCCGCATTTGGGGGTTAACGCTGTTGAAGCAGCAGCGGCAGTTATCAATGCGGCGTCTGTGGTTAGAATTAATCCGGTAATTTCCTGGTCTTGCAAAGCTACAGCCGTTAATGGTGGCGGTAGTGCGTATAATATTATTCCAGACCATGCGGAGATAACTTTTGACGTGCGTTGCCAGGAAAATGAAGGAATGACAGAATTGCTTGGTAAACTGCAGAAAGCTGCAGAAAATGTTGCCGCTGCTTACGGGGCAACGGCAGAATTTAGCTTACCGGGCGGAGTTATTCCAGCAGCAGTGCTTGATAAAGAGCTTACTGCCGAAGTTGCAGAGTGCATTAAAGAAGTTGTGGGTGAAGAAAATCTCGGCGAAGAGCTTGTAAATCCCGGCGGTGAAGATTTCCATTACTTTGCTAAAACATATCCTAAATTAAAAGCGGCTTATTTTGGCGTCGGCGTTGCTGCCGAACCTGGGCTGCACGACCCTAATATGCATTTTAATATCGATGGTTTACAGGCTGGCGTGGAAGTTTTGGAAAAAATTACACTGAAAAAGCTTGGGTGATTGCAGGTTGCTAACGGTATATTTTAAATAAAATAATTGACTTAGATATAAAAAATCCACCTGTTATGGAAGGTTTAAAGATTGCTTAACCTTTGAGTCCTAACAGGTGGATTTTGTTTTTTATCTTACTCCAGCATAGAAAAATCCGAGCCGGTAAACAGGAAAACAATGCCGCAGAATGTTACTGCACCGGCTGAAATAGCGTCCTCGCTGAAAAGCAACTTTCCGTTATGCAGGGCAAGATGCGAGTTTGGGTCGGCCATGCCCGTGCCGATACGGAAAAATGCCCCCGGTTTTTTAGCAAGATAGAAGGAAAAATCTTCCGAACCCATAGACGCAGAGGGGAGAATACTTACTTTATCGTTGCCTAAAAGTTTTGCAGCGGAAGCTTCTATCATACCTACAAGATTATCTGCGCCTATAACAGGCCCGCAGCCGGGTATAATTTCCGTTTCGGCGTGTACGCGCAGTGCCAGTGCCGTGCCGTCGGCAATGCGTTTAATGCTTTCGTGTATTTGCCTGCGCGTTTCCGGCAGCAGATAGCGCATGGAGCCTTCAAGCACTACTTCTGAAGGAATGATATTGGCTGCAGTGCCTGCCGTCATTTTGCCTACGGTAATAACAGCTGAATCGAGTGGGTTGAGTTCGCGCGAAACTATGGTTTGAAGCTGAGTAATCATATAAGCAGCCGCAGCAATTGGGTCCGGTGTTTTGTGTGGGTGCGCTGCATGGCCGCCGGGGGCGGTAATTGTAATTTTAAAACTGTCGGAACCGGCCATCATCGGGCCGTATTTAATGCCGATTGAACCGCCGGGAACATCCGGCCAGGTATGTACGCCGAAAACAGCGTCAACATCATCTAAAAATCCGTTGTTAATAATGGTTTCAGAACCGCCAAGTTTTTCTTCCGCAGGCTGGAAAAAGAATTTTACTGTGCCATGCAGGTGCTGGCGGTATTTGCTCAAAAGCCGGGCTGCCGCAAGCAGTGAAGTCATATGCAAATCGTGTCCGCAGGCATGGCAGCAGCCTTCGTTTACGGAGGCAAATTCCAACCCTGTATTTTCCTTAACCGGCAGCGCGTCGATATCGGCCCTCAATGCGATTGTTTTGCCGGGCATTGCACCATGTAAAATGCCGACAGCACCGGTAAAACCTTTGTTGTCATAAACTTCGATATCGTATTTATTTAATTCGTCTTTTATGAATTTTGTGGTATTTTCTTCCTGAAAGCTTAATTCCGGATGCTGGTGCAGGTAGCGCCTGATTTTTATATATTCAGGTTCAAGTTCCTGCATCATTTTTTGAATGGCTGACATATTATTACCTCCCAACAAAAGATTATAATATTATGATATTTAATCTCGCAAAAATACTAATTGATAAGATTTTCTTATAATTCTCCGGCGCTATACTGCACGCGGTAATCCCAAACATCTGAATTTACATAATATTCGCCGAAAATAATCGGTTCGTAGTTTTCGTTAAGCTCCTTGCGGACAATTTTTAAAAGCGGAAAGCCGAACGGAACGGAAAAGAGGTTGCCAAGTTCTTTATCGGCAGCCACTGCTTTAACGCGTTCCTGTACATAAGCAGTTTTAAAGCCGTGTTTTGATAAAAAGCTGCGGATGGATTTTATTTCACCGGCAGCAATTACTTCTTCCGGTTCCGGGTTTTCAAAATAATGGTTAAGGAAAAATAACGGTTTTCTGTCGACATAACGCACGCGGGCAACATATGTAAAAAGTTTTGCCGGGTCGGTTTTAAATACGCTGCACTGCTGTTCGTCCATGGCTTTTTTGTAGCATTTTAAAGTCTGGCAGTGTACGGAATCACTATCTACCTTTTTGTCTATAAAATGTACGCCAAAACCGCTCATTAAAAGCATGTTTTCCCATGGTAAAGAGCTGGAAACAAAAGTGCCTTTGCCTGGCATGCGTACAATAAGCTGCTCGCTTTCCAGTTTTCCGAGCGCCTGGCGTATGGGAGAAAGGCTGGTGCTATACCGCTCTGCCAGCGCGCTTTCGGTAGGCAGCTGTTCGCCCGGTTTATAAAAATGGCTGCGTATTTTGTTGTATAAATCCTGATAAATTTTAAAATTAAGTGTTTGTCTCATTATCAAGTTCCCTTTATTATTGATACTTTAATAATACCACATTGCCCGCACAGTTGCCAAAAGGTTTTCTTGCTTTTTTCAGA
>OHQQ01000304.1_pt1 | contig 37495 bp, 29 predicted proteins | sample 1578211 | NCBI WGS metagenome assembly OHQQ01 (sample SAMEA3879539, study PRJEB24766) | human gut metagenome | biome: human-associated habitat; feature: feces | place: USA | collected 1985/1987
ATTGAATTTCAATTATTTCAAAGAACTTCTATGATTTTTTAGTGGACACTAATGATTTAATAAAGAGTATCTATAAGAATCGGATAAAGGAAAACTTGTCGAAATAAGAAGTTCTGCACATTTTTTGTACTTTTTGGATAACGGCTGACAGATGTGATATCGCGATATTTGCATCGTAATAAAAAGCCGAATTAATATGAAACAAGATGTACAAAATCAACAAACAAAGCGTGGAAATCCTTATGTCGGATTTTTGTGGGTAATTTTGATTGTGTTATTACTTAACGGACTGATTTTCCCAAAGTTGAGCAAACAAAAGATTATTTCTACTGATTATGGATCTTTTATAGAAAAAGTAGATAGTGGGAGAGTAAAGGACGTTATGATAAAGAGTAGTCAGATATTCTTTACAGCAGTAGATAAGAATGGTGAAACGAATACTTTTCAGACAGGTGAGACAAATGATCCTCAGTTAGTAGAAAGGCTATTGGATGCAGATAGCCCTAATGAGAATGGGAAAATAGCATTCAATCAGATTGTTCCTGAAGAAAACTCCCCTATATTGAATTTTTTATTGATGTGGATTTTACCTGGACTGATTTTTTATATTATCTGGCGGCAGACTAGTAAAACTATTCAATCTCGTATGGGAACTGGTGGTAATTTTATGTCTTTCGGCAATAGTGGAGCTAAGATTTATGCGGATGCTGATATAAAAACAACGTTTGCTGATGTAGCTGGACAGGAGGAGGCGAAAGAAACTTTGAAAGAAATTGTTGACTTTTTACACAATCCTAAAAAATATACTGAGATTGGAGCTTCTTTGCCTAAAGGTGCTTTGCTTGTAGGCCCTCCTGGTACAGGCAAGACATTGATAGCTCGTGCTGTTGCCGGTGAAGCCAAGGTTCCGTTTTTTGCAATATCTGGTTCGGAGTTCGTACAGATGTTTGTTGGTATGGGAGCCGCTAAAGTGAGAGATTTGTTTAAGCAGGCTGGTGAAAAAGCACCTTGTATAATTTTTATCGATGAGATTGATGCTATAGGGAAGAAGAGAGAAGGTACTTTTAGTGGAAATGATGAACGGGAACAGACTTTAAATCAGCTTTTAACTGAAATGGATGGTTTTGACGGGCGTAAAGGAGTTGTCATCTTAGCTGCAACCAATCGACCAGAAAGCTTAGACAAGGCATTGCTTCGACCAGGGCGTTTTGATCGTCGTATTCAGATGGATTTACCTGATTTAGAGGGTAGAAAGGCTATTCTTAACGTGCATTTGAAGAAGGTAAAGCATGATTCAATTAATTTAGATATTGTGGCAAGAGCTACATCGGGCTCTTCGGGAGCTGAACTTGCTAATATAGTCAATGAGGCAGCTTTGCGTGCTGTACGAATGGGACGGACACGAGTTACTACCTCTGATCTGGAGGAAAGTGTGGAAACTGTGATTGCTGGAGCACAGAGGAAAGGAAAAGTAATATCGGCAGATGAGAAAAAAGTGATAGCTTACCATGAAATAGGGCATGCTTTGGTAGTTGCCATGCAAACTCATTCTGCTCCGGTACATAAGATTACGATTATTCCACGTACTTCAGGAGCTTTAGGTTATACAATGCAGGTCGATAATGGAGAACAGGTTTTGCAAAGTAAAGAAGATCTGTTTAATCGGATAGTGACACTTACAGGTGGTCGTGCAGCCGAAGAAATAGTTTGTAACACAGTAACTACAGGTGCATCGAATGATATTGAACAAGCTACTAAGCTGGCACGTGCTATGGTTACTCGGTTTGGTATGAGTGATAAATATGATATGATGGGACTGGAAACAGTTAATAATGCCTATTGGGGCAATGATACGTCACTTGCTTGTTCGAGTGATACAGCTGCAGATATTGACCGTGAGGTTCTTTCTCTGATAAAAAATGCTCATGATAAGGCAAAAAGCATTATTTCCGAAAACATGAAAGTTATGCATGAAGCAGCTTCTTTCTTGATTGAAAAGGAAACGATTACGGGTAAGGAATTTATGGATATTGTTCATTGCTGTACTGCGAAGACAGACTTAAATAATTGATTCGGCGGGCGGAACGTTTTTCAGCTATTTATTTTATATGAGTAGAAGAATGCGTTCCGCTTTTTTATCTTTTTCTATATTCTAAAGGTGTATAGCCGGTATGTTGTTTAAAAAAGCGAACAAACGAAGAAGAGGTATGAAAATTTAGTTCTTCTGATATTTGCTGGATAGTATATGTTGTAGTTTTTATATATCGTTTAGCTTCTATGATGATAACTTCATTTATCCACTTTTGTATAGAATAGCCTGTTACGGATTTTATGGTCATCGAAAGATATTTGGGAGTAATGCATAGTTTATTGGCATAAAAAATGACATTTCTTTCTTTTGTATAATGTTGTAATAACAGGTCGAAGAAACGATGCGTAAGTTCTTCTTGTCTAGAAGCAGGTTGGAGTATATTGTGATTATTTTTATTGAATAAAGAGGTTATAATAAGAATAAGGCTGAGAGTTAATGTCTTTTTTATATCGCTATTTTTTGCATGGTGATCTATGATATTATATAGGGTTATTATTTCTTCTGAGTCTTTTTCTTGAAGTTGTAGGCAAGGTGTTGAGGCTGTTTGTTTTAACAGGTTAAAATCGGGGGTAATAGGTAGCGCACATAGAAAGTCGGGTAATATGTGCATCACTTTCATTTCGAAGTCGGACGAACATTCTTTGATATGAATGATGTGTTGGGGAATAATAATAAATATTCCATTTTGACAGATATGATGGGTATTATAGTTTATCTTAAGCTTAATATATCCCTTCGTGCAAATACCGAAAATGAATCCTTTGAATACAAATGATTGTTCGTGCACATTGGGGCCTAATATATCTGATAAGTCTTTGAAGATAATCGTTTCTTTTTCTATGAGATTTTCTTGAGATATCATGATTCTCTTATTTATGTATTTGCAAAAATAAGAATGATAATAAATTAAATGGTGTTTGAGGAAGTTTTATTTTCTAACTTTGCAGCCGTTTTTTAATTAATGGTTATTAATAAGTGTAGATTATGATGATGAAAACAGTCCGAAATGCAATGTTATTACTTTGGGGCGTACTTATTTGTTATCCGGTTGGAATGAAAGCTCAAGACAAGTTCGATGCAAGTGTTGGTATGGATTTAGTAAGTGGCTATATTTGGCGTGGTCAGGATTTGGGAAATGTCAGCATTCAGCCAGAAGTGTCGTTGGCTTACAAAGGTTTTTCTCTTACAGGATGGGGAACTGTTGGATTTGATAAAGATGATATAAAAGAGTTTGATCTGACCTTAGGTTATGAAGTGAAAGGATTTAGTTGCTCTGTAACTGATTATTGGACTAATGGTGGACCAGGGTACTTCCACTATGGGGCACATAATACGAGTCATACATTTGAAGCGCAGCTTGGATATGACTTTGGCTTCTTATCGGTGGACTGGTTTACGAACTTTGCTGGAAATATCGGTTATAAAGCAGATGGAAGTAAAGCTTATGCTTCCTATTTTTCAGTTTCTGTTCCTTTTGTTTTGGGAGGACTAGACTGGACTGTAGAGGCTGGAGCAACTCCTTGGGAAAATGATTTCTATACAGGAGGAGAAAATTCCAGTTATTCGAAAGATATGATAAATGGTTTTGCTGTTTGTGAAGTAGGTATAGAGGCTTCGAAAGAAATAAAGATTTCGGAAAGTTGGTCATTGCCTCTTTTTGCTAAAGCAATATGGAATCCTTCTACGGAAGGGCTTTATTTTGTTGCGGGATTAAGTTTTTAATATGTGCAAAAATCAAATAGCCTCTCAAAAATGAATTTTATGAGGGGCTATTTGATTTATATATTTTCCATTAAAACACGGCTGGTGATCGATTTGCTATAGATTCATTACTTCTTGTTCGAAATGATCTTTGTCACCTTTCGCTCTATTGCGTATTTTGCTGCGATAGTTGTAAACAGTCGCTAGTGAATAACCCAAAAAATGGGCGATACGATTGGCATCGGTTACTCCCAAACGTATTAAAGCGAAAATACGGAGTTCTGTGTTTAGTATTTCACCCGGTTTAGGGTATATTTTCCCTTCATCTGTTAATAATTTATTGAAATCCTCTATAAAATTAGGGAACAACTCTAAAAATGATTTATCGAATTCATTATAGAAATTCTTCCGTTCGTCACGAAGGAACTGTTCAGAACGTATAGCTTTGAATAGATCATCAATACGTGAAGCCATTGCAAGTTTTTCCAACGAACGGCGATATTGCTCAAGCTTTTCAAGATAACTGACACAACGATCCAGATACCGTGCTATGTATACTTCTTTAATCTTTCCGGTTTGGGCCAAACTTTCGTTGGCTGCTTGCAGTTCTTTGTTGGAAAGGTATAAATGTTTTCGTGTGATAGATAATTTTTTCAGACCATAATACAAGTATGATGCTAGGATAATTAATAGAATGGCTAATATTCCCATGCATACTAAGAGTATGACAACCATTCTTTTTTCTTGAGCTTCTTTTTGAGAATATGCATGGTCGATAATTGGATAAAATTCTGTAACTTCGGCAAAACGCAGACGAGCGTTGCAGGCTACGGCATCTTCCATAGAACAACTTAAGTAGCTATATGCTCTTTTTAAATCGCCATGACGATAAATGAGTCGTGCCAGTTTTTGTAGCGAGGCATATTCTCTGACGGATGTGCTTAAATCAATGATTGCAGTTTGCGCCAGATAATAGATTTGCATGTCAGGTTCGTTTTTTACCTCATATGCCATTGATAATGTATAATATATATATGCCTTTTGCCTTAAATCAAGGGACGTAGTAAGCATTTGATTAAGCATGGGAAGGGCTTTATCCGGTTGTGCAGAAAGAATGAATCTCTCTGCTAAAACAATATTGCGATCTACTCCGGAATCGATACTATTCATTATCGAATCACGATATAAATCTGTCAGATGTAAATATTTTTGTTTAGCATCATGTCCTATAGTGTAGTCGGCTAACCATCCGTAGCATGTACGTGCTGTAAAGTAATAGTATATTAAGTTTTTCTTGTCTAATTTACTAGGAGATATTTGTTGTAACTCTGTTAATGCTTCATTGTACATACCCATGACTCCCATGACTTCTGTACGATTGATAATGATTTCGTCATGTAACTCCGGTTTATTTAATAATAGTGCATATTCCGATTTTTTGTTTATATAATACAGAGCTGAGTCTGCTTGATAATGTAAATATAGTCCGAGTAATTCATTACATAGTTTATACTTGTCTTCTTCTGTTGTTGCGTAATGTAGTTGCTGTTTAAGTTGAGATATTGTTGTTTCTCGTTCAGTGCGAAAAGAAGCTTTCTTAGTAATGACTTCATCGAGTTGCTGCAAAACTTTTTCATGATTAGCTTGTTGTGCTTGAGCAGACAGAGTTAATAAAATCATACTGGTTAATAACCAGGTGAATTTATATCTTGCTATGAGAATACGCATATTTTGTTTCATTTGGTGCTATAGCTATGTTTAAAAGTGTATCATAATACAAAATTTAGTGCTAAAACTATTTATATAATTGACATGGTTGTATTAGGTTAAGTTCTTTGTTTTCTGTATTTTATGTTCAAAAGGCGTTTATATTTATTTTCCAAATATAATAAAAATATTGTCAAAGGTATACTTTTGCATCGAAAAACATTTCAAATCATATTAATCTTAAATATCATGAAACATACATGGCTTTTATTTATGGTTATCTTTAGTTTTTGCGGTATTTGCCGTGCTGCTGCGACTATAAAAGTAGATAAGATCGCTCCGAGCTACTGGTGGGCTGATATGAAGAATCCTGAGTTGCAGATTCTATTATATGGCAACCATATCTCTTCTTCTGAAGTGTCTTTATCTGGTAAAGGGGTTATATTAAAAGAGGTCGTTAAACAAGATAATCCGAATTATTTACTATTGTATATTGATTTGTCTGAAGCTGAAGCGCAAACCTTTAATATTGCATTAAAAGATGGTAAAAAGAAACTTACGATACCTTATGAGCTGAAGCCACGTGTACGTAAAGGAGAAGATGTAAAAGGCTTTACTTCTGAAGATGTCCTTTATTTGATTATGCCTGATCGCTTTGCTAATGGGAATCCAGATAATGATATTGTTGAAGGAATGCTCGAAAATAGAGTAGACCGTAATGACTCTTTTGCTCGGCATGGAGGTGATTTACAAGGCATTGCTGATCATCTGGATTATATTGCAGATTTGGGGGTAACAGCTATTTGGCTGAATCCAACTCAGGAGAACGATATGAAAGAGGGATCGTATCATGGTTATGCCATTACAGATTATTATCAGCTGGATCGTCGTTTAGGAAGTAATGAGGAATTTAAGACATTGGTTGAAAAGGCACATCAGAAAGGGTTGAAGGTTGTGATGGACATGATTTTCAACCATTGTGGTAGTGAAAATTACCTGTTTAAAGATAAACCCTCTAAAGAATGGTTTAATTTTCACTCGGAATATGTGCAGACTTCATTTAAAACAGCTAGCGTAATGGATGTACATGCCAGTGAGTATGAACGTAAGATTGCTACTGATGGATGGTTTACTTCAGTTATGCCTGACTGGAATCAGCGTAATCGTCATGTAGCACGTTATCTTATTCAAAATAGTATCTGGTGGATTGAGTACACTGGCATTAATGGGATTCGTCAGGATACTCATCCGTATGCCGATTTTGATTTTATGAGTGAATGGTGTAAGGAAGTACTTGAAGAGTATCCTTATTTTAATATCGTAGGTGAAACATGGTTAAATAGTAATGTCTTAGTTTCTTATTGGCAGAAGGATAGCAAACTGGCAGCTCCACGAAATTCCAATTTACCGACAGTAATGGATTTCCCTTTACAAAGTTTGATGAACCAAGCTTTTGATGAAGAAACTGGAGAGTGGGGAGGAGGACTGTATAAATTGTACGACTATCTGACACAGGATATCGTATATGCTGATCCGATGAATCTGCTGGTATTCTTCGATAATCATGATACTTCTCGTTTTGCTACAACTGATGAGAAGGCTGCTAACTTGACGCGGTATAAACAGGCCATAACATTTTTGCTTACTACACGCGGAATACCGCAGATATATTATGGTACAGAGATTTTGATGACTGGTGACAAGGGAAATGGAGATGGAGAATTAAGAAAGGACTTTCCTGGGGGCTGGCAAGAAGATAAAATAAATTGCTTCGTACCAGATGGACGTACAGCATTGCAGAATGAAGCATTCGATTTTACTCGTAAATTATTGAATTGGCGTAAGGGAAATAAAGTACTTTCTCATGGTACACTAAAACATTATTCTATCAGTCAGGGTACCTATGTTTATCAACGAGTGTATAATGGCAAGTCTGTTGTTGTAATAATGAATGGTACGGATAGTCCGCAGGAATTGAATTTAAAACCTTACCAGGAGATATTGCCACAGCCGGAAAGCATAGATTTCTTGAGTGGAAAGCAGGTGGCTTTGACAAATAAATTATCTCTGAAAGAACGTGAAATTTTGATTTTCTGTTTCTAATGGATTTATATTTATTGCTCCTGTCTTATGAGTCAATTATCTGAAATATAATTAATTAAATGTTTTGTAGATTTGTATTTTTCATATGAAAGAAATAACAAACTGATAACGCATTTAATTTTGCTTATGACCTAAAAAATTATTAATCATAATACCTTATAAAACTATGAATCTAAAAAGAACCTTTGCCTTTGTAGCTATGTGCTACTGTGCGTTTGCATTGAGTGCACAAAATCTGACTTCACCAGATGGTAATTTAAAAATGAACTTTAGTTTAAACAGTAACGGGGCTCCTGTATATGAGCTTTTCTTTAAAGATAAAGCTGTGATAAAGCCTAGTACTCTTGGCCTTGAACTGAAGAGAGAAGATCCAGAAAAGAGAATCGGATTTGAATGGACAGAACGCAAAGATAAGGAACGCGTAGATGAAAAAATGAATCTGATGACTGGATTTAAGATTAAAGATACACGTACTTCTACTTTCGATGAAGTTTGGCGTCCGGTGTGGGGAGAAGAAAGTGAAATCCGTAATCATTACAACGAACTGGAAGTCACACTTGACCAGCCTGAAAATGATCGTTATATCATTATCCGTTTTCGTTTGTTCAATGATGGTTTAGGTTTCCGCTACGAGTTCCCTCAGCAAAAAAATCTGAATTATTTTGTTATCAAAGAAGAACATACTCAGTTTGCTATGACGGGAGATCATACAGCATTCTGGATTCCGGGAGATTATGATACACAAGAATATGATTACACAACTTCACGCTTATCTGAAATACGTGGAAAGATGAGTTCCGCTGTAACAGAAAATTCTTCACAGTATGTGTTCTCACAGACAGGTGTTCAAACAGCACTGATGATGAAGACTGATGATGGGCTTTATATAAACTTGCATGAAGCTGCATTGAAAGATTATTCTTGTATGAGTTTGAACTTGGACGATAAGAATATGATTTTTGAATCATGGCTGACTCCTGATGCAAAAGGAGATAAAGGATATATGCAGACTCCATGTAATTCGCCTTGGCGTACGATTATCGTAAGCGATGATGCCCGTAACATTCTGGCTTCGCGAATTACCTTGAACCTGAATGAACCATGTAAGATAGAAGATACTTCTTGGATTCATCCTGTGAAATATATTGGCGTATGGTGGGATATGATTACCAATAAAGGTACATGGGCATATACAGATGAATTGCCAAGTGTAAAATTGGGACAAACTGATTACTCACAGACTAAGCCAAATGGAAAGCATTCTGCTAATACGGCAAATGTAAAACGTTATATTGATTTTGCTGCTAAACATGGTTTTGATGCTGTACTGGTGGAAGGATGGAATCAAGGATGGGAAGACTGGTTTGGTAAGAGCAAAGATTATGTGTTCGATTTCGTGACTCCTTATCCAGATTTTGATGTAGAAGAAATTCATCGTTATGCGGCAAGTAAAGGTATTGAAATGATGATGCATCATGAAACTTCATCTTCTGTCCGCAATTATGAACGCCATATGGATAAAGCTTATCAATTCATGGTAGATAATGGTTATCATTCTGTAAAGAGTGGTTATGTAGGTGATATTATTCCGAGAGGAGAACATCACTACGGTCAGTGGATGGTTGATCACTATTTGTATGCTGTAAAGAAAGCTGCTGATTATAAAATTATGGTTAATGCTCACGAAGCAGTACGTCCTACAGGACTTTGCCGTACTTATCCTAATCTGATTGGCAATGAATCAGCTCGCGGAACTGAATATGAATCTTTTGGTGGAAACAATGTAAATCATACAACAATTTTGCCGTTTACTCGTCTTATTGGTGGTCCGATGGATTATACTCCGGGAATTTTTGAACCTGATTGCAGTAAGATGAATCCGAATAATAAGTCGCATGCACGTACAACTCTGGCACGTCAGCTGGCTCTTTATGTAACTATGTACAGTCCATTGCAAATGGCTGCTGATGTTCCTGAAAATTATGAACGTTTTATGGATGCTTTCCAATTTATTAAAGATGTAGCTGTTGATTGGGATGAGACAAAATATCTGGAAGCTGAGCCGGGAGAATATATAACAATTGCTCGTCGTGCTAAGAATACTAATGATTGGTATGTGGGCTGTACAGCTGGCTATAACGGTCATGTGTCAAAATTATCATTCGACTTCCTTGATCCGGATAAGAAGTATGAAGCAATTATTTATGCAGATGCTAAAGATGCAAGTTGGGACAAGAATCCTCAAGCATATACCATTACAAAGAAAAAGGTTACCAGCAAGAGCAAAATGACTCTGAAAGCTGGAATTGGAGGTGGTTATGCTATCTCTATTAAAGAGATCAAGTGATATCAGGCATTGTTTTATTGTAATATATCAGAGAGGTTATTTTCCTTCTCTGATATATTATACAATCTTTAAGATAAAAAGATAATTGTTTCCAGTAGGTATTTAATATATAGTTCAATCTGTACGTTTATAGATTGTAGCCAAGAGAATTTTCTTAACTTTAAAATTAATAATATGAACAAGAATCTATTTATTAAACACACAGGAAAGTGTCTACTATTGACGATAGTAGGTATGCTTATTTCCTTCCAAGTATTAGCCCAAAACTTGGCGGTTAAAGGGAGTGTTGTAGACAAAAACGGAGAGGCTATTATCGGAGCTAATATTTTGGTGAAGGGTACAACCAATGGTTCAATTACTGATTTTGATGGTAATTTTACTTTGGAGGCTAAAAAAGGTGATATCTTAGTTTTCTCTTTTATCGGTTATAAAAATCAGGAGCTTCCTGCTGCTGCTAATATGAAGGTCGTTCTTCATGAAGATACCGAAGTCTTGGATGACGTTATTGTTATTGGTTATGCTACGGGAAGCCAGCGTACTGTTTCTGGTGCAATCCAGCGTGTCGGACGTGAAGATATGAATGCTGGCGTTGTAACGAATCCATTGCAGGCCATAAAGGGTAAAGTGGCTGGTGTAAATATTCAGAAATCTGGTGGTGACCCGACTGCATCAGCTTCTATTCGTGTACGTGGTACAACTTCTTTGTCTGGTGGTAATGATCCATTGGTTATTATTGATGGAGTTTTTGGAGATTTGAGTATGTTGAATGCTATCTCTCCTGCTGATATTGAAAGTTTTACAGTTTTGAAAGATGCTTCAGAAACAGCTCAGTATGGTTCAAGAGGTGCTAGTGGAGTAATTGTAGTTACTACAATTAAAGGTAAAAATGGTGTTAAGACTTTAAGTTATGATGGTAGCTTTGGTGTGGAAACCGTTTATAAGAACCTGGAAATGCTGGATGCCAATACATATCGTCAGGTTGTGGCTGATAGAGGATATGCCAATGCTTTAGATATGGGATATGATACTAATTTTATTGAAGCAATGCAGCAGACAGGTTATACTCAGAATCATCGCCTTTCTTTTGGAGGTGGTACAGAGTCGTCTAATTATCGTGCTTCTATTGGTGTTATTGATCAAAAGGGTATCATTAAGGATAATTATATGCGTAACTATACAGCTAAACTGGATGCTTCGCAAACAATGTTTAATGATAAGGTAAAAATTGAATTTGGAATGTTTGGTTCTAAAGTTGATAAACGTTACTTGAATGATTATCAGAAGACATTCTATTCTGCAGCTGCATTTAATCCTACTTTCCCTGATTTTGCGAATGAAGATGGATCATGGCCGGAAGATCCTAATGCAAATGAAACACAGAATCCTTTGGGACGTTTGACAATAAAGGATATAGAATCAAATAGCTACATTAATACAAATGCGCGTATAACATGGACTGTAATTGACGGATTAAAATTGAGTGCTTTTGGTTCATATACTTATAATGTAAAAGAAAATTCAAAATATACTCCAAACAATATTAAAGCAGGACAAGGACAGAGTGGTATTGCTGAAAAGTCTGATAACAAGAGTGGTGTGTTGTTAGGCAACTTTACTGCAAATTATAAGAAAGCATTTGGAAAGCACTATATTGATATTTTAGGACTTGCTGAGTTACAAGATTATAAATATACTGGTTTTGGTGCTAAATCAAAGCAGTTTGGTACTAACTTCTTCGAGTATAATAATTTAGGCGCAGGTGGAGAAGTTAAATATGGAGATGTCAGCTCATACTCTAATGGTTATTCAATAGCTTCATTTATGGGACGTTTCAATTATAGTTTTGCTGATAAATATATTGCAACTGTAAATATGCGTGCCGATGGTTCTTCTAAATTAGGAGCAAATAATAAATGGGGATTTTTCCCTTCTGCATCATTGGCTTGGGTTTTGAAGGAAGAAAGTTTCTTGAAAGATGTAGATGTTGTTTCCAATTTAAAAATAAGGACTGGTTATGGTCTTACTGGTAACCAGGATGCCATTAGTGCATATAACTCATTGAAGTTGATGAGCCCGACAGGTGTAACTACAGTAAATGGCAAGCCTGTTGTTACATACGGAATCAATCGTAATGATAACCCTGACTTAAAGTGGGAAGTAAAACGCATGTTTGATATTGGTATTGATGCAGGATTTTTCGAGGATCGTTTGACTGGAACATTAGATTATTATTATTCAAAGACTAGCGATTTGTTATATAATTATGCCGTACCTGTTCCTCCTTTTGCATTCAATACTTTGTTGGCTAATTTGGGAGAAATGGAAAATACCGGTATTGAAGTTGCAGTGACAGGTGTTCCTGTAAAAACTAAAGATATGGAGTTGACTATTTCTGCAAACTTCTCATGGCAAAAGAATAAATTGCTGTCTTTGAGTGGCTCTTATATGGGACAATCATTGAGTGCTAAGGAATACATGAATTTGGGAGGAATGAATGGCGCTGGATTTATCGGAGGAAATAATCAGGTTATTTATCAGATGGTAGGACAACCCTTGGGCGTATTCTATTTACCTAAATGTGATGGACTCATTGATATGAATGGTAATGGTGAGTATACTTATCATATTCTTGACATTGATGGTCAAGAAGGTATAGATCTTTCTGATGGAAAGGACCGCTATATAGCAGGACAAGCTATGCCGAAGTTCTATTTGGGTGGTAATATTAGTTTCCGTTACAAACAGTTTGATATCCAGACTCAGTTCAGTGGTGCGTTTGGGCATAAAATTTATAATGGAACCTCTTTGTCATACATGAATATGAGCTTATTCCCTACTTACAACGTAATGAAAGGCGCTCCTGAAAAGAATATTCATGACCAGACTGTGACTGACTATTGGTTGGAAAGAGGAGATTATGTACATATTGATTATGTAACATTAGGATGGAATCTGAATACTAAGAATTTAAAGAACATTAATTCGTTAAGATTGACATTCTCTGTAAATAATTTGGCTACTATTACTAATTATTCAGGATTGTCACCAATGATTAATAGCTCTACTGTTGGAAGTGATTTAGGTGTTGATGATAAGCGCTTCTATCCGCTTACACGTACTTACTCACTGGGACTTAGTCTTAACTTTTAAATGAACGTTACTATGAAAAGAAAATTATTATATAGCTTTTTTATTGCTGCTGCAATGAGTTTTAGTGGATGTTCTTCTTTCTTGGAAGAAAATCCTGTTGATCAGATGCCGGAAAGTGAAGCCTATAAAAATCCGGAAATGATTTATTTAAATACAGTTGCTAACCTTTATACAAAGATTGGCGCAGATGCAGGAGGAAGTGGTTTGGCTGGAACAGACAGAGGACTTTATGACTTGAATACATTTTGTGCCGATGATGCCATCCTCCCGACAAGAGGTGGTGACTGGGACGATGGTGGATTGTGGAGAGATCTGTTCACTCATAACTGGGGTGTAAATAATGGACTTATCATATCTACTTGGGACTATCTGTATGGAGTGATTGTACAGTGCAATCAATCTATAGATAAATTGACTGAGTTGAAAGAGTTGGATCCAAGCAATGAATATTTTGATATTTATAAGGCTGAAGTCCGGGGAATTCGTGCTATGTATTATTATTATTTATTGGATATGTTTGCACGTGTACCAATTGTTGAATCTTCATTAACTCAGATGAAGGATGTCAAACAGTCAGAACGCAGTGAGGTTTTCAATTTTGTAAAGAAAGAACTGGAAGAATCTATTCCATTGTTAGCTGACGAAAAAAGTGCTGATCAGGGAGAGTATTATGGGCGTATGACTAAGGCTGCTGCTTACTTCCTTATGGCTAAGTTGGCTTTGAATGCTGAAGTTTATACTGATAACGACTGGACAGACCAATCTCGTCCTGATGGAAAGAATATTAAATTTACAGTGGATGGCACAGAAAAAAATTGCTGGGAAGCTACCGTCGCTTATTGTGATAAAATTAAGGAGTGTGGATATTCTTTAAATCAGGGAACAAATGGATTCCTTTCTAACTTCGTAGTTAATAATGAAGGATCTAAGGAAAATATTTTTGTTATTCCAATGGATCCAACCTTGTATAAAGCTCGTAATATGTATCTGGTACGTTCACGCCATTATGATGTTGGTAAAGCATTAGGATTTGGTAATGGAGGTTGGAACGGATCTGCTGCTACTATTGAAGCAATGAAAGCATTTGGGTACGGAACTGCAACTCCTGATCCTCGTTTGGAATTAACTTATTATACAGGCCGGGTTGTTGTAAACGGGCAAGAAGTTATTAACAGTGAAACTGGAAAACCTTTGGAATATTTACCAATGGCAGTCAAGCTTCAATTCGATAAGAGTGATACTAGCATGAAGATGGCTGGAGCACGAATGTATAAGTACGCAGATGATCCGACTGCAACCGAAGATGGACAGTGTCCTCATAACGACTGGGTATTGTTCCGTTATGCAGATGTTGTATTGATGCGTGCTGAGGCTTTGATTCGTAATGGTCAAAGCGGACAGGCTGATTTAGATGAAGTCAGAAATCGTGTTGGGGCACCTCATGCAGATGCTACTTTAAGTAATTTGTTGAAAGAACGTATGTTGGAACTGGCATGGGAAGGATGGAGACGTCAGGATTTGGTTCGTTTTGGTAAGTTTAATGATGCTATAACTGATCGTCCTAAGACAGAAGCTTATTTACAAGTGTTCCCGATTCATGCTAACACTTTGGCTGTCAATCAGAATCTGACACAAAATCCGGAATATTCAAAATAAAGAAAACCTTATAGAATAAAGAAACATATGAAAACATATTTCAAATATATAGCATTGACCTTATTGCTTGCTTTGGGGCTTGTAAGTTGTGAAGATAATGAAAACTGGCGAATTATTCCATATGAACCGGAACCTGAGGCTCCGATTGATGGGCCTGAACAGTTGTATGTGGTTGGCGCTCACCAAAATTGGACTCCAGATGCAGCTGTTATAGGAAAACTTTATCCAATAGACGCTATGGGTAATTATGCCGGATATGCTTATTTGAACGGTGAATACAAATGTACTTCACAGCAAAATTGGAGTGGCCCTAATTATGGGGCAGGTTCGACTGAAGGAACATTGTCGACAGCTGAGGATGCTGGTAACCTGACTGCAGAAGAAGGGTATTATTATCTTACTTTTAATATCAAAGAGCTTACATATACAGTTCAGCTTGTAAACTTTGGTGTTATTGGAGATGCTACTCCTGGTGGTTGGAATGAAGATACCGATTTAGTTTATGATCCAGCTGATCTAAAGTTGAAAGTAGATATGACATTGACAGACGGTACGATTAAGTTCCGTGCAAACGATCAGTGGGATGTTCCTAATGGAGATTTTGGTGCAGGAGATAGTGAAGGCAAATTGGCTCCAAAAGGAAATAACATTAGTGTGACGGCTGGTGATTATCAAGTGGTAGTAGATCTTTCGACTCCGGATTATACTTATGAATTGATAGCTAAATAATTAAATTAATATTAGGAGTGCGTCGATAGGGCTTTGCCAGATTGTACGCACTCTTTTTTTCTTCTATCTATGAAAAACTATATATTGACTTATATATTGTTAGCACTGGGGTTTATTACTTCATGTAGTGATACCGATTCGAATACTTTGCCTGGTGGTGTAACAGATAATTTGAAAGAAGGCTTTACTTATTTACCGGAAACTCCCGATGCTGACCAGCCTCTCACGATTACATTTAAGGCGTCACCGACTTCTGCTTTATATGGATATGCTGGTGATGTATACTTGCATACAGGAATAGTAAGTGAGGGAGTGTGGCTGTATGTGCCTGCAGATTGGAATGAAAATATTGAAAAGTGTAAGTTTACTAAAAGTCAAACTGAGGCTAATGTATGGACCATTACTCTTTCTCCGTCTATTCGGGAATGGTTTGCTTCCGGTACAACTCCTGTTGAACAATTGGGAATTATCATTCGTAGTGCAGATGGTAGTAAAAAAGGTATTGACAAAGATCAGTTTGTGAATGTTACGGATATGAAATATCATGGATTCGTTCCTGGTAAGGTTCAGGAGAAATCACTTCCTTCAGGGGTACAGGAAGGAATTAATTTGGATATAGATAATTGTACCGTGACATTAGTTCTGTATGATAAAGCAACTGATGGAAGTCATAAAGACTATGCGTATGTTGTAGGAGATTTTAATGAGTGGACATTGGCTAATGATGAAACATCCCAGATGTATCGTGATGAAGCAACAGGATGCTGGTGGATTACAATTTCTGATTTAGATCCTGCAAAGGAGTATCGTTTTCAGTATTATGTAGGGACTTTAACAGGTGATGTCATGCGACTGGCAGATCCTTATTCTGAAAAGATACTGGATCCGGATAACGATAAATATATTGCAGCATCTACTTATCCGGTTACAGAAAGGCAATATCCTGATAAAGGCATAGGCATCGTGTCTGTTTTTAAGCTACAGCGAGAAGAATATAGCTGGATAAATACAGATTTTAAGATAAAAGATGCTGATAATCTGATGATTTATGAAATGCTGTTACGTGACTTTACAGAAAGTGGTGATTTGAATGGAGCTATACAAAAGTTAGATTACTTACAGGCCTTAGGTATCAATGCCGTTGAGTTGATGCCTGTACAAGAGTTTGATGGGAACAATAGCTGGGGGTATAATCCTTGTTTTTTCTTTGCATTGGATAAGGCTTATGGTACAAAAGAAATGTATAAACGTTTCATTGATGAATGTCATTCTAGGGGAATAGCTGTTTTGTTTGATGTCGTTTACAATCATGCCACGGGAAATATGCCATATGCAAGACTATATTGGAATAATTCCAAAGGATGTCCTGCGGCCAATAATCCATGGTTTAACGAAACAGCACCACATCCATTTAGTGTTTTCAATGATTTTAATCACGAGTCAGAGTTAACACGTCGTTTTGTAAAGCGCAATCTTAAATTTCTTTTGGATGAATATAAAATAGATGGATTCCGTTTCGATTTAACAAAGGGATTTACAAATAAGACAAGTAATGAAGGTACTTCCGGAAATTATGATGCTAGTCGTGTAGCCATTTTAAAGGATTATTATCTGGCTATTAAAGAAGTCAATCCAGACGCTATTATGATTTGCGAACATTTGGCAGGTATTGAAGAGGAAAGCGAATTGTCACAAATAGGAATGAAGTTATGGCGTAATATGAATAATGCTTATTGTCAGTCTGCAATGGGATGGAGTGAAGGAAGTGGTTTTACTGGACTTACTACCTTTAATACGACTATGAAAGAAGGTGGATGGGTTGGTTACATGGAAAGTCATGACGAAGAGCGGTGTGCTTATAAACAAACCCAATGGGGAAATGGATTATTACAAACCGATTTGTCTGTGCAGATGCAACAACTGGAGGCAAATGCTGCTTTCTTCTTTATGGTATCAGGACCTAAAATGATCTGGCAATTCGGAGAATTGGGATATGATATTTCGAGAGATGCTAACCAGCAAGGAGAAGTTATTTCTGGTGAAGATCACAAGACAGATCCTAAGCCTATTTTATGGTCTTATAAAGATATACCAGAAAGAAATGAATTATATACCACTTATAGTCGGTTGTTAGCATTGCGTAAGGCATATCCTGATGTCTTTGGCCAAGATGCCTTTAAGGAATGGAGGGTTTCTGATAATGATTGGAATGACGGACGCTATATCCGTTTGGAAACTGTTGATGGTAAACAACTTGTTGTCGTAGGTAACTTTACTGACCGCCCTGTTGATATGCAGTATGTATTCCCTGTAACGGGAGAATGGTATAACTTCTGTAAAGAAGGAATGCCAGAAATCATTACGGCTACACATTTGGAGGTTCCAGCACACAGTTTTGGCTTATATACGAATTTCTCTATTCCTGTAAAATAGTGCAAGAAAGGGAACATATCGTTTACAGCTTTAAAGGTATGTTCCCTTTTATTGTGTGTATATTGTTATCTTGCTTGACTTCTAAATTCTTTGGGTGACATTCCTGTATTTTTCTTGAAAAAGCGACTTAAGTATGACTGATCGGGGAAGTTGAAATGCTGTGCTATTTCGGTAACCGATAAATGCGGGTCATCCAATAACACTTTGATTTCGGCTGTTAATTGCTCATCGATCAACTGTTTGGGAGTTCTTCCGTTTACATATAAAGCAATAATCTCATTCAAATATCGTGATGTGATACATAGCTTGTCGGCATAAAAAGCTACCTGATGCTCTCGTGTACTATATTCTCTTACAAGTTGCAGAAACTGATAATAGAGAATCTGTTTGCGACTGTATTGTTTTTTCACAGCCAGTTTTTCCTGAATAGTATTGAATAACCACATCAATAGACTTTGTAGAAAGTTATATTCCTGCTGTTGGCGGAATTGAGGTGTATTGTCCATGAATTGCATTTGTGCCATGTCCATCCATAAATTTATTTCTTTCCATGTCTTTTGGCTTCGTTCGTCCTCTGTATGATGATAACAGGGATGTTCATGTGTATAATTATAATAGGGAGTATCAATTGGTAGTACTGCTTTTAGAAAAACCTCTTGTGGAAACATCAGAATACGTGCTTTAAAGTCGTACGATGATTGTACCACTTGTATCAGGCTGCCAGTCAGAAAGATTAACTCAGTCTGTTCTTCGAATATATATTGTTGTACACCAGTCGAAATAAGCGCTTGTCCGTGTGTACATATTAAATAGATACCACATTTAAAGTGACATGGCTTTTGTTTGAGCTGGGCCAGATCAGTTTCTTCGTATAAAATATATCGTGTGTCTGACGGTAATGAATATGGCATGAATGACTTCTGTTTTATACCGCAAATATACTTATATTCTCTGATGAAATATACATATGTTCCTAAAATGAAATGTTTTGTACTTTTAAAGAAATAAATCGTTCTGTGAGAATGGCGTAATTTTGCAGTCGAAAAAATGAAGGTAAAAAAGATGATAACGACGAAGAAACAAGATTCAAAGCTATTTATACTGATATTTTTAGGCATGTTAAGTGCATTTGGTCCTTTTGTTATGGATATGTATTTGCCTACATTGCCTGCTATGTCCGATTATTTTCATACAACTTCCTCTATGGTTCAGCTGGGACTTACTTCCAGTATGGTAGGACTAGCTATTGGTCAATTGATTTTTGGTCCGTTAAGTGATAAATATGGTCGTCAACGTCCATTGATTATTGCTTTATTCTTGTTTCTGTTTTCTACAGTCGGATGTATTTTTTCGCAAAATATCATGCAGTTTGTGGTATTGCGTTTTGTACAGGGAGTAGCTGGAGCTGGTGGCGTGGTTCTTTCTCGTTCGATAGCTACTGATAAATATTCAGCACGTGAATTGGCTACTATGTTAGCTATAATCGGAGCTATTAATGGTATTGCTACGGTAGCTGCTCCGATAGCAGGAGGAGTATTGGCTGAGGGTACAGGATGGCATGGCATCTTTTGGTTTTTATTTTTGTTGGGAGGCGTATTGCTGTGCTGTAGTTTTCGTATGCAAGAATCGTTACCTGCACATCACCGCCCGGAAGTGAATTGGAAAGGTATATGCCGAAACTTTGGAATAGTGTTGAGTAACCGCCGATATTTATTTTATATTTTGCAATATGGCTTTACGATGGGAGTACTTTTTGTAAATATTGCTTCAGCTCCTTTTATTATGCAGCAGCATTATGGATTATCTCCTATGATGTTCAGCTTGTGTTTTGGAATCAACGCTATCGCTATGGTTATTTCTTCTACTATATCAGTTAAGCTTCCTACTATGGAACATGCTTTGCATATCGGTAGTAATGGTATGTTGGTTGTTTCTGCTTGTCTGCTTGTTTGTCTTTCACTGAATTGTAACTTCTGGATATATGAAATATTGATTTTCTGTTTACTTGCTATGGTGGGTATGAGTTATACTGCATCAAATGCTCTGGCAATGGATTGCGAACGCAGATATGCTGGTATTGCTTCTGCTCTGTTAGGAGCTATTGGTTTTCTATTTGGTGGATTAGTCCCTCCTTTAGTAGGTTTAGGCGATATGATGTACACAGCAGGAGTACTATTCCTGGCTGGAGCTGTCTGTGCATATCTCTGCGCAAGATATGCGATGCCAGTTCGAGAAGGTGAAAAGAATCTGTTGTATCGCATATGTTATGTTATGATTCATTTACCCTATACTATTATAAATAGAAAACGTGGATAAAATATTTAAAGCTTGTTCCGACTCCGAAATTCTTTGGGGGACATACCTGTGTTCTTTTTGAAAAAGCGGCTCATATTGGCTGGCTCTTGAAAATTGAATAGCTGAGCTATTTCCATTATAGACAGACTAGGATTACTTAATTGTACTTTTAACTCGGCTGTGAGCTGTTCGTCTATAAGCTGTTTGGGTGTACGTCCATTAGAGTATTGAATAACGACTTCGTTCAGGTAACGCGGTGTAATACAAAGTTGGTTAGCGTAATAGTTTATTTGATGTTCCTGAGTACTATGCTCTCGTAATAAGACCATAAAACGGTGATACAATATTTGTTTTCTACTATACTTGTTATGTATGGAGAGATATTGTTGTGGAATCGTATTGAATATCCACATAAACAAACTTTGTAGAAAATTTTGTTCTAGTTGCTCCCGAAAATATTTGGCAGGGTGACTGAAAAGAAGTTCTGCCATATCCATCCATTGATTTACTCGTTTCCAGCTTGCTAAACTTGTATCGTTTGCTGCATGGTTAAAGTAAGGCGCTTCACTCATGTAGTTAAAGTAAGAAGTGTCAATAGGTAAGGCTGCTTTTAGAAAAATATTTTTAGGAAATAGCAACATTCTTACCTTAAAGTCAGGAGAAGGTTTGATGACTTCGATAAGACTTCCTGCTAGAAAAATCAGTTCCGATGTTTTACAGAAATCATATTGTTCTACTCCTGTAGAAATAATACTTCTGCCGCTTATACAAAGCAGTTGTATGCCACACTTAAACCGAAAGGGGCGTTTTGTGAGTGAAGATAGATTGGTTTCTTCATATCGCATAATCGATGTATCAGAAGGAAAAGAAGATATCATGATAGTGTTCTGTTTATGTAGGCAAATGTAGTAATTTGTTGGTGAAAAATCTGCCTTTGTTCCTAAATTGATAGGTTTTGTGCTGTAAAACGCTGATATGTATGTTGAAAAGTTCTTTATTTTTGCAGCGGTAAAAAATAGAGTAAAATGAAAGGTAAAAAGAATTCAAAAGTATTTATACTAGTGTTTTTAGGTATGCTTACAGCATTTGGACCATTTGTTACGGATATGTATCTGCCTACTTTACCAGCTATGTCGGAATATTTCCATACAACTTCTTCGATGGTACAGTTAGGTCTTACGGCAAGTATGATTGGACTTGCTGCTGGACAGTTGCTTTTTGGACCATTAAGCGATAAATATGGTCGTCGGTTGCCACTTATTATATCAATGATTTTGTTTGCTGTTGCTACTATTGGATGTATATATTCTTATACTATAATGCAGTTTGTTGGTTGGCGCTTGATACAAGGTATAGCCGGAGCAGGAGGTATTGTTATTTCACGTTCAGTTGCAGCTGACAAATACTCTGGACGTGAGTTGGCAAAGATGCTTGCCTTGATTGGTGCCATTAATGGGGTAGCCCCTGTAGCAGCACCTATGGGAGGAGGATTTCTAGCTGGAAGTGTGGGTTGGACTGGTATTTTCTGGTGCCTTTTTGTATTAGGGATAATATTGCTTTTGGGTAGTATACACTTTGAAGAGTCGCTTCCGGTTGAGGATAGAAAAGAGAAAAGTTGGAGGTCTGTTTTTCGTAGCTTCATCGATGTTCTTCGCAATTCTAGTTATGTGTGCTATACGTTACAGTTTGGTTTTGCACAAGGAGTATTGTTTGCTAATATAGCTTCGGCACCGTTTATTATGCAACAACATTACGGATTTTCTCCGTTGATGTTTAGTATATGTTTTGGTATCAATGCCATATTCATTGTTATATCAGCAGCTTCGGCTATCAAGTTTCATCGGCTGGAACAGGCTTTGCATTATGGTAGCACTGGAATGGTCGTCGTTTCTGCATTGCTTTTAGTAGCGTTAGTTTTAGATTGCAATTTTTGGATATATGAATTATTGTTGATTGGTCTTTTGTCAATGCTTGGACTTACTTTTACAGCTTCCAATACATTGGCCATGGATTGCGAACACAATAATGCAGGAATGGCATCGGCATTATTGGGAGCTTTAGGATTTGCTTTTGGAGGAATTGTTTCACCATTGGTAGGTCTTGGTAATATAATGGTTTCTACAGGAATAATCTTTCTTATGGGTTCTATCTGCTCATATGTCTGTACGCGTTATGCTTTGCATCGAAATCTTAAAACAGTATGTCAACGTTCGTGAAAGATATACTTGGAGGGTATAAAAATATCAAAATGTTGAGTGTGGAGAGAAAAAACGAGAGAAATATTTGGAAGATTAGAAAGATGTTCATATCTTTGCACCGCAATTAAGGAAAAACATATTCCTGATGATAGTTGCCCAGATGGCGGAATCGGTAGACGCGCTGGTCTCAAACACCAGTGGAGTAACATCCATCCCGGTTCGACCCCGGGTCTGGGTACAAGGTAAAAAGCTAAGTATTTGATAAATAAATACTTAGCTTTTTTATTTGCTCGATTTTTCCCCACATTTTCCCCACAGGCGCAAAAAATATAGTAGTAAGTCATTATTTTCTTTGGCTACAATCTACAAATACACTATCCTTGAAAAGAACTAAATCCAATTAAATAAAAGTCAATGGAACAAGGTGTTTGGCGAGAGATTGAACAATTATGCCAGCAGTTTTAGCGATTTTACTTTGTATTAATGGTAATATAAACGTTTTTTCTTTTTCTTAGTGTAATTTGTTTCCGATTCCACAATACAAATATATCATTTACTACAAAATAAGCTATAAAAATCAACTCTGATTAGTTTTTATAAGATGGTTGTTTGTATGTGAAAACATAAAACAATTAGGTTGAATCTACTTATTAATATATTAAAAAGTTGTCTATCGGATGATTATATTTTATTAAGAAAGATAGTAAAAGTCATTATTTACCATAATGATAAGTGCTTGCAATACCTTATCTTGTACCTTTACAAATAAAAAAGAATAATCATGGAAATGAAAAGTAGAGAAGAAGTGTTGCTTGCAACGGGGCGTATCGGTTATTTGTTCCGTAAGTTTGGTATTCCCGGTATTGTCGGGCTGTTGTTCATCGGTTTTCAGCCTATTGTGGACGGGCTGTTTTTGGGTAATTTTGTAGGAGCCGAAGCACTGGCTGGTGTCAACTTGTTTATGCCCATATACACATTCATGTCAGCATCGGCGGTGGTGGCAGGTATTGGTTGTCAGACTGTAGTCAGTATTTCTCTCGGAGAACAGAAGTATCATCGTGCCAACGATGCTTTCCGGACCGCATTCATGTTCTTGACAGTCTATTCATTGGTGCTTACCATACTTTGTTGGGTATGGGCAGAACCACTGTGCGTATTGTTGGGAGCTGATGAAATACTTAGTCCATATGCAAAGGATTATATTCGTGCTTTCTCTCCTTTTTTTATCTTTCTGACTTTAGTCTTTTTGGGTGATTATATCCTGAAAGCCACCGGAAGACCATATAGTGCACTGTTTCTGTTAGGCTTGATTCTGTTGGGAAACATTGTACTTGATTACCTGTTTATTGTCCGTTTCGGGATGGGCGTTAAAGGTGCTGCATTAGCAACAGGGCTTTCACTTGGACTTTCTTGTGTGCTGATGTTTATAAAGTTGCTGAAGCGGGGCAACATCGTTAAGTTGCGAGCAGGCAGGCTCTCATTACGCTTGTTGGGGCAGATGCTCTATAACGGTTCCTCTTCAGGCGTGTCGGAGTTGTCAGCTGGCGTAACGGTACTGTTGTTCAATTGGGTGATGATGAAAAATCTGGGAGCGGAAGGCGTTGCGGCGTTTACGGCGGTCAATTACCTTTTGTATTTGGGGGTACAGTTATTTGTGGGGCTTTCGGATGGTATCATTCCAATCCTGTCGTACAATTACGGAGCAGGCAATATGCAACGTATCCGGCAAACACTTCACCTTGGGTTCAAATGTAATGCACTTATTGGCAGTATATTCTTTTTGTTGATATTTTTCGGTGGGGATTTCTTTATCCGTCTGTTTTTCATGGATGATGCCAATGGTAATATCGACTCTATACTCGCCATTGCCAGTGTAGGGGCAGATGTTATTGCTTTTGCCTTTTTTCTGAATGGTGCAAATATATTGGCTTCGAGTTTTTTCACTTCCAGAGGAGATGCGCTCACATCTGCCATCATCTCTTTTTTACGGGGACTGGTACTGATTGTGATAGGTATTATGATATATCCTTTGCTGTTCGGAAATAATGGTATCTGGTTGGTTATCCCAGTTGCTGAATTGATTACAGCCGTTTATTGTTGGCTCGCATTTAGAAAAAAAGTATCTTGGACTTTCAAATGATACTGTAATATGGAAAATTGGAAGAAGAAACTTATGGCAAAACACGCTCTGACCGAGGAAGACGTGGAGCTGTTGACAAACATTGGTGAAACACGTCTGTTCTCGGCTGGTGAGCAGGTGGTGCGTATGGGCGAAGTAAACGACCATATTTATATTCTCCGTTCCGGTATTTGGCGCGAATATTGTTTCCGTGATGGCGAAGAGGCAACGATGTGGTTTAGCGTGGCGGGCGAAATAACCTTTTCTGTATGGGGTTATGTAAGTCGTCAGCCTTCGCTTCTGTTTATTGAGTCAGTGGTGGAAAGCGAGGCTTTATGCATCTCACGCCAGGTATTGCTTGACCTGTTTGAGTCCTCACTCCGCTTTGCAAATTTAGGGCGGAGAATCGTGGAAAACTTCGCATTACTCTACGAGCGATGGCACATGCAAATATGGAGACAGAATGCTCTTGACCGTTATCTCTGCCTGCTTGAAGAATATCCAGAGGTCGTACAGCAGATTCCGCTGAAATATGTCGCTTCCTACTTGGGGGTTACTATCCAGTCATTGAGCCGTTTACGAGCATCAGTAGCAAAAACTACTCAATAGGATTAGATTTTTGAAGGGATAGTAGAAATCTTTTAATTTTTGCTTGCAAAGGATTTTCTCAGAATCGACAATCGTTTTATTGTATGTACGATGGCTATTGCGGTCATTGCGATTCCTATTTTATAATGCCACAGTCCAAGTGGTGTATTTGCTCCGCTTACTCCAAGTAATACGATACCTGTAACGGACAGCAATAAAAATATGATAGACAGGACTGCTGTAACCTTGCTTTTCCTCCCTATTCCGTTTTTTATGATTCCTCTATACCATCCCCAGTGTGTTGTCACATGGAATATGATGGCAACAAGGAACAATATACTGCCCAAGACATGAACCACTGCCCAGTTATGCCATACTTCGTGGCTGTTCCCATGTCCGGCTATGTGCAGACCAATTCCTGAAATGGCAGACACAATGAATACAACGATTAAAATCCAGTCGATTACAAAAATTCTTTTCATACATTTCCAATCTGATTATACTGCAAAGGTCACTACTTTATCGGAAACGGACGATAACAATTGTAAAGAAATGGAGTTTAGCGGCGATTTCTGATGCGGGACAGCGAAACGGGAGTAATGCCAAGATAGGAAGCTATGTAATGTTGCGGCACCCGTTGGATGATGTTTGGATATTCCTTCAACAGTTCTTCGTATCTCTGCTGTGGTGTATTCTTGATACGGGACAGGAACAGGTGCTGATAGAAGCTGAACCGCTCTATAATTTTTTCTTCATATAGCAGTCTCAATGAAGGATTGCTTTCTATCTTCTTGTAGAAGTCTTTTTTCTTTATAAACAGAACTTCTGACGGCTCGATACTTTCCAGTGAGAACAGGCTCGGTGTACCTTTGTACAGGCTGTCAAATGAAGCCACGAAATCCCCCTCAAAGAAAAACTGGAAGGTTATATCTTTTCCTTCGTTGTAGAAAAACAATCTCAAACATCCTTTACGGATAAAGTATAGCTTATCTGCAATCTTACCTTCCTCTAATAAAATCGTTTTAGATGGAATGGATAAGACTTCAACTTCTTCTATGTTAAAAAGCGTATTGCCAAACAGCTCATTTCCCATTTGTAAAACTATGAAAGAGTTATAAAGTTATGTTCTGGACAATCAGGTTATATTTTGACAGAATGCCCAGAACAGAACCAGTTTATTTACTCAAAGAAGACTGCAGGGTAACGTACAATTCCCTTAATGCTTTTCAAAGCATCAGGTATCAGTTCGATAACCTGACAATATTCAGAAGGCACATCAAACGGAAACGTGATACCATAGTCTGCTGCTTTGCGGTAACCGAAACGTGGATAATAGTCTTTATGACCAAGCAGGACAGCTGTTCCATAACCAAGAGCGGCAGCCTTTTTATGAGCTTCTTTAAGTAACATTCCTCCTATGCCTCTGTTCTGGTATTCAGGAAGAACGGCAAGCGGAGCCACAGCCAAAGATGTATGGACTTCACTTTCTGAAACGATTTCCACTTTTGTCAACAAAATATATCCTACTATTTCTTCCTGATCTGTTTTCGCAACTAACGACAGTTCCGGAATATATGTATCGGACTTATGCAGTTTGTCCACTAAATGATGTTCCTGATGGTCGCTTTCCTGCATATCTGCGAAAGCTTTTTCTATCAGTTCGCAGATAACTGGCAATTCTGAATTTTCTTCTTGCTTTATTATAACATCCATAACTTGTTGAATAGTATTGATATGCAAAGATAATATTTATAATTTGAATCCTCTGCTTTTCTTTTCTTCCTGTTGCGGCAGTCTTGTTCCATATCTGAGCCTGTGCCATTGTTCCCTAAACCAGTCGGCTATCGGCTTCCTGTTTATAGTCAGGTTCAGCCTGCTTTCATCGACAGGGTCATTCTCCACCCTTAAAATATCATCCTTTATGTCAAAGTTCCGTCTGTGCTGCTCTGAATATATTTTACCGCTGCATTTCAAGGCTTCTTTCTTGACCAAAAGACTTTCGGTCATTTCTTTAGAGAACCCCAGCATGGCACAGAACTTTTCCATGCGAAGCATTTCCCTGAACATCGGGAACCACCTGAAAGCCTTGTCTATGATTCTGGCGAACCGTGATAATTCTTTTTCCTTCATGTCAAGTTCCTGTCTGTGCATTTCCTTGAGATTGTGGATTTGCGTATCATGCTGTTTTTGCATCTGCTGTATCTGGCTCTGCAATTTTTCAATACTGGTGTCCCGTTTTGAAACCTCGTCTTGCAGTTTTTCGTTGGCATGTTCCAGTTCTTTCAGTTTTCCGCTTCCGAAAAGAGAAGCAACACCGCTTGTTATGGCTGTCGCTGCCGTGGTGGCTGTCTTCTTTAACTTGTCAGTTCGTATTTCTGATTTCACCTGTTTCAGTTCCTGCTCGGCAAGATTTATCTGTTCTTCTTTGTGCCGTTTGGCTGCATCCATGCGTTGCAGCTCGGCTTTCTGTTTCTCTATGATAAAATCGTTCCGTTCCAGATGCTCCTTGCCAGTAACAGCCTTTGACTGCCCACGTTCCATCAGCAGGATGTCGGATGCCAAGGTCTGCATCTGCATCATGTCATCGTCATTGAGCTTTCGACTCTTTCCGGTTTCGTGGTTCATCCAGTCGAAAACGATATGGGCATGATAGTTCGGTTTGAACCATCTGTCCCCGACTATGAAGCTTTCCCTGTCTTCCGCTTCCGGCTGACCGTTCAGCCAATGCCCTTCGTCCTTGTGCAGGAAGATTTGCAGCGGTGTGATTCCCCACCGTCTTTGACACTCTTCACCGAATTTACGCACGTCTGCCAGTGTGGTGTCCGACCTGACAAGCAGCACTCCTTCACGTATGGGTGAGCATCCCGCAATCTTGACTATTTTGCCGTTCTTGCCTTTGCGCTCCCGTTCCTTTTCCTGCATGGAACGTCCGGTCTTTTCCTTTACCATCTGTCTGATATTGTCATAGTGTGTCCGCAAATCCGGACTACCGAAGTCGGGATTTATCCACTGCTCGTTATCGGTGGAGAGTTCAGGAACGACATAGATTCTGGACTCTTCGATGTGGCGCATGTATTCGGCAGTCCTCCTGTTGTGAGCCTCGCTCGATGCGATGTTGCAGGGCTTGATATGTATGCTTGATTTTGTTGCCATAGATACTTGTTTTTTGGTTTGTATTTTATTGCTTGCTTTTCCGCTGTCCGTAAAAGCATGGGGTTCTTAGGGGTGCAACCCATAAGCGGAGATTGCAAAGAGAGGGTCACTCTTTGCTCTGGGTTCTCAGGGGAGAAACGCCCTGAGTGGGTCATTAGGGTAAAACCCTAATCCCCTCGGGAGAGCCCACAACTACGTAAGCGAAGCGTGTAGTTATAGTGGGCTATAACCAGAAGCCTTTCGGTTTCTTGGATAGCGTATCATTCCTCTTTTTGACAGATTGCGCTTGCTCTTTCCTATCGGCTATTCGTTTCTGTAAATATTCGTTCAGATCTTTACATCCACTGTAGATTTGCGAGGCGTCACGTATATACCGAGTAGCATTATACTCCTTTCGGATTTGCTGTATTGCTTCCATTCCTGCACGGTCATTGTCAAAGAAACAGTGGATGCGCTCATAGTTTCCCAACGGATAGAGTGCCTTGGGAACATTGGCTACGGAATTAAGAACTATGTAATCCTGTTTGTCGAAGTCGGGTGATTGCGGACAGCTTTCCAGCCTTAAGGTAAGAAAGGAAAGGTAATCCATAAATCCCTCAAAAACGTAACATGCACTCCTTGGCTTTCCTGACTGTCTGATATGGGATATTTCTTTTGGTGCGATACATCCCTTGAAATATCGGTTGCGGATTTCATATCCACCCGATATGTTCGGAAAAGCAATGGCGAAATAACGTTTGCCGTTGTGGGTGAAACGGGCTTCTTTACATTCTCTTTTCGCCAGTGCCGTGTTTATCCCTCTTTCCTGTAGATAGGCAAGCAGGGCAGGAGAAGTCAACTGTACAATGTCCAACTCCTGAAAACTCGGTTCGGAAAATGACTGCTTGCCAAAAGAGAAAGACACGGGATGTATGTGTGGTGTCTGTTCCTCGATTTTCTGTAGAAGATAAGGTACATAGTCGGAACAGTAAAGTTCCTGTGCCAGTGCAATGATATTTCCACCTTTACCAATTGCAAAATCATACCATTGGTTGCGCTCGATATTCACTTTGAACGAGGGCTCTGTCTCTTCCCGTAACGGGGATTTATACCACAGGTTGATACCTTGCTGCTTGACGGGAGAATGTCCCAAACTGTACAGAAAATCCGCTATCCTGATTTGTTTTGCTGTTTGTATATCCATAATAAGATGAGTGTTTGAATAATGGTTGGAATATTTATTTCTCTTTTCGCCCGTACCTTTTTATGAAGTACGGTCTGTATAATCACTTCACTTTATTTTCGTATATATAGGATACGGTAATAAAGTGAAGCGGTTTTACATTCTCTGCAACCGCTTCGCTTTATCCTTAATATATAGACCTGCCGAATAAAGTGAAGTGATTACAGGTTAGACGGTCTAATAGTGAAAGTCCGGCTTGAACGTGTATTTCCTGCCGTTCTCCTGTACTATCATCCGTTTGTTACGGAGCATGGTGATAAGTGATACCGCCTTTTGATGGTTCAGTTTTACACCTACCGACATATATGCCTTGACTAAGGCGGTTTCCAGATCCTTGTAGCCGTATTCCTCTTTTAGCCCGAAAGCCGCTTCCAGTGCTATGCGGTGCTGTTGTTCGGTAATATGCCTGTAAGGGTCGAACTTTTCCTCTTCCGGTCTTCCCGGTTTCTTCGCTTCGGGTCTGTACCCCTCTATGAGTTCAGGCAATGCATTGTCGTTGATACGGAAAGCGAAAGGCTCGAAATCCATTGCACGGATGTGCATGGCTGAAACATTGCTTATATCCCCGTTGCTCTTGTCCTTTTCCACCAGCAGAACGGTTTCCACCTTGTTGTTCAGCTCCGTACCGATATGCCCTCTTGCGTTTTCATCGCCTTTGTTCTGGTGGAGTATCGTATGGATGTGTATCTGCCTGTCATCCGTCCACTGCATCAGTTTGGATATGATGCGTGTCGATTCTCCCGGACTGTTGATGTCATATACCATATCACGGATGCCGTCTATGATTACAAGCCCTATGTCCGGTGTATTATAGATAGCCTGTTCGACAATCCTGATGCGCTGCTCGGGCGTGTATTTCCTCAAAGCGAGAAACTCCAGATGTTCATTGTCCCTGTCATCAGGAAGACCGGCCAGCCGTAAAATACGTTTCATGACTTTCAGACAGTGATAATGGCTTTGTTCTGTGTCCACATAAAGAATCTTCCTTTTGTCTTCCGGAAGTTCTGCCACATACCGCAGTACCGTACCGTTTTTCAATGCGGCGGCTACGATAGCCGATACATTGAAAGTCTTTTTACTCTTGGCTTTGCCGATGGATGCACTGAAATTGCCCAGTGTACCAATGACCGAACCTTGCACTTTTAGAATCTCAGGTGCTTTCTCGTAGATTTTCGACAGGCTCAGGCGTGAAGCTTGCCAAAGGATTATTGCCTGTTCTGCCGAAATCTCCTTTATTTCTTTCATATAGTCCATAAGCATACCTCCCATTATTTCCGTCCTCCTGTTTTCTTCCCGGCAAGCTCAAGAGCCAATTCCGCATCTACGATAATCTTGCGCCCTATCTGGGTAATCGCCTTGTCTATCTTACCGCTTTTCTTTATGCGGTTGGCAGTGGGCAGACTGCACCCGAACAGTTTGGCTATACCGAGTATTCCGTACACATACTTCTTTTCCGTGTCTGTAACGGGTTGCGGCAATGCTTCGGCCTGACCTGAAGCGTGCTTACTCAGGAATATGAATTCTTCGCCTGTCATTTGCCAGACGGGTTTTGATAATAATTCTTGGATATTTGTCATCGTCCAATCTATTTAGTCGTTAAACAATCAGCCCTGCGCACTGGCTGTTATTTCTGTTCTCGAACGATGCAAAATTAGGTAGGGTTATGAGTGGTAAGGATGGGGACGGTACAAACTGAATATCATTGTATCTTATTGAATATCAGAAAATAAAAATACCACTCAAAATTTATTTTGAGTGGTAAAAGTGGAACTTTCGTAAAGTATCAGGATATATCACGGATTATCTGAATATATGTTCCATTTCCTTGGCGAAATTTTGGTTGCTGTCACTGGGGAAATCTGAAACAGGCTCCTTGTATTTGGATTTGTAGTAGCTGTCGTCAATATCCAGCAGTTTCAGTATTCTGTCTTTCCATTTGTCCCTGTCCTGTTTGGAGAGTTTCTCGCTCATCAGGAATATCAGATAGCATACACGTATTTTCTCTCTCGGTTTTATTTTCAGCTTACAGTTGCAGGGGTGAAGATTCATATTGGCATAGAAATCCGGTGCGGAAATTTCTTCGAACTGTTCTCCTATGCACACCTCATGAATGAGCGAAAGTAATTTCATGCTGAAATATTCCTGTTGTTCTTCTGTCGTTTCCTGCTGACTGATTGGCTCGCTTGATTTATTCTCTTGCTTTCTGTCAGGAATGTATTTCTTCAATATATCCAGAAAAAGGCAGCTTTGACGGTATATGTCCGCACAACAGTTCTTCATGTATTGGAATGCCTCTGTTCTTGCAGCCTTTTGCTGATCATAGAGTTTGTTCAGTTTGGCTTTTTCCCTGTCATATTCAGCCTTGCAGCGTTCATATTCTTTCTCTGCCTGTTTTTCCTCTTCGGCTGTATGCTCCCTGTAACCAATGGAATCATACCTGTTGTTGGCTTCATTCAGCGGCTTGCTCAGACTTCTTGTAACATCCAGCTGGGCTTCAATTTCCTGAGAATACCTTTCCATGTGCTGATAGCAAGCACGTTCTATGGCTCTGTCACTTAACGGGCGTATCTCATAAGCCTGTATGCTCTTTTCTATTTCAGTTTTCAGGCTGTTGAGTATCAAGGTGTATTGCTCTTTTTGCTTGTCAAGCACCAGCTCAAGGATGGCGGCTTCAAAAGCTTTCATGTCATTATACTCCTGATAGAAATCCGATATGAATTTCTGCCTGTCAAAAGAAAAAGCGTAATTATCTATATAGTCTCTATATATTCTGTTGAGTTCTCCGTATTGGGGAATCATCGTCTGTATCTTTCCTGCCATATACTTTATATTATGAGTTCTTGTCCTTGTCAAGGAATAAGGTCAGTTCTTCTTCCACTTCTTCTATACTCGGTAAGGCTGATTTCAGATTTTCGGGTACTGCCTTGCTCAACTGATAGTCGCTGATACCTATCGGCTGGTCATATCCGGCCAAGGCATATTGTGCCACGACTTCATCTTTACCCCTGCATAGCAAAAGACCGATTGTCTTATTATCATTTTCTCCCCTCAGTTTATCATCTACAACATTGATATAGAAATTTAACTGCCCTGCATATTCCGGTTTGAATGGCGTTGCTTTCAATTCCACGACGACATAGGCGTGGAGCTTGATATTATATAGGATCAGGTCGGTGAAAAAGTCACTGTCCCCAATCTGGAAATGTTTCTGTCTGGCAACGAAAGCAAAGCCGTTACCCATTTCCAGCAAGTAACGGGTTACATGCTTTACCAGCTGTTCTTCTATATCCCTTTCGTCTGCCTTTTCTTTTGCTCCTGCCAAGTCAAAGATATATGGGTCTTTTAACAGATAATTGGCAAGGTCACTTTGAGGTGCCGGAAGTGTGGCAGTGAAGTTGTTTACCTTGTTACTCTTGATTTGTCTGTCATACAGATTGCTTTCAATCTGCATTTTCAACACATTACTGCTCCAGCCCATTTCTACCGATTGTTTCATGTACCAGTATCTTACACCCAATAGAAGCGGATTATTGAGTATGACCACATGGCTTGCCCAATTTATCCTTGCAACAGGTGATGATAGGAATATTCTTTCCATATCTTCAATTGCTATTTGGCAAATTCTGGATATTGTTCCGGTAACATCCGGAATTTGTGCAAGAGGTTCTTGCATAATTGTAGTTTCCTTATTGTCTGCCGGTTGTATTTGCGCAAGAGGCTCTTGCGTAAATACAGTATTGTTTAACTCCTGGACTGATTCTGTAATATTCTGTACACTTGTGATAGTGGACTTTGTATCCGTTTCTATGAGTTTCCTCAATACACTTAAAGGATAAGCCTTTGCAAACTGACACATATAGGATAAATTTCTGACAGAATATCCTTTCTTCTCAGGATAGTTGAAGCGGATAGCCTGAGCCAATTTATTGATAATTTTTCCTCCCCAGCCATATAAGTTCTGCTGATACAGGATATAGTTACCCATCTTCCAATAATGGAACAACATCTGGGCATTGGCAGCTGTAATGAGACGGACTTGCGCCTGTTCTATTTCCGAACCGACAGCATGGACAAAAGCGTCAAAATTCCTTTTGTCTATATTATGATTATTGTCACTTTCCATATTAATAAGTCTTGTCTGACAAAGATAACTTTAATAAATGATAATCTATGAAACTGACTGATACTTTTATAGTTGGTTAAACTTGTTCATTGCATTAGCCTTAATATCATCGGCTATATCAATGTAAGGTTTCATGGCTTTGTAATCACTGTGCCCTGTCCATTTCATTACAACCTGTGCAGGAATACCGAGAGCCAGCGCATTACAGATGAATGTCCTTCTTCCTGCATGCGTGCTGAGCAATGCGTATTTCGGTGTAACTTCATCTATACGTTCATTTCCTTTGTAGTAGGTTTCACGTATAGGTTCGTTAATTTCTGCCAGTTCTCCCAGTTCTTTCAGATAATCATTCATTTTCTGATTGCTGATAACAGGCAATGCCATGTGGTTTTCAAAATGGATGTCCTTGTATTTTTCAAGTATGGCTTTACTGTACTTGTTCAGCTCAATACTCAGACTGTCTGCCGTTTTAACGGTGGTGACTTCTATATGGTCGGACTTGACATCACTTCTCTTTAGGTTACGAACATCTGAATAACGCAGACTGGTAAAGCAACAGAACAGGAAAACATCCTGGACACGTTCCAGATACTGCTTGTCCTTGGGTATCTGATAGTCTTTCAGTCTGTTCAACTCTTCCCATGTCAGAAAGATTACTTTCTTGGGGGTGGTTTTCAATTTCGGTTTGAACGTATCGTATGCTATATTCTGGTGATAGTCTTTCTTGAAGCTCCATCGCAAGAACCATTTGAGGAATCCCATTTGTTTACCGATGGTACTGTTTCTCATATCTTTCTTGTCACGCAGGAAATTGACATATTCGTTCAGTCCGAACTCATTGAAATATTCAAAGGTTAAATCTTCCTTGAAGTTTTTAAGGTGATTTTTTACGGCTGCAAACTTTTCGTATGTGGATTCAGTCCAGTTATTCTGATTGCCGCATTCTTTTACAAATTCATCGAATATCTCCCAAAAACTTATCTTTACGTCTTCCTGGTCTTCACTTGTATCTTTCATTCGCAGGTTGAATGCGTCCTTTAATTGTTGGGTAGTGGGCATGGCTTCCTGTACCTCAAATTCTTTGAATACGTTTTGAATTTCGGTATAGTATTTCAGCAGATCGGCATTGATTTCAGATGCACTTTGCTTTAATTTGTTGGTACACCCGTTCTTCACTCGCTGCTTGTCAGCATCCCACTTGGCTACATCAATGCGGTAACCCGTTGTAAATTCAATGCGCTGGCTTGCGTATATGACACGCATACGGATGGGGACATTCTCCACGATTGGCACACCGTTCTTTTTCCGGCTTTCCAATGCAAAAATGATGTTTCGTTTGATATTCATAATTGGGTGCGTTTGAAATTCTACACCCAATATTTGGAATAGCAAAAGATATTCAGAAAGATTTGGATTTACTATGCACTTCAAACAATATTTGATTATCAATAATTTGCATTTTTATGATATTTCTTGAATGTATAGGTTCGAGAGACTGTCTCTCCGCTAGGCTGATTAAGTTAAGTCCTGTAAAACTAAGGTTTTACGGGACTTTTTTTATGTCAATTTATAGATCTGAAGTCTAAACTAAATATATTGTGGTATTTATTTGTTTAAGATTTATTCTTGCAGAAACAGATACTTTCTTTTTTCTATGTGTAATAAACTGTAATGATATCGTTACAGGTTTTGTTTGAAGCAGACTGTAGATTTAGGATTATTCTATCTTTGAGTTTTGTGTTTTTTATATTCCGTTTAAAAAAGTTTCTACTTTTGTGTAGTTTTTGTGATACTCCAGGCGTCTAATGGTCAAAAAATAAATTCATACGATATGGAAATATTGGATACTGCATTTGCGCAAATGGTGAAAGAACATAAAAGTACCATTTATACAGTGTGTTTTATGTTCTCGAAAGATTCCGATGAAGTGAGTGATCTCTTTCAGGAAGTGCTTATCAATCTTTGGAAAGGATATGATTCTTTTAAGAATCTCAGTAACATCAATACCTGGATTTGGAAAGTGAGTTTTAATACATGTATTTCATGTGAGCGGAAAAAGAAAAGGCGGCCCGCTGTTCCTCTGACCATGGATATCAACCTTTTTGAGGATAAGGATGAAAATTCCCGACAGATTCGTTTGCTCTACGACCGTATCCACCGGTTGAGTCCCTTCGATCGTGCTATCGTTTTATTATGGCTGGAAAATATGAGTTACGAAGAAATTGGAGCTATTGTCGGAATTTCCACCAAGAACGTATCTGTACGTTTGTATCGTATTAAGGAAGAATTGAAAAAAATGTCGAACCATTAAAATGTACTGTCATGGAAAATTATGCAGATAGATGTGAGTTAGACGAGATGAAGCAACAGATTCAGTTGCTGAAGGATAAGCTGGCTAAAGAAATCATTGTTAGTGAAAAGTTAATTAGACATTCTACCCAAGATAAGGTGTCCTATATCAACCGGAAGAAGAAGTTCATGTATTTTTTAATAGTCTTTGCACTTGTTTATTGTAATGTATTTTTCTTGCTGATGGGATATTCATGGATTTTTTGTGCTGTTACTTCTGTCTTTTTAATTATTGCCGGATGTTACCAGCGATATAGTCATAAGGGAGTAGGTATAGATTGCATATCAAAAGGTAATTTGCTGGATATCAGTAAGGCATTGCTTCGCATGAACCAACTGAATTTAAGATGGCTTTATTTCGGCATTCCGTTTGCTTTATGCTGGATTGTTTGGTTTATGTTTGAAAGTTATCCGAAAGTAGGAGGTGAAATGATATGTTACGGAGGAAGTGTTGGTTTTGTTTTGGGAGCTGCCGGAGGTATTTTACACTGTATTCGTGTTCGTCATAAAGCCAAAGAAGCTATTCATGATATTGAAGAATATACTAAGGATAATTGAGTAACTGCTTATCTTGATTATTTTTCGGATTACTGAATGTTGTTTTCCCCAGTTGGATTGTGTTCCGGCTGGGGAAAATTTTTACTTTCACCTTTTCTTGCCTAGTCCCATATGTAATTGAATGCCCACAGAAACGCTGAGGTCGTTTGACCATGAACGGGATTTTACGGTTTCTGTTACAGATGGCAGATCGGGTTCTGTTACGGTATAGGTTGTATTACAGGACTGTAACGGACAGCGATAGCTGACGTCTAGAATTATACTGCACAGATTGGAAGTACGGTATCCTGCTGATATTCCGGGATTGAGAAATGTGGATGAACGGCTTATTTCAAGTTTATATGTTGTATCTTCAATGGTTTGAGTTTTTTCAGATCCTCCGGCACTCATGCGTCCTATACCGATTCTTGGCATCAACTGCCATCTTCCTATTTCTTCCATGTAGCCGATACCTATACTTGCAGAAGGTTTTATTCTGCTTAATCCGGGAAACAACTTATCGCCTATGGTTTGAGCGATGTTGCTCCATACATCATCTGTTTGAATTTTGAAGAAGCTTAATCCTATATCCAGATAGGCGTTCCAGTGGCGTGCAAATCCGACAGCTATCCGCCAGTCGAACTGGGTAGCAACATCTGCGCGTGACCCGAAATATTCAGTATGTTCACTTCCTCCGGTATTGAAATTAGGACCTATTGAAAACGACATGATAAACGGGTGTCGCGCAGATTCTATTTTTTGTATTTCTTTTCGGGATAGGGAGGAAGCTTTGTCTTGTGCAGCTACCGGTAATATACCGATGATGAAAAGAATAATCACTGCAAGCTTGTGTTTCTTCATAATCTTAGGTAAAAATTTTTATAAATAAAAAACTTTGGTTTCTTCTGGTTTTCTGAATTGTGTATGAATTCTGAAATTTATAATCCGCAAATCCAAATTTCCGCAGAATCCGAAACGAAGCGTTCGATTTTC